>ERZ1026844.139-NODE-139-length-58908-cov-12.632950_pt1 | contig 58908 bp, 50 predicted proteins | sample MGYA00380152_ERZ1026844 | MGnify/ENA primary metagenome ERZ1026844 (study PRJEB33269, sample SAMEA4719788) | human gut metagenome | biome: human-associated habitat; feature: organic feature; material: feces | place: Cameroon | collected 2013-10 ... | reverse complement strand
ACCGGCGGGAGGGGGTCTGGCTGCGGGAGGAGCGTCTGACCCTGCGGCGGCAGCGGGGCATCTATCTGCACAGCATCTGCGTCTTCCATCCGGATATCTGCCTGACGGCCCGGCAGTCGCCCTGGGCCGTCCATGCAGACCGCACCAATCTGACCGTCGCCTTCCCCGGTTTTGTCCGGCTGACGGTGCGCAGCATCCCGTGGCGGGACGCACAGAAATGTTTTGAATTTTTGGAAAGAAGTCGAATCTTATGATAAAAACGATCCTTTTTGATTTGGACGGTACCCTTCTGAACACCATCGACGACCTGGCCGATGCAGGCAACTGGGTCTGCGCTCAGCACGGCTGGCCCACCTTTACGGTGGAGCAGTTCAAGCACATGGTCGGCAACGGCATCCCAAAGCTGGTGGAACGCTTTTCGCCCGGCGATGCCCGGTCGCCCGAACGGCTGGCCGCGACGCTGGCCGAGTTCACGGCCCGGTACGATGCCCACAAGGAAGACAAGACGGCGCCCTATCCCGGCATCCCGGAGCTGCTGGACGCCCTGAAGGCCGAAGGCATCCAGACCGCCGTCTTTTCCAACAAGGCAGACCCGCTCTGCGGGAAGATCATCGCACACTACTTCGGCACCGGTCGGTTCGAGCTTGTCCGGGGCAGCCGCCCGAATGTACCCACCAAGCCCGACCCCACCGGCGTCTATGCCCTGATGCAGGACCTCGGTGCAGAGGCCGCCAGCACCCTTTTCGTGGGCGACAGCGATGTGGATATCCTGACCGGCCACAACGCCGGTCTGCCCGCCATGGGCGCGCTCTGGGGCTTCCGGGGCGAAGCGGAGCTTACCGCAGCTGGTGCCGATGCGCTGGCCGCCGTGCCGATGGACATTCTGGAATTTGCCCGGAGAGGGTGATCTTTGTTTTCATAAAGTTTACGGGCAGTTCATTGCATTCCGGGGCCTTCTTTCTTATAATTTGATTCAAATTTGAATCACACCGGAATCATCTGGAGGTATCCCCCTATGGCAGCTGAAAAGAAAGCATCCCCCAACGTCGAGAGCCGCCTGCGCCACAACATCCTGAAAATGCCGCAGGAGGTCTATCAGGCCAGCGGCATCGTCATCAACGGGCGGCGGCTGAAGAGCTTCGTCTTCACCACCGACCTCGCCATCATCCGCAACTGCGATGCCGACGCCGTCTTCGCCGTCTATCCGTTCACGCCTCAACAGGCCATCAGTGACGCCATCATCAAGGCCTCTTACATCCCGGTGTTCTGCGGCGTGGGCGGCGGCACCACCCACGGTGTGCGCACCCTGAACCTGGCCCGCGACGTCGAGAGCCAGGGTGCCATGGGCGTCGTGCTCAACTCCCCCATTTCCGACCTGAATCTGCTGGCCGTCTCGCGGGTCGTGGACATCCCGGTCATCATCACCGTGACCAAGGCGGACACCGACATCCGTGCCCGCCTCGAATCCGGCGCGTCCATCCTGAATGTGGCTTGCAGCACCGACACGCCCCGCATCGTGAAAAAGATCCGCGATGCGTTTCCGGATGTCCCCATCATCGCCAGCGGCGGCAAGACCGGCGAGAGCATCTCGGCCACCATCGCCGCCGGTGCCAACGCCATCACCTACACTCCGCCGTCCCCGGCCATCCTGTTCAAAGAGATGATGGAAAAGTACCGGGAGTGACGGCACGGAAAACGCCCCCTGTTCGAGCGGCTGCGGCAGTGCAGCCGCTCGTTTTTTCGGGCTGTACCGGAGATCTGAAAAAAATTTGATTTTTTTAGAAATAATTGTTGACAAACAGGCGAGTTCTGGATATAATAATAAAGCACCGTTCAAGTGCGCAAACAAAATATGGCGGCATAGCTCAGTTGGCTAGAGCATTCGGTTCATACCCGAAGTGTCACCGGTTCAAATCCAGTTACCGCTACCACGTTACAGAGTTTCGCTAAGATAAGGGGGACGGTCGTCCGCAATAGTGGATGATGAATGTCGGAGGTTTTAGCGAAGCTCTGTATTTATAAGGCCCGTTGGTCAAGCGGTTAAGACACGGCCCTTTCACGGCTGTAACATGGGTTCGATTCCCGTACGGGTCATAAAAGCGTTCAAGCAAAGGCTTGAACGCTTTTATTTTTTGCCCGCATGGGAATCGAACAGGGCGGCGGTGCGAAGCACCGTAAGCAATCAGCCCTGTAGGCTGTTGCTTTGCCCGCGGGTCCTAGCGTACCAGGAATGTCTACGAGGCGAGACTGCCGTGAAGAAATCGTCCCCCATCAACAACAAACACCCCGCTCGATCGTCTGCGTCAGCAAACGGTAAAGCGGGGTGTTTTCAACATCTTATTGCATTGCTGTGGAAAACTGTGTGGTCAGCTCTCAGCCCTTCTTGTGGGTCGGGACCATGACCTCCAGGCCGCCCATGTAGGGCTGCAGGACCTTGGGGATGGTGACCGAGCCGTCGGCCTGCAGGTGGTTCTCCAGGAAGGCGATCAGCATACGCGGAGGTGCCACGCAGGTGTTGTTCAGAGTGTGGGCCAGATAGGTCTTGCCGTCCTTACCCTTGACGCGGATGTGCAGGCGGCGGGCCTGTGCATCGCCCAGGTTGGAGCAGGAGCAGACCTCGAAGTACTTCTGCTGGCGGGGGCTCCAGGCCTCGATATCGCAGCTCTTGACCTTCAGGTCTGCCAGGTCGCCGGAGCAGCAGTTCAGCTGACGGACGGGGATTTCCATGTTGCGGAACAGCTCCACAGAGTTCTTCCACAGCTTCTCATACCAGTCGGCGCTCTCTTCGGGGCGGCAGACGACGATCATCTCCTGCTTCTCGAACTGGTGGATGCGGTAGATGCCGCGCTCCTCGATGCCGTGTGCGCCCTTCTCCTTGCGGAAGCAGGGGCTGTAAGAGGTCAGGGTCAGGGGCATCTTGCTCTCGTCCAGCGTCTGGTCGATGAAGCGGCCGATCATGGTGTGCTCGCTGGTGCCGATCAGGTACAGGTCCTCACCCTCGATCTTGTACATCATGGCGTCCATCTCCGGGAAGGACATCACGCCCTGCACCACATTGCCGTGCATCATGAAGGGCGGGATGACATAGGTGAAGCCCTTGTCGATCATGAAGTCACGCGCATAGGCCAGAACGGCCTCGTGCAGGCGGGCGATGTTGCCCAGCAGATAGTAGAAGCCATTGCCGGCCACGCGGCCTGCGGCGTCCATATCAATGCCGTCGAAGCTCTCCATGATCTCGGTGTGGTACGGGATGGGGAAATCGGGCACGACGGGCTCACCGAAGCGCTGTGCCTCGACGTTGTAGGTGTCATCGGGGCCGATGGGCACGCTGGGGTCGATCATCTGGGGGATGGAGTACATGATCTCCTGGATGCGGGCGGCGAGCGTTGCCTCCTCGGCTTCCAGCTCCGCCATCTTGTCTGCGTCGGCCTTGACGGCGGCGTTGTTGGCGTCGATCTGCTTCTGCAGCTCAGCCTTCTGTGCCTCGTCGGTGCACTTCTTCAGCTGGCCGAACAGCGGGCCGTTGGCCTTGCTCAGCTTGTTGCGGGCAGCCTTGAGGGATTCGACCTCCTTCAGGCACTCACGGTACTTGGCGTCCTTCTCAACGACCTCGTCCACGAGGGGGAGCTTGGCGTCCTGGAACTTCTTCTTGATGTTTTCCTTGACCGCGTCCGGGTTCTCACGGACAAATTTGATATCAAGCATGATTTACTCTCCTTACTCTATTTCATTCGCGCGGGGGCGCATCGTCCCCGTGCCGTTCAAAGGCGGGAGCCCGCCCTCAATCGCATGATGGTTGATACTGGCCCAGCAGATTTGCAAAGGCCCGGAGCTGTTCGTCCGAATAGAAATGCACCGTCAGCCTGCCCTTGCCGCCATGATATGCGACATTTACTTCGCTGCCCAGCACTTCTTTCAGGCTCTCCTCCACCTCCACCGGCAACGTGTCGATGGGGGCCGGTTCGGCGGGGCCTTTGGCGGGCCGTGCCAGCTTTTTGCAGAGCACTTCGGCCTGCCGGACGTTCAGTTCATGGTCGGCGATCATCTGCGCGGCCTGCTCCTGCAGCTCCGGCGTGGGCAGGCCCAGGATGACCTTGGCGTGGCCGGTGTTGAGGAAACCGCTCTTGAGCAGCTCCAGCACGTTTTCCGGCAGGTTCAGCAGGCGCAGGCTGTTGGCCAGCGCACTGCGGCTCTTGCCCAGCTTCCGGGCGGCCTGCTCCTGGGTCAGGTCGCAGCGGGTCATCAGCTCACGGATGCCCATGGCCTCTTCCACCGGGTCCAGGTCTTCGCGCTGCAGGTTCTCCACCAGCGCGATCTCCATGGCCTGCTCGTCGGTGACGTCCTTCACGACGACCGGTGCTTCGGTCAGGCCCGCCATCCGGCAGGCCCGCCAGCGGCGCTCGCCTGCCACGATGAGGTAGCCGCCGGACACCTTGGGCCGCACCGCGATGGGCTGGATGAGGCCATGCTCGGCGATGCTGGAGGCCAGCTCGGCCAGTGTCTCGTCATCAAAGGTCTTGCGGGGCTGGTCGGGGTCAGGCTCGATCTCCCGCAGCGGCAGGGTCTCGATCTTTGCATTGTCGGGCTCAAAGCTGGGCGAAACGTCCTCGAACAGACTTTCCAGCCCTCGGCCGAGGCCCCCTTTTTTCTTTGCCATCTCCTTATACTTCCCCCTGCTTTACTTCTTCCAGCGCATTTTTCGGTTTGGCGGGTGCACTGCTGCCCTTGCCGCGCCGTTTGGCAGGCTCGTGCGGGCGGTTGTTCTTCACGAACTCAATGGCGAGGTCCATGTAGGCCTCGCTGCCCTTGCCCTTCGGCTCATAGAAATTGATGGGCTGGCCGTAGCTGGGCGCCTCCGAAATGCGGATGCTGCGCGGGATGGTGGTCTTGTAGACCTTGGCCCCGAAGTACTTCTTGACCTGCTCCACGACCTGCATGGTCAGGTTCAGGCGGCCGGAGAACATCGTGAAGACCACGCCCTCAATGTCCAGATAGGGGTTGTACTTTTTGCGGATGGTCTTCAGGGTGCTGATGAGCTCAGACAGACCTTCCAGCGCATAATACTCGCACTGGATCGGGATCAGCACACTGTCGCAGGCGCACAGGCCGTTCAGCGTCAGCAGGTCCAGGCTGGGCGGGCAGTCGATGAAGATGAAGTCATAGTCCTTCTGCACCTCGGCCAGCGCCTTGCGCAGGCGGCTCTCGCGGCCGGGCAAGTCGATCATTTCCAGGCTCGCGCCCGCCAGCCGGGTGTTGGAGCCGATGACGTCGGTGCGGAACTCGGTGTTCCGGATGGCCTGCCGGGCGCTCGCCTCGCCGATGAGCATCTCATACGTCCCCAACTCGACGCTCCGCTTGGGGATGCCGTAGCCGGTGGTGGTGTTGCCCTGCGGGTCCAGATCCACGATGAGCACCTTTTTGCCCAGCGCCGCAACACAGGACGACAGATTGACGGCCGTGGTCGTTTTGCCCACGCCGCCTTTTTGGTTTGCAACTGCAACTATTTTTGCCACGCGCGTTTTCTTCCTCTCAGGAAAACTTTTTGTTCCACATGGAACATTCGAGGTCGGGCCGCCGTTTTCCCGTCTGCGGGCCCCTTTGTTCTTTAGTATAGCACATCAGCGCGGCTTTTTGAACCCGATTCTTTATAATTTTGCGCGAAAACGGCCCCGCATTCGCAGATTTTGCTTCCTCCGTTCGATTTTTTCAAATTCTTTCGCTTCCCGGCGCGTTTTTGCTGTTGTTTTTTCGGCTCCGGATGTTCCACATGGAACATTTCTGCCCTCCCCTATTTCTGGGCCGCAGCGGTGGGGATGCGGACGGTGTACTCAATGTAGCCGTCCCGCTCCTCGCGGTGGGCGGTGGCGGGCACACCGTTGTCGGTCATCAGGCGGATGGCGTGGTCGATGGTGTTCACAAAGATGCGCACATCCTTGACCATCGAGATGCGGTGCCTGCCCTGCGACGTCTCGTTCAGCAGCTGGTCGATGTAAAGGTCGGTCGCGCGGGCGTTCATCTTCCGCTTGGCGATCATGATGAGGGCTTCGCTGCGGCGGTTCTCCGGCAGGCGGAGGACGGCCCGCGCGTGGCGCTCGGTCAGGCCGTTGTCCAGAATGAACTGCCGCTGGTCCCCTGTCAGCTGCAAAAGGCGGAGCTTGTTTGCCAGAGTCGGCTGTGCCATCCCCAGCCGTTTGGCTGCTTCGGCCTGTGTGCAGTCCCACAAAACCATCACGTCCCGCAGGCCCTGCGCCTGCTCAAATGGGTTCAGGTCTGCCCGCTGCAAATTTTCGAGCAGGCCAAGCGCGGCGGTGCGCTGGTCGGTGAAGTTGCAGACGATGGATGGGATGGTCCCCATCTTCGCCAGCTTGCAGGCGCGGAGCCGCCGCTCCCCCGCGACCAGTTCATAGCCGCTGTCGGTCTTCCGCACCGTGATGGGCTGCAACAGACCGTTTTCCCGGATGCTCTGGGCCAGCCCCGCAAGCTCCTGCTCATCGAAGGTCGTGCGCGCCTGATACGGCGAGGGATGGATGTCTTCCACCGGGAGCTGCACGATCTTTCCCGCGGATCTTCTACGTTCAAACATAAGAATACCCCTTTCACCAAAGTATGCGCTCGTTTTCAACAATTTCTCAGGAAAATGTGGAAAACAAGCCTCGTTCCATCCCCAGTGTACCAGAAAACAAAACACCCTGCCAGAAGTTTCGTTCGGCAGGGTGCTTCAATTTTATTTCGATATTTCGTTATTTCAGCGGCGATTTTGCGATTTTTCCACCATTTCTGGGGTACGCTGTCGGAGTTTGCGAAATCTTTTTGCAGAGGATGAGGGTGCGGGTGTCGCCGCCGGGCAGATGCAGGGTGCGGGTCTCCTGATACGCGCCGCCCAGCTTCCGGATGGCGCCGCGGGCTGCCGCGAGTTCCTCCTCACCGGAAGCGCCCTTCATTGCCAGAAAGCTGCCGCCGACCTTGACCAGCGGCAGGCAGTATTCGGCCAGCATCGGCAGAGCCGCCACCGCGCGGGCCGAAGCGAGGTCGAACTGTTCCCGCCAGCTCTTGCGGGCTGCTTCCTCAGCGCGTTCCTTGGCGAACTCCACCCCGGTCAGGCCCAGCTGGCCGCAGGCATATTTTAAAAACTCCACCCGCTTGCCGGTCGGCTCCATCAGGGTCAGTTCCAGTTCCGGTTTGTAGATCTTGGTCACGATGCCGGGGAAGCCTGCCCCTGCGCCGACGTCCACCATCTTCCCTGCCACTTCCGGCTGCGCGGCAAAGAGCAGGCTGTCGAGGAAGTGCTTGTCCTCGATGCCCTCCGGGTCGGTGATGGCGGTCAGGTTGACCTTCTGGTTATACTCCACCAAAATCTCTGCAAAGGCGTCCAGCTGGTCGAGCTGGGTCCCGGTCAGCGCAATGTTCCATGTGGAACACTTTTCTTCCAGTCTGTTTTTGTCGATCATCGTTTGTTCCTTTTCGTTTCAGGTGTTTTGCGTGTTCGGACGGGTCATTCCCCGGTCAGCTTTACGTAGGTCGGCGCATGGTGGCCTCTCCTTTTAGGAGAAGAGGCCTTGGCATTCTCTCTCAATCCTTCCGGGGTCCTGCGGCCAGCGCGATGCTGAGCTGCGCCACATCCGAGGGCGACACGCCGGGGATGCGCCCCGCCTGCCCCAGATTCTTCGGACGGATGCGGGCCAGCTTTTCGCGGGCCTCCAGCGTCAGGCCGGTCAAGGCCTCATAGGCAAATCCCTCCGGGATGAGCGTCTTCTCATGGCGGGCCACGTCGCGGATCATCCGATCCTGCCGGGCAATGTAGCCCGCATATTTGATCTCCGTCTCCAGCCGCTCGGCCAGCATGGGGGTGATCTCCTCCCCCCAGCCGATGACGCCCGCGAGGAGCGGATAGGAGATCTCCGGGCGGCGCAGCAGCTCTTCGGCGATGCCGCCCTCCGCTGCCGGGGCCAGACCTGCCGCTTCCATCGCGGCACGCAGGTCGGCGGTGCGCAGATGCGTCTCGTGCAGGCGGCGGCGCTCTGCGTCCAGAATGGCCTGCGTGTGCTGGTACCTGGCCCAGCGGTCGTCCTGCACCAGCCCATAGTCCCGGCCGATGGGGGTCAGGCGCTGGTCGGCGTTGTCCTGCCGCAGGGTCAGCCGGTATTCGCTGCGGCTGGTCATCATGCGGTAAGGGTCCATGACGCCCTTGGTCACAAGGTCATCCACCAGCGTACCGAGGTAGCTCGTATGGCGCGGCAGGATGAGCTGTTCTTTGCCCAGTGCATTGCGGGCGGCGTTCAGGCCGGCCAGCAGACCCTGCGCAGCCGCTTCCTCGTAGCCGGAGGTGCCATTGAACTGCCCCGCACCGTACAGGCCGCGGACATGCTTGCTCTCCAGCGTTGCCTCCAAACTGGTGGGGTCCACACAGTCGTATTCGATGGCGTAGGCCGGACGCATGATCTCGATGTTCTCAAACCCCTTGATGCTCCGGTAGAAGGCGTTCTGCACATCTTCCGGCAGGCTACTGGAAGCACCCTGTAAATACATCTCCTCGGTGTTCTCGCCGCAGGGCTCCACAAAGATGGGGTGGCGGTCCTTTCCTGCAAAGCGGACGACCTTATCCTCAATGGAGGGGCAGTAGCGCGGGCCGACGCCCTCGATCATGCCGCCGTAGAGCGGGCTGCGCTGGATGTTGTCCAGAATGATCCGGTGCGTCTCCGGGTTGGTGTAGGCGATCCAGCATTCCACCTTGTTGTGCATGGGCGCATCGGTCAGGAAGCTGAAGGGCTGCAGCTCATGATCCGGGTCGCCGGGCTGGCATTCCAGCTGGGAGAAATCGATGCTGCGCCGGTGGACACGGGCCGGGGTGCCGGTCTTGAACCGGCGCAGCGGCAGGCCCGCCGCCTTCAGGCTCTCGGTCAGGGCATTGGCGGCGTGCATCCCGTCCGGGCCGGAGGCATACCACGCATCGCCCACAAAGATCTTGCCGCCGAGGTTGGTGCCCGTGGCGATGACCACACATTTGGCTCCATACTCGCCGTTCAGCTGGGTCACGACCCCCTTCACACGGCCGTCCTCCACCTCGATGGAGACGACCTCCGCCTGATGGATAGCCAGACCCGGCGTCAATTCCAGCGCATGCTTCATATATTCGTGGTAGCGCTTGCGGTCGGTCTGGACGCGCAGCGCATGGACCGCCGGGCCTTTGCCCTTGTTCAGCATCCGGCTCTGCAGATAGGTGGCGTCCGCCGCCAGGCCCATCACGCCGCCAAGAGCATCCAATTCACGTACCAGCGTTCCTTTTGCAGTTCCACCAATGCTGGGATTGCAGGGCATATTGCCGATGGCATCCAAGCTCATGGTGAACACTGCCGTCTTTGCGCCCAGCGTCGCAGCCGCATGGGCCGCCTCAATGCCCGCATGGCCTGCGCCGATCACAATGACGTCATAATCTCCTAAATGGTTCATTTTTACTTTCCCACACAAAATCGTTCAAATACTTCGTTGATGACCGCTTCCGACGCATTTTCGCCGGTCAGGTCACACAGGGCATCCAGTGCGTCGTCCACGCAGACCGATACGGCATCCAGCCCGAACCCGCCTGCTGCGGCATCCAGCGCACCGGCGACCGCTTCCCGCGCACGGGTGGCGGCGGCAAGCTGCCGCTGCCCCGAAAGGCTGGCGGCGTGGGGGTCGATCTGGTTCGTGCCCAGCAGCCGCGCCACCGCCGAGGCGATGAGCTTCCGTGCCCCCTCCTCCTGGCAGCAGACCGGCAGCACCATCGCGAAATAGGGCGCGATGACCTCCGCGTCGAACCGGGTCGGCTTGTCCTCCTTGTTGATGAGGGCAATGGCCGGGCGGCCCGCACACTTCCGGGCCAGCGCAAGGTCCTCCCGCGTCAGCGGCTCCGAACCGTCAAAGACGGCCAGCACCAGCCCGGCCTCGTCCAGCTTCTTCCAGCTGCGGCGGATGCCCTCGGCCTCAATGACGTCTTCGGTATCCCGCAGTCCGGCGGTGTCGAAGAGGTTCAGCCGGATGTCGCCCAGCCGGACGGCCTGTTCCACCACGTCGCGGGTCGTGCCCGCCACCGGGGTCACGATGGCCCGGTCGAACCCGGCCAGCAGGTTCAGCAGGGTGGATTTTCCCGCATTGGGTCGGCCCACGATGGCGCAGTCCACGCCTTCGCGCAGAACGGCCCCGGCATCGTAGTTCCGGATGAGGACATCCAGCTCGTCCCTCACGCTGCCCAGCACGGCTTGCAGATGGGTCTCGTCCAGCTCCGGCACATCTTCCTCCGGGAAATCCACCCACGCGGCCAGATGGGCCTGCAGACTGGTCAGGGCCTCTTTTTCGGCGGCGATCTTTCTGGCCAGTGCCCCGCCCAGCGAAGCATTGGCCAGCGCGGCCCCCTGTCTGCCATCCGCAGACACCAGATCCATGACGGCCTCGGCCTGGGTCAGGCTGAGCTTGCCGTTCAGGAAGGCGCGGCGGGTGTACTCGCCCGGCGCGGCAGGCGCAGCCCCGGCCTCGATGCAGCTTTCCACCAGCCGCCGGGCCACGGCGCTGCCGCCGTGGCAGCTCAGCTCCACCACGTCCTCGCCGGTGTAGCTGTGGGGTGCCCGGAAAAAGAGGGCGACCCCCTCATCGAAGGCGTCCTCCCCTTCCAGAAACGCTCCGAACAAGGCGGTGTAGCCTTTGGCCCCGGCCACGGTCCGGTCCGGGTTCGCGGGGCGGAACACCCGCGCCGCCACGGCGTAGCTCTCCGGCCCCGAAAGGCGCACCACGGCAATGCCGCCCGCCCCCGGTGCTGTTGCAATGGCTGCAATGGTCGAATCCTGCATCTGTGTTCCCTCCCGCTGGTTTGAATCAAAATTTATTGTACCACGAACCGACGAAAAAGGGAAGTTTTTCTTCGCAGGCGGCCTGTGTGCAAAACAAAAGCTGCCCCTCCCCGGCAGTTTTCCACCAGAAAGGGGCAGCATGGTTCAAAACTCAGCGATCAGATCTCGATCTTGCCGAAGCTGAAATCGGCGAAGTCGTCCACGCGCTCGGTGCGCTTGGGTGCTACGGGTGCTGCATCCTCCGCGTCGCGGGGTGCATAGGTGCGCTCCGGCACACTGGAGCCACGGCCGCCGCGGCTGCCTGCCGGGCGGGGTCCGCTGCGGTAGTTGCCGCGATTGCTGCCATTGCGGTCGCCGTTCCGGTTCCCGCGATAGCCGCCATTCCGGTTCCCACCGTTCCGGCGGCCGTTGCCGCGCGGGCGGCGCTCGCCGTAGGTGTTGTCGGTCTGGGCATCGGGTGCCGTGGAGTAGATGACCACACGGCGGTCACGGCCTTCGCCCTTGCTCTCGCTGCGGACGCCCTCCATCTTGCCGATGGCAGAGTGGATGATGCGGCGCTCGTAGGGGTTCATCGGCTCCATGGCAAAGCTGCGGCCGGTCTTGCGGACCTTGGCACCGATGCGCTGCGCCAGAGCGGTCAGGTCGCTTTCGCGCTTGTCGCGGTAACCGGCCACATCCAGACCCAGCTTGATGTAATCGCCTTCCAGACGGTTGGCCACCAGGCTTGCCAGATAGGACAGGCTCTCCATGGTCTCGCCGCGGCGGCCGATGAGGGCACCCAGCTTCTCGCCATCCAGACGGATGATGGTGGCTTCGCCCTTCTGCACGGCGCTGAAGGTCACGTCATTGACGCCCATCCGGGTGATGACTTCCTGCAGGTATTCCACAGCGGCCTTGACTTTGCTGTTCTCTTCGATGTTGATGGGCACTTCCACCTCTTCGGCTTCCTCTGCGGGAGCAGCCTCTGCAACCGGTGCGGCCTCCTCAGCCTTGGGTTCCTCGGCCGGAGCAGCTTCCTCCGCAGCGGGTGCAGCAGGCGCTTCCACCTTCTCCTCTACGGGAGCCGCTGCCGGTGCCTCTGCGGCGGCGGGTGCCTCCGGAGCCTTGGGTGCATCGGGCTCCTCCACGCTGACACGCACCTTGGCGGGGGTCAGTTTCAGGCCCAGGAATCCCGTCTTCTGCGGCATTTCCAGCACTTCGTAGCTCACATTCATATCCTCAGCCTGCACACCCAGCAGGGCGCAGGCCTTTGCGCGGGCTTCATCAACCGTCTTGCCGGTTGCTTCCTGAGTACGGATCATAACCGTTATTCCTCCTCTTTCTTGTTCAGCTCACTCAGCGGAACGGTGCGCTCGTCCTTGTAGCGCTCTGCGTCCAGCTGGCGGGCATACTCCAGGCGGCGCTTGTTCATCTCGCTGGCGGAGATGTTCTTCTCGACCGTCTCGCCGGTCTTCTCGTCGGTGACCTTGATGGTGGTGCTCTTCACACCGCGCTTCTGCTCCTTTTTGCGGGCAGCCATCTCCGCCAGAACTTCAGCCTTCATCTTTTCGGGGTCGTAGATCTTCTTCATGACGATGCTCTGCACGGTCATGAGGATGTTGGAGACGACATAGTACAGGGAGAATGCGCAGGGGACCGTGAAGCAGAAGAACAGATACATCAGCGGCATCATATACATGGTCAGCTTCATGCTGCCCTGCATCTGCTGGCCGGAGGCCTTCATGCTGATGTGGGTGGAGATGAACATGGTCACGATGGCCAGGACAGGGAAGATCAGCAGGGGCAGATTCTCTGCGGCCAGGCTGTACTGGGGCACACGGGTCAGGTCGATGCCGAAGAAATCCATGTGCTGGCCGAACTCGGTGATGGTGCTGACCTGGTCCGGGGTGAAGCAGCTGGTGACGGTGCTCTCGCCCGCAATAACCTGCGCGATGATGTTGGTGTCGCGGGTCACGGTGGTGAAGCTGATGCCCAGGGTCGTCAGGGCCTCACCGGCAGCGGTCAGGGCATCGGCACCGATGTGGAAGATGCGCTGCAGCGGGCGGTACACGACCTCAATGACGCCGAACATGACCAGGAAGTTGACCAGCATGGGCATACAGCCTGCGGTAGGCTTGTAGCCCTGCTCCTGCAGCTTCATCAGCTCTTCCTGCTGCTTGTCGGGCTTGTCGCGGTACTTCTTCTGGATGTCGGCGACCAGAGGCTGGTAGGCGGACATCCGGGCCATGCTCTTCTGCTGGTTGAGCTGCAGCGGGATCTTGACGAGCGTGATCAGCAGGGTGAACAGGATGATGTCCCAGCCGTAGTTCGGGATCAGCTTGTAGATCCACTCCATTACATAGCCGAGAGGCCAGCCGAGGATGTATAAAGGATTCATATCTTCGTCCATTCTGCCCCGCCTGTGGCGCGGGACGATAAATTTTTTATGAGAAGGACACACCGCCCACAGTTCGGTGCGTCACAAGAAGCTGATTTCTCAGGAGCGATGGCTCCGTCTGGTTCGGAAGAGCCGTGCGGCCGAGAGCTTCCGCTCCGGGCTGACCCACCTTCCCTTCGGGGGGACGGGGTCGTACCCCCAGCGGCCCAGCGGATTGCACCGGGCGATGCGGGCCGCGCCCAGCAGCAGCCCTTTCAGGCAGCCATGGGTCTGGATGGCCTCCAGCGTGTACTGGCTGCACGAAGGCGAAAAGCGGCAGCTGCGCCCAAGGCCGGGGCTGATGAAGCGCTGGTAGAACCGGATGGGCACGCAGAGCGCGTTCCGGCACCCCTGCGAAAAGCTCATTCCTGCGCAGCCGGTTTCTGAGCCGGCGGAACGGTGGCCGGGGGCTTGGCACCCGGCTGTTTGGCCTTGTCCGGCAGACCGGCCTGTGCAAAGAGTTTGGCCACCACTTCGCTGAGCTGCCAGCTCTTGAGGTGCGGGGTGATGCCCCGCGCCACAAACACGAGGTCGTAGCCGCCGATGTTGTAGTCCAGATGCTCGTCGATGGCCGCCTTCATCACGCGGCGGGCACGGTTGCGCTGCACGGCATGGCCGATCTTTTTGGTGGCCGTCAGGCCCACGCGGGTCTTTTTGCCGCGGGTCTTGAGGACGTACAGCACCAGCGCCGGGTTTACATAGGACTTGCCGCGGGCATACACGCGGCCATATTCGCTGTTGCGGCGGATGGGACGATAGCGCACTCCTTCGGCGCCTCCTTTTCTGGTAAAATCGGGTACTCTGCCCAAAAGGCAAAGTTCAAAATCAGTATAGCAAAAAAACGCCGACATGAAAAGCCTGTCCGGACGTTTTTTGTGCCAAATCTTCGGAATATTTTTTAGTCAAACCGCGCGAAAATAAAAAAGAAGACCGCCAATTCGATATCAGCGGCCTTTTGTGCGCATGTTCAATTCTGCGCCGGACCCATTGCTCAACGCAGCTGGATCAGACGGTCAGGCTCTTGCGGCCCTTTGCACGGCGAGCATTGATGACCTTGCGGCCGTTCTTGGTGCTCATGCGGGTCAGAAAGCCATGAACTTCCTTGCGCTGACGCTTCTTGGGCTGAAAAGTTCTCTTCATGGTTGTATCCTCCGTAAAAACTCGTCCCCGGTGATGGGGTCTATTCTGGTCCCAAAATGGGGACAGGCTTGCAATTCAACAGTATATCGCACACTATCCCCTTCTGTCAAGCATTTTTTTCGCTTTCCAGCAAACTTTTTTCAAAACCGGGTGTGAAAAATCTTTCAACTTTTTCACCCATTCCCCGTGGAAAACTTTTCTTCTACCATATCTTGTGGCTGATTTGTGTGTTGGACACAAGCCTTGCAGACGGACGCAGGTGCGTCTTTTCTTATGTATTATAAATTACATTATAGAATGTAGACGCAGGGAGATTTTTGTGGTATACTAACCTGGTATCAGCAGCATTGTTGAAAACTTCAATGGAGTGGATGTTTTATGGATTCTTTCAAGGACGTTTTAGAGGCCGCGCAGGCGTACTGCAAAACGCAGATGGCCGAGCCGACCTATAATCTCTATATCGATGGCCTGGAGCCCATCAGCTTCGAGGACTCAAGCCACATCACCCTCTCGGTGCGGAACGACTTCATCTGCAAGATCGTGACGGACCGCTACCTCGGCCTGCTCAAGGAAGCCTTCAAGACCGTACTGGGCTTTGATGTGGACATCACCCTCGTGGTGCCCAGCACCCCGCCGCACGAGGTCGTGCTGGCGCAGCAGTACGAGGCGAACCCCGCTTCCCCGCAGGGCAACTACGAGTTCACCTTCGAAAACTTCATCAAGGGCCCGTCCAACCAGTTTGCGTTTGCTGCTGCGCAGGCGGTCGCGGCCAACCCTTCCGGCGCCTACAACCCGCTGTTCATCTACGGCGGCTCCGGTCTGGGCAAGACCCATCTGCTGACAGCCATCCAGACCGAGATCAAGCGCACCCACCCCGATTTCGTCATCATGTACGTGACCTGTGAGCAGTTCACCAACGAGCTGATCGCCGCCATCCGCGCGGGCAGCACCGAGGACTTCCGGATGAAGTACCGCGTGGCCGACCTGCTGCTGGTGGACGATATCCAGTTCATTGCGGGCAAGGAGTCCACCCAGGAAGAGTTCTTCCACACCTTCAACTCCCTGCACGACGCCCACAAGCAGATCGTCATCGCATCCGACCGACCGGCCAAGGAGATCAAGAGTCTGGAAGAGCGCCTGCGCACCCGCTTTGAGTGGGGCCTGACCGCCGATGTCCAACCGCCGGATTTCGAGACCCGCGTGGCCATCGTCAAGCGCAAGGCCGAGCTGCTCCATCTTGACCTGCCCGAAGATGTGGCGGAATTCATCGCCAACCACCTGAAGAACAACATCCGCCAGCTGGAAGGCGCAGTGAAAAAGCTCAACGCCTACTACATGCTGGAGGGCATCCAGCCCGTCATCAGCGTGGCGCAGAATGCCATCAAGGACATCCTGAACGAGACTCAGCCGGTGCCCGTGACCATCGAGAAGATCGTGGGCGAGGTGTCCCGCACCTTCAACGTCTCCCCCGCCGACATCCGCGGCACCAAGCGGAACGCCAACGTCGCCTCCGCCCGCCGCGTCGCCATCTACATCCTGCGCGAAGTCACCGGCATGAGCATGGAGGAGATCGGCCGCGAGTTCTCCGGCCGGGACCATTCCACCATCGTCTACTCCCTCAAGACCATGGAGCGGGACATGAAGAACGACCAGCACCTGCGCGAGACGGTCAGCGACATCATCAAAAACGTCAAGGCGTAAACCCGAAGAATGCTGCAAAAAGTCATACTATTTCAGGCGGCAAACCACCAAATATGGGAGAAAAAGGGGCGTTCCGGGGAAAACTGGAACAAGATGTTGTGGCAAAGGGGCGGATCTTTCCACTCTTTCCACAGAGTTTTCAACATTTAACACCCACAATCCACATCGGATGTGGAAAGAAACCGCCGACCACACGATTCAACACTTCTTCCACGACGCATTCACACCCCCGTGGAAAACCCCTGCCCCGCATGAAACCAGATACTTTCCGACTTTTCAACATCTTCCCCACCCCCTACTACGGTTACTACAACAAGTTCAATATACAGAAGACGGTTTTGCAGCCATTCCATACGGAAGACTTCCTGAACAAACGAATCCAAAATAAGGAGAGACGATAGATTGAACATCATCTGCGATAAAACCCTGCTGAGCGCAGCCATCGACGGCGTTTCCAAAGCCGTCACCCTCCGCTCCACCATCCCCGTGCTCGAAGGCATTCTGCTGAAAGCCGAAGGTTTTCAACTGACTTTGACCGGCTACGATCTCGAAATGGGCATCGTGACCACCATCGAGGCCAATGTCAAGGAGCCCGGCGAGATCGTGCTGAATGCCAAGCTGCTCAGCAGCATGGTCAGCCGGATGCCCTCCGGTCAGATCACGATCCAGTCTGCCGAAAACGGCAAGACCACCATCCAGAGCGGCGTGGCCCAGTTCGAGATCCAGTCCATGTCGGCCACCGATTTCCCGGAGCTGCCCAACACCGGCGCCGAGGAGACCCTGAACATCCCGACCGGCGTACTGCGCGATATGATCGACCGCACCCTCTATGCCGTCAGTCAGGATGAGAAAAAACCTGCGCACACCGGTGAATTATTCGAGATCCTGCCCGATAAGCTGACCGTGGTGGCCCTGGACGGCTACCGTCTGGCCATCGTCGAGCGCCCAGTCAAGGCCGTGAAGGATATCCGGATCATCGTGCCCAGCAAGACTATGAACGAGGTCTCCCACCTGCTGGCCAACGACGACGAAGAAGCCGTCCACATCTGTGCCAACCGCCGGTATGTCGTCTTCATGACCGCCGGTTACACCATCATGAGCCGCCTCATCGAAGGCGAATTCCTCAACTATCACAATGTCATCCCGGACGGCAGCCGCACCCGTGTGACGCTGGACACCAAGGAGTTTATCGAGACCATCGAGCGCGCGTCCTTGATTATTACAGAGCGTCTAAAAAATCCCCTCCGCATCAGTTTTACAGAGGGTAAAGTCGTGGTCCGCTGCCAAACCAATCTGGGCCGCGTCGTGGACGAGTTCAACGCCAAATGCGAAGGCGACGATGTGGAGATCGGCTTCAACAACCGCTATCTGCTGGATGCGCTGCGGAATGCCCGCACCGAGCAGGTCCGGCTGGAGATCAGCGGCCCGCTGAGCCCGGTCAAGGTCCTGCCCGCCGAGGGGAACGACTTCCTGTACCTCGTCCTGCCCGTCCGTTTCAAGAACGATTGAGAGGCGTAACATGCAAAAAATTCTCATCCATACGGAATTTATCAAGCTGGATGCCCTGCTGAAATATGCGGGCCTGTGCGAGACCGGCGGCGAAGCCAAGGAACTGGTGCAGAACGGTGCCGTCAAAGTGAACGGCGAAGTCTGCACCATGCGGGGCAAAAAGTGCCGCGCCGGAGATGTCGTCGAACTGGACGGCCAGAGCGTGACCATCGGCCAGGGACAGTAAACCATGCGTCTGCTCTCACTGGAAGTTCAAAATTATCGCAACATCGCCTCGGCCAGCCTGACGCCGGGCCGGGAGCTGACCGTCATCTGCGGCAACAACGGCCAGGGCAAGACCAACCTGCTGGAAGCCATCTGGCTGCTGACCGGCGGAAAGAGCTTCCGGGGCGGCAAGGACGCTGAACTGGTGCGGCGGGGCGAATCCTTCGCCGTGCTGGAAGCGTCCACCCTCCGGGCACAGCAGGAAGAGCAGGAACCGGACACGCCGAACCGCGTCCGGATGACCATCGGGATGCCGGATTCCGCCCGGCCGGGGCGGTACGCCGCCGTGAACGGTGCCCCGCCCAAACGGGCGGCGGCATTGGCGGGCAGCTTTCCGGCCGTCGTCTTCGACCCCGGACACCTGAGCCTTGTCAAAGGTGCCCCGGAGGGACGCCGGAAATTTCTGGATGCTGCACTGTGTCAGCTCTACCCCGGCTACCTGACCATTTACCGCCGCTATGTCCGGGCATTGCAGCAGAAAAATGCGCTGCTGCGCCATTCCAGCACCACGCCGGAACGGCCCTACGCCGAAAAGACGGCCCTGCTGGAAGTGCTCAACACCGAGCTTGCCGCGCAGGGCGAGGCCATCCAGCGGCGGCGGCGGGCCTACCTGGAACAGCTGGGCCCCCTCGCCTGCGCCAACTACGCCGAGCTTTCCCACGGCGCGGAGCGGATGGAGCTGCGCTATGCGGCCCAGTTCGAGCCGGGTGGTCTGGCCGCTCTGCTGCGGGCCCGGCAGAACGAGGAACTGCGGGCCGGGCAGAGCCTTTGCGGCCCCCACCGGGAGGACTTGGAACTTCTTCTGGACGGTCAGCCCGCCAAAGTGTTCGCCAGTCAGGGACAGCAGCGCAGCGTGGTGCTGAGCCTGAAAATGGCCGAAGCCGCTGCCGCAGCGTCCATCACCGGCGAACACCCGGTGCTCTTGCTGGACGATGTGCTCAGCGAACTGGACGACGGCCGCAAGCAGTATCTGCTGACCCGGATGCGGGAAAAGCAGACCTTCGTCACCAGCTGCGACGATACCGCCTTCCTCAAGACGGACGGCGAGGTCTACCGCATGAACGGCGGGGTGCTGACCAAACTGTAATTGGCACTCTCACAATCACAGTGCTGAAACTGGAGATAATACGAAATGTATATTCATCTGGGGCGCGACTATGTCCTGAACGACCGGGACGTCATCGGCATCTTCAATCTGGAGACGACCACCATCTCCCCCCGCGGGCGGGAATTTCTGAACTACGCCCAGAAGAACGGCGCGGTGGTCAGCCTTTCGGAAGAACTGCCCCAGTGCTACGTGCTGGCCGATGCACCGGTGGATACCGTGTATCTTTCGGAGCTATCCAGCACCGCGATGAAAAAGAGAACGGAAGCGCCGTTCTGAACGGCCCGGCTGTGAAGATGAGCCGAAGGCAAGATGAAATCAACAAATCCGGCCTGCCGGAGGCTCCCGCTTTGGGGAGCCGGCATTGCAGCGCAATACCAGAAAAGCAGGCCATTCAAATCTAACGATAAAGGGAGAAAGGATATGGCAGAGGAAATCATCACCAGCACCAACGCGGAAACCGCAACGGACCACGAGTATAACGCCAGCGAGATCCAGGTCCTGAAGGGCCTGGAGGCTGTGCGCAAGCGCCCCGGCATGTATATCGGCTCGACCGGCGAGCGGGGCCTGCATCATCTGGTCTACGAGATCGTGGACAACGCCATCGACGAGGCTCTGGCCGGTTACTGCGACCACATCGAAGTCAAGATCCTGAAGGACAACATCATCCAGGTCACCGACAACGGCCGCGGCATCCCCGTGGATATCCAGGCGGATACCGGCCTGCCCGCTGTCACCGTCGTCTATACCATCCTCCACGCCGGCGGCAAGTTCGGCGGCGAGAACTCCGGCTACAAGGTGGCCGGCGGCCTGCACGGCGTCGGCGCATCGGTCGTCAACGCCTGCTCCGAGTGGCTGACCGTCAATGTCCGCCGCGACGGCCACGAGTATGAGCAGACCTTCCGCCGCGGCGACCCGGACGGCCCCCTGAAGTGCATCGGCACCGTGGAGCCGGGCGTCACCGGCACCCGCGTCACCTTCAAGCCGGACCCGGAGATGTTCAAGGATACCACCGTCTACAACTTCGAGACGCTGGAAAAGCGTCTGCGTGAGGAGAGCTTCCTGAACGCCGGTGTCAAGATCACCCTGACCGATGAGCGCGAGCTGTACACCCCCGTTCTGGAGGACGGCCAGGAGGGCGACCCCTGCTACCGCACCGAGGTCATGTGCTACGAGGGCGGCATCAAGAGCTTCGTCACCTACCTGAACGAAAAGCGGAACCTCGAAGTTCTGCATCCCAACGTCATTTACCTCAAGGGGCAGACCGACCGCGGCATGGCTGAGATCGCATTGCAGTACAACTCCAGCTACAACGAGCTGGTGCTGAGTTTTGCGAACAACGTCAACACCCCGGACGGCGGCACCCACGAAGAGGGCTTCCGCACCAGCCTGACCCGCGTTTTCAACGACTACGGCCGCAGCCACGGCCTGCTGAAGGACAAGGATGAGAACCTGTCCGGCTCCGATGTCCGCGAGGGCCTCATCTGCGTCATCTCGGTCAAATTGCAGGAGGCCGAGTTCGAGGGCCAGACCAAGGCGAAGCTCGGCAACACCGAGATCCGCACCCTCGTCTCCAACATGGTCTACACCAAGCTGATGGAGTTCTTTGAGGAGAACCCCGGCGTGGCCAAGGCTATTTTCGAAAAGGCCACCCAGGCCGCCCGCGCCCGCGCCGCTGCCAAAAAGGCCCGCGAACTGGTCCGCCGCAAGAGTGCGCTGGAGACCAGCCGGATGCCCGGCAAGCTGGCCGACTGCCGCGAGAAAGACCCCTCCCGCACCGAGATCTTCATCGTCGAGGGCGACTCTGCAGGCGGCTCGGCCAAGATGGGCCGGGACTCGGCCATCCAGGCCATCCTTCCCCTCTGGGGCAAGATGCTGAACGTCGAAAAGGCCCGTGCCGACCGCATCTACGGCAACGATAAGCTGATGCCGGTCGTGCTGGCGCTGGGCTGCGGCATCGGCGAGGAATTTGATATCTCCAAGCTGCGGTATGACAAAGTCTTCATCATGGCCGATGCCGATGTCGATGGTTCGCACATCTGCACCCTGATGCTGACCTTCTTCTTCCGCTATATGCGCCCCCTCATCGAGCAGGGCCATGTCTACGTTGCCCAGCCGCCCCTGTTCAAGGTGCAGAAGGGCAGCACCATCAAGTATGCCTACAACGACGCCGAGATGGCCGTGCTCTCGCAGGAAATGCCGGGCGCAAAGGTCAACCGCTATAAGGGCCTTGGTGAGATGAACCCGGAACAGCTCTGGGAAACCACCATGAACCCCGACAACCGCGTCATCGTGCAGATCACCATCGAGGATGCCGAAAAGGCCGATGAAGCCTTCACCATCCTGATGGGCGACCAGGTCGAGCCCCGCCGCCGCTTCATCGAGGCGAATGCACAGTATGCAAAGCTCGACGTTTAATGGAAATATAGCAGTTTGCGTTTTTAATGCACAAGCAACATCCGCAAACTGCATATCGCAAAGATGCCGTTTTGATTGGCACTATTTTTGAAAATTGCGATAAACCTCTCCGCCAGCGCTATCACCTCCCCATAATAGGGGAGCTGGCGAGCCGCAGGCTCGACTGAGAGGTTGAAACAATCCTACGGAGGAAAAAATGGAAGAAGATTTTGTGATGATACCGGGCAGCGGTACCAAAAAGATCATCCGCGACGTCAAGAAAGAAATCGAGACGGCGTTCCTGGACTACTCCATGTCGGTCATCGTGTCCCGTGCGCTGCCCGATGTGCGCGACGGTCTGAAGCCGGTCCACCGCCGCATTCTGTACACCATGCACGAGCGCGGCAACGACCCCAGCCATCCCTACCGCAAGTCGGCGGATACCGTCGGTGCGGTGCTGGGCTCCTACCACCCCCACGGCGACGCGTCGGTCTACGATGCCATGGTCCGTCTGGCGCAGGATTTCTCACTGCGCTATCCGCTGGTGGACGGCCAGGGCAACTTCGGTTCCGTGGATGGCGACCCCCCGGCTGCTTACCGTTACACCGAGGCCCGCATGAGCCGGATGGCCGTCGAGATGCTGACCGATATCGACAAGGATACCATCAACTGGGACCCCAACTTCGATGAGACGAAGAAGGAACCCAGCGTTCTGCCCTGCCGCTTCCCGAACCTGCTGGTCAACGGCAGCCAGGGCATCGCGGTCGGCATGGCCACCAACATCCCGCCCCACAACCTGAGCGAGGTCATCGACGGCTGTGTGGCGTATATCGAAGACCCGGACATCGACCTGCCCGGCCTGATGGAGCATATCAAAGGCCCGGACTTCCCCACCGCCGGCATCATCATGGGCCGCAGCGGCATCCGTGCTGCCTACGCCACCGGCCGCGGCAAGATCACCCTGCGCGGCCGCGCCACCATCGAGGAAAAGAAGAACGGCCGCGCCCAGATCATCGTGACGGAGATCCCGTACATGGTCAATAAGGCGCGTCTCATCGAGAACATCGCAGACCTCGTTAAGGACAAACGGATCGAGGGTATCAGCGACCTGAACGATGAGACCAACCGCAAGGGAATGCGCATCGTCATCGACGTGCGCAAGGACGCCAACCCCCAGGTCGTCCTGAACCAGCTGTACCAGTACACCCAGCTGCAGGATACCGTGGGCGTCATCATGCTGGCCATCGACCACAAGGTGCCGAAGGTCCTGACCCTGAAGCAGATGATCCAGAAGTACGTCGAGTTCCAGGATGAGGTCGTCCGCCGCCGGACCCAGTATGACCTGAAGAAGGCACGGGAGCGCGCCCACATCCTCGAAGGCCTGAAGAAGGCCACCGACATCGTGGACGAACTGATCGCCACCATCCGCGCCTGCAAGGGCGGCATGAGCGAGGCAAAGACCGCCATCATGGAGCGCTTCGGCTTTGATGACCCGCAGGCCGACGCCATCGTGAAATTGCAGCTGGGCCGTCTGGCCGGTCTGGAGATCCTGAAGATCGAGGAAGAGCTGAGTGCTTTGCGGGCCAAGATCCGGGATTGGGAGGATATCCTGTCCAATGACGCCCGTGTGCTGGAGATCGTCAAGAATGAGCTGCTGGAGATGAAGAAGCGCTTCGGTGACGAGCGCCGCACCGAGATCGAGACCGTGAACGGCGAAGTGGACATCGAAGACCTCATTGCCGAGGAGCAGTGCGTCTATACCCTGACCGAGGCCGGTTATATCAAGCGCCAGCTCAAGGCCACCTATCAGGCCCAGAAGCGCGGCGGCCGCGGCATTTCCGGCATGACCCGCAAGGAAGAAGACATCGTGCAGGAGATGTTCGTCGGTTCCACCCACGATTATGTCCTGTTCGTCACCGACCGGGGCCGTCTGTTCCGCATCAAGGGCTACACCATCGCCGAGGGCAGCCGCACCAGCAAGGGCACCAACATCGTGAACCTGCTGCAGCTGGCGGAAGGCGAAAAGGTCACGAATATGATCTGCCAGAGCAAGGACGCAGAACAGGAGGGCGGCTTCGTGACGATGGTCACCAAGCAGGGCCTCATCAAGCGCACCCCGCTGGAACAGTACGCCAACATCCGCCGTTCCGGCCTAATCGGCATTGCCCTGAACGAGGGCGATGCGCTGGCCTGGACCCGCCTGACCACCGGCCACGATATGCTCATCGTCGCCACCCGCAACGGCCAGGCCATCCGCTTCAACGAAAAGGATGCCCGCCCGATGGGCCGCAGCGGCCACGGCGTCCGCGCCATCAAGCTGGCCGAGGGCGACGAGGTCGTCGGCGTCTGCATCTGCCGCGAGGGCGCGACTGTCCTGACCGTGACCGAAAACGGCAAGGGCCGCCGCTCCGAGATCGACACCTACCGCATCACGGCCCGCGGCGGTAAGGGCATCCGCAACTACGATGCGTCCAAGGATAAGGTCGCAGCCGTCAAGATCGTCGATGATGTGGACGATATCCTGCTGAGCAGTCAGGAGGGCATCATCATCCGCTTCCATGCCGACTCCATCCCGGTGCAGAGCCGCTATGGCTCCGGCGTCCGCGTCATGCGCCTGGGCGAGAGCGACAAGGTCATGGTCCTGGCCCGTACCGACCACGACGACGAGGCCCAGACCGCAGCCATCGAGGCCGAGGAGGGCGATGAACCCACCGCCGAGCAGCTGGCCGCGATGGAAGCTGCCGACGAGGCTTCGGCTGCGGAGACCCCCGAAGCAGACCCTGAAAATTGAGCACGAAGCCCGGAAGGCTTCGGCCTGAGAGGAAAAGTTAGTCTGGACTTCGCCCGGAACGTGTGATAAAATAACCAAACAATAACAAATCCCATGGGGGAGTAGCAGGCGCTGTTTGCAGACGGCGCAGCAAGTCAACACAATGGCCGCCGGTCGCGGTCTGGCTTGCTTTCATTTGCGAGACTCATGTGTTTTGGTGCGAGTACCACGCCCAACACATGGAGTCCGGATGTAGAAAATGACCCGGAATCGGACGTGTACGCGCGCCGATTCCGGGTTTTGTTTTTTGCCGCACCAGATTCCGGTCAGATTTAGGAGGCATGTTTGTATGGAATGGAGTTTCTTGTTTTTCTTCAACAGTGGATTGCTGGGCGTGGGCCTTGCCATGGATGCGTTCTCGGTCTCGATGGCGAACGGCCTGCACGACCCCAAAATGTCCGTCAGGAGGATGTGCATCATCGCGGGCGCTTTCGGTGTGTTTCAGGCGGTCATGCCCATGACGGGCTGGGTCTGCGTCCACACCATCGTCGAGCTGTTCTCGTCCTTTGAGATGTTCATCCCATGGATTGCCCTCATCCTGCTGGCGTACATTGGCGGCAAGATGCTGTTGGAGGGCATCCGGGGCGAAGAGACCGAGGAGGCCATTGAGCTGAGCGCCGGTGCCCTCTTCGTGCAGGGTGTGGCTACCAGCATCGACGCCCTTTCCGTCGGCTTCACCATCTCGGAGTACGACTGGACGATGGCGCTGGCGGCATCTGTTATCATCGCCGCAGTCACCTTCGTCCTCTGCATGGCCGGTCTGCACATCGGCAAACAATTCGGCACCAAGCTGGCCGGCAAGGCGTCCATCCTGGGCGGCGTCATCCTCATCGGCATCGGTCTGGAGATCTTCCTCACCGGCGTCCTTTGACGGAAACGTTTTCACGGGGCCTTGTATTCGTAAAAAAATCTTTCGCACATGCGCCGCAGCACGGCCCCCTGCATTTTCGGCACAGTGGCTAAGAAATGCAGGGGGACTTTGGAAGAGCTGCTGTGTTTTTTGCCGGTTCGTGCGCAATTTCTGCGGCTTTGAGAAAACGGCAAAGTTTCTTTACTGAAATTTCGTACAAAGAAACGCAGCCCGGCCGGTTTTTGGTGCAGATTCCGCTTGCAAAACCTCCGGAGATTTGATATGCTCAGGGCAGAGAACAACATTTCCAACAATGGTCGGAAATGTTGCAATATCAGACCGTTCAAAGGAGGTACCGAATATGGCAACCAATATGAGCCGCCGCGTTTTTCTGAAGTGTGCAGGTGCTGCTGCACTGGCTGTGACTGCATCCGGCATCTTCGCAGGATGCTCCCCATCGGGCGGAGGATCGAAAGACACCGTGTACGGCGTGGGTGAGTCCACACAGATCAATGGAGTGAATGTAAAGCTGCTGGGCTATCGCCAGGATCCGATTTCGGGCATGGTCGGGAACTATGCAGGAAAAACGTTCATCACCGTGTGCATCGGGCTGGAAAATCAGTCGGAGCAGACGGTCAAGATGGGAAATACCACGGAGACCGAACTGATCGAGGTGCTGAAGGCAATCTATAACAACCAGTATGAGACGCTGGGCAAGAGCGATTTCAAGATGACGTCGGACAGCGGCAAGATCAGCCATGCGGAGATCGGTTATCTGACGGACGAGACCGGCCTGAAGAGCTACGGTGTGCGGGATAATCTGAAACCGAAGGAGACGGGCTGCATCAAGATCCATGCGATCGTTCCGAGCAACTGGGAGCAGATCGGCATCCAGTATACGCCGTACTTTGCCCCGAACGAGACCCGCAGCTTTGTGCTGAACCGCGCCAACACACTGTAACCATGCCTACGGCCCTTCCCCCAGGGCCAGGCGTTTTCTCCGACCCCACAGAAAAAGGACCCGCGCCGCAGAGTGAATGCCCTGCGGCGCGGGTCCTTTTGTGGTTGAAGCGCAAGTTTTATGGTTCCGGTTCAAAATAGTCGGCATATTCCTCGGTGAGCTTGGAGCCAAGCCGCCGGATGCCGCCGTAGAGGTGCCGCTCCACCAGCGGCTCAAATGCGGCCATGTCGCAGCGCTCAATGGCGTCGATGAGGTTGGTGTGGTCTGCAATGACCTCGGCCAGCCCGCCGCTGGTGATGGTGTCCAGCATCCGGAACCGGCTGTAGTCGGCGTGGGCGTTCTGCAACGTCCGCCAGAGGTACATCTTCCCCATGGCGGCGAACCAGGTCTCGTGGAGCAGGCGGTCGGCCTCGTACAGACGGTTGAAGTCCGGGTGCTCGGCATGGGCCAGGGCCTCGTAAGCGGCAGCCCGCTTCCGGATGAGCGCCCGCTGTTCCGGGGTGCACCGGGGCGAAAAATCCCGCAGCACACGGGCCTCCACGGCGGTGCGCTCGTAGATCAGCTCCTCCACGATCTCACGGTTCAGCCGGGTGACGGTGGTGCCCTTGTAGGGCACGATCTTTACCAGTCCGTTTTCCTGCAATTTCTGCAAAACGACCCGGATGAGCGACCGCGGTGCCCCGAACCGGGTGCAGAGCGGGTTCTCGCTCAGCGAGCTTCCGGGGCGGATGGTCAGGTCGATGATCTCCCGCTCCAGCACATCATAGATCGCGGCGTCTGTTTTGTACGTTTGTTGTTCCATAGCTTCGTTCCCCAGACAACAAGGCCCGGCTGTGTTCAAGCCGAAGGCGAAAAAATAGAGTGGACCGATCTGCCGAAGGCGGATGCTAAACGTTCCATGGTGCCGTGTCCGGCTTTTCCAATGCGAACTCCATCGGCTCCCCGGTCTCCGGGTGCAGAAAACAGAGCCGTGCGCTCTGCAGTGCAATGGTTCCCTTAAAATGGCTGCCGTATTTGCCGTCGCCCCAGAGCGGATGCCGCCGGGAGGCGAACTGCACCCGGATCTGATGGGTCCGCCCGGTGTGGAGGGTGATGTCCGCAAGGCTCAGTATTCCGTTCGAGGCAGTGATGCGGTATTCGAGCACGGCTTCCCGCACCCCTTTGCGCGGGCGGCTGACCGGGAAGACCCGGCCCTTCCGGCTGTCCTTGAACAGATAGTCCCGCAGGATGCCGTGTTCCGGCAGTGTTTCGTCCGGTGCCCCGGCAAGGACGGCCCGGTACTGCTTGGTGAAGACCGGTGCGGGCAGCGTATTTTGGGCGGGTGCAGCCCGGCCGTCCAGCACGGCGTAGGCTTCCTGGCTCTGGGTGATCTGCCGTGTCAGCGCGGCGGCGGCCTTCGGAGTCCTGGCACAGACCATCAGGCCGGACACGCCGGTGTCCAGCCGGTGCACGATGCCCACATAGGCGTCCGGCTGCCCCCACAGTTCCCGCAGCCGGGCGGGCAGGCCGACCTCACTGGACAGGCCTGCCGGTTTGTTCACGACCACAAGGGCCGCATCCTGATAGAGGATCACAGTCTGCCCTCGTCCAGCAGGGCCTTCAGCTTGAGCACGCCTGCCACAGTCTTGCCGTCCTTGATCTCGCCGCTCATGACCATCTCATAGGCTTTCTGCAGCGGCACACGGTCGGGCGTCAGGAACTCGTCGGCGTCCAGGTGCATGTGGGTCTCCTTCAGACCGGTGGCCACCCAGGTGTAGATGACCTCGGTGTCGTAGCCCACGGTGGGGTAAAATTCGCCCAGCGAGGTGTAGTGCTCGGCGGTCAGGCCGCACTCCTCTTCCAGTTCGCGCCTGGCGGCTTCAAAGGGGTCTTCGCCCGCTTCCAGCTTGCCGGCGGGCAGCTCCCACAGCTCCTGCTGCATGGCATAGCGGAACTGGCGCACCATGCAGATGGTGCCGTCCTCAAAGTAAGGCACGATGCAGGCACCGCCGTGGTGGTGCACCACTTCGCGGGTGGCGGTCTTCCCGTTCTCCAGCAGGGCGGTGTCCTTAGTCAGGGTGATGACCCGGCCCTCGAAGAGCACCTCGCTGGTCAGTTTCTTCTCAAAATGTGCTGCGTCCATCGTTTCTGCGTCCTTTCTGAACGAGCCGGAGCCTGCTCCGGCCCGGATAAATCACTGGTTCCAGTTTACGGCATTTCCTGTACGATTGTCAATTCAAAATTAAGGAAAAGTTAAGAAAAAATCGCTCCATTGGCCAAAAACTTAAAATTCTGCAAGAATGAATCCCAGCAAAAACACAAGCGTAAAAAACAAACAAAAAAAATCGTGAAATTTTGTTGCGTTTTGCCAGTGGGTTTGCGTTTACTTTAGAAGCGGAATTTGTTATTATAGTATACGAGCAATAGTGCCTTTTGGGGTTCTCCGGCCCCGCCGGGGCGCTTATTGCCCCGCGCAAAAGGTACCAAATTCTGAACAATGGAGGAAGAAAAATGCCTAGAGCAAAGCAAACCATGGATGGCAATACCGCTGCCGCTCATGTAGCATATGCCTACACGGACGTGGCTGCCATCTACCCCATTACCCCGTCTTCTCCGATGGCTGACTCTGTGGACCAGTGGTCCGCAGCTGGCCAGAAGAACATCTTCGGCAACCAGGTCAAGGTCGTCGAGATGGAGTCTGAGGCCGGCGCTGCCGGCGCTGTGCACGGCTCTCTGGGTGCAGGTGCTGTTACCACCACCTTCACCGCTTCTCAGGGCCTGCTGCTGATGATCCCCAACATGTACAAGATCGCTGCAGAGCAGCTGCCCTGCGTGTTCGATGTTTCGGCACGTACCGTTGCTACCCAGTCCCTGAACATCTTCGGTGATCACAGCGACGTCATGGCATGCCGCCAGACCGGCTTCGCAATGCTGGTCGAGAGCAGCGTGCAGGAAGTCATGGATCTGTCCCCGGTTGCCCATCTGGCAGCAATCGAGGGCAAGGTCCCCTTCCTGAACTTCTTCGATGGCTTCCGTACTTCTCACGAGTACCAGAAGATCGAGAAGTGGGATTACGCTGATCTGAAGGAAATGTGCAACATGGAGGCTGTTGAGGAGTTCCGCGCCAAGGCACTGAACCCTGAGCACCCCAAGATGCGCGGTTCCCACGAGAACGGCGACGTGTTCTTCCAGCATCGTGAGGCCTGCAACTCTGTCTACGACGCACTGCCCGCAGTCGTCGAGAAGTACATGGCCAAGATCAATGCAAAGCTGGGCACCAACTACGATCTGTTCAACTACTACGGCGCTCCCGATGCAGACCGCGTCATGATCGCTATGGGCTCTGTCTGCGACGTTGCAGATGAGGTCATCGATTACCTGAACGCCAAGGGTGAGAAGGTCGGTATCGTCAAGGTCCGCCTGTATCGTCCCTGGGTCTCTTCCGCTCTGCTGAAGGTCCTGCCCAAGACTGCCAAGAAGGTCGCAGTTCTGGACCGCACCAAGGAGCCCGGCTCCCTGGGCGAGCCTCTGTACCTGGATGTTGCTGCTACCCTGCGTGAGGCCGGCATGAACGATGTCGTCCTGACCGGCGGCCGCTACGGCCTGGGCAGCAAGGACACTCCCCCGTCCTCCATCTTCGCTCTGTTCAAGGAGCTGGAGAAGGATCAGCCGAAGGAGCGCTTCACCCTGGGCATCACCGATGATGTCACCGGCCTGTCCCTGCCCGAAGTCAAGCCCGCTCCCATCACCGCAGCTGCTGGCACCAAGGAGTGCAAGTTCTGGGGTCTGGGCGGCGACGGCACCGTCGGCGCAAACAAGAACTCCGTCAAGATCATCGGCGACCATACCGACAAGTATGTTCAGGCATACTTCCAGTATGACTCCAAGAAGACCGGCGGCGTGACCATCAGCCACCTGCGTTTCGGCGACAAGCCCATCCGCAGCCCCTACTACATCAACCAGGCTGACTTCGTGGCCTGCCACAACCCCGCTTACATCCACATGGGCATGAAGATGGTCCAGGATGTCAAGCCCGGCGGCGTGTTCATGATCAACTGCCAGTGGACCGATGAGGAGCTGGGCCAGCACCTGAACGCTGAGGCCAAGAAGTACATCGCTGACAACAACATTCAGCTGTACACCATCAACGCCATCGATAAGGCCATCGAGATCGGTATGGGCAAGCGCACCAATACCATCCTGCAGTCCGCTTTCTTCAAGCTGGCTGACGTCATGCCCATCGAGGACGCTGTCAACTTCATGAAGCAGGCAGCTCAGAAGAGCTACGGCAAGAAGGGCCAGGACGTCGTTGAGATGAACTGGAAGGCCATTGACGCAGGCGTTGACGCCATCCACAAGGTGGACGTGCCCGCATCCTGGTCCAACCCCGAGGCTGATCCCGCACCCAAGGCTCTCACCGGCCGTCCGGAGCTGGTCAAGCAGATCCGCGACGTCATGGAGCCCATCGCTCGTATGGACGGCGACAGCCTGCCCGTTTCCGCTTTCGTTGCAAATGCAAACGGCGAGTGGGAGCAGGGTGCTTCTGCATATGAGAAGCGCGGCACCGCTGTCAACGTTCCGGAGTGGGATGCTTCCAAGTGTGTTGGCTGCAACCAGTGCGCATTCGTGTGCTCTCACGCAACCATCCGTCCCTTCCAGCTGACTGCTGACGAGCTGGCTGCTGCTCCCGCACAGACCAAGAGCCGCGACAACAAGCCCGCAAACGAGTACAAGTTTGTCATGGCTGTGTCTCCTCTGGACTGCATGGGCTGCGGCGAGTGCGTCACCGTCTGCCCCACCAAGGCCATCAGCATGGTTCCTCAGGAGAGCCAGGCCGACCAGCAGGCAGTCTTCGACTACTGCGTCGCCAACATCTCCAAGAAGCCCGGCAAGTTTGCTGACGACACCGTCATCGGTTCTCAGTTCAACCAGCCGCTGCTGGAGTTCTCTGGCTCCTGCGCAGGCTGTGCCGAGACCTCTTACGCTCGCCTGATCACTCAGCTGTTCGGCGAGAAGATGTACATCTCCAACGCTACCGGCTGCTCCTCCATCTGGGGCGGCACCGCTTCCATCTCTCCGTACACCGTCAACAAGGACAGCGGCCATGGTCCTGCATGGTGCAACTCCCTGTTCGAGGATAACGCTGAGCATGGTCTGGGCCTGTACCTCGGCCAGAAGACCGTCCGTGAGAACCTGATCAAGCGCATCGCTGAGGTCGCTGGTTCTGACAAGGCTTCCGCTGAGCTGAAGGCTGCATTCGACAAGTTCATGGAGACCAAGAACAACACCAAGGCCAACGACGAACCCGCCAAGGCTCTGATCGCTGAGCTGGAGAAGGCTGCTGCCGCTGGCTGCACCGAGTCCGCTGAGATCCTGAAGAGCAAGGAGTTCATCGCAAAGAAGTCCGTCTGGATCTTCGGTGGCGACGGTTGGGCATACGACATCGGCTTCGGCGGCCTGGATCACGTCCTGGCTTCCGGCGAGGATGTCAACGTCATGGTCTTCGATACTGAGATGTACTCCAACACCGGTGGACAGGCATCCAAGGCTTCCAACATTGGTGAAGTCTGCCAGTTCGCTGCTGCTGGTAAGGAGATCAGCAAGAAGAGCCTGTCCGAGATCGCAATGACCTATGGTTACATCTACGTCGCTCAGATCGCTCTGGGCGCCAACATGAACCAGGCTGTCAAGGCAATCGCCGAGGCTGAGGCTTATCCTGGCCCGTCTCTGATCATCGGCTACGCTCCCTGCGAGCTGCACGGTGTCAAGGGCGGCATGACCAACTGCCAGAACGAGATGAAGAAGGCAGTTGAGGCTGGTTACTGGAACCTGTTCACCTTCAACCCGGCCAACAAGGCTCAGGGCAAGAACCCGTTCACTCTGACCTCCAAGGCAGTCGACGCCGAGAAGTACCAGGCTCTGCTGGCAAACGAGACCCGTTACAGCCGCCTGACCCGTGCCTTCCCGGAGCGCGCAAAGCAGCTGTTCGCACGCAACGAGCAGGTCGCAAACGATCGTTACGAGCATCTGACTCGTCTGGTCGAGCTGTACAAGTAATCTTTCTCCCCTGTTTTGGGCCGGAACGCGCCGCAGCGGCACCCTAGTCCGAAAGGCGGCTGCTCCGCACTGGCGGTTACTGCGCAACGCAGCAGTGCGAAACTGTGGCTGGTCTGGCCCCGACATCGGCAAAAGAAGAACGTGCACAAAAAGCGACAACGCTTTCCGCACAACAAGTCTCTGATTTCATTTTCCCACGCCCTTGCTGCGGCAGTGATCCGCAGCGGGGCCGGGTGTTTGAAATACCAAAGCGCCCGCGAGGGTCCTTGAAAGCACACCCCGCGTGTGTCAGGAACATAAGGTCTGTTCGCAGATACCTTGTTCCGCCTGAAGCATAAGACCTGCCTTGCAGGGATCTTGCCTCAGTCAAAAACGGATCTCGTTTTTAGCGCCCCTCTCACCGGCAACGGTGACCGGGGCGTATTTTTTGTGTGCGGCGGGCTATTTTACACTTTCTTCATAGGTTTTTCATGAAAAAACGCGCATTCGGTGCTATACTACGAACATAAGGAACCGGGGCCGCAACCGATTCCTTGTACATGATTCCTCCTCACACCAAGGCAATATCCGAACAGAAAGCCCTTTCCAGTGTTCCGCAAGCGCTGGAAAGGGCTTTCTGTGTTTTTGACGGAAATTTCCCTCTGCTTTCAGCGGTTTTAGGGTTGACCGGCCTTTTTGCGGACGCTATAATAAAAAGTAGATAAGATTTTTAGGAGGTGAACGCAGGACAATGGACCCGGATCATAGTCGAAGACACGGATCAACTGCGGCACAGCAGAACGAAAAAGCAGCTGCGTTCGCCTTTTTTGCCCGGTAAGAGGTGCTGTACAGGTACTTCTCAGCGGGGAGAAAGGGCGCAGCCTGGTGCGCGCAGCGGGCAGAACGGCTCGCTGCGGGAAGCAGGCGGCGCTTTTTGTTTTGTGTGCTGTCCGATCCGCCGGAAACGGTAAGGAGGAACACAAATGGAACTGGAAGAAAAAAAGAGTGCGGCCCCGGAAGCATCGCTCCCGGTGCCCGAACTGCCCGCAGATATCCCTGCGGAAGTCCGCCGGAAGCTGGCCGAAGACCTGAGCGAGGAGGCCACCGAAGACCTCAAACAGGATGTGCGGGACGCCGAAGAAGAAGAGGCCCGTGACGAAGAGGTCAAGGCCAACCCCGAAATGCTGACCAAGAGCCGCCTGCTGAAAATGCTGGTGAAAAAGCAGTATGTCAAGCTGCGCGAAGTCACCGAGGAAGAGCAGCCCGCCGACCTGGCCGAGCTGCTGGAAGAACTGGACGAAAACAACCGTCTGGTGGTCTTCCGCCTGCTGAAAAAGGAAGTGGCGACCGAGGCCTTTGCCTATATGTCCGATGAGGCCCGCGATGACCTCGTCAATGCGTTCTCGGATGTGGAGCTGGTCAGCGCCATCGAGGAGATGAGCCTGGACGACGCCGCCGACCTGCTGGAAGATATGCCCGCCGGTGTCGTGAAGCGGGTGCTGGAGAAATCCTCCAAGCAGACCCGTGAGAGCCTGAACAAGCTGCTGAACTACCCCGAAAGCTCGGCCGGCAGTCTAATGACGCCCGAATATGTCCGCCTGCGCAAGGAGATGAACGTCAGCGAAGCGTTGGCCGCCATCCGACGTCAGGGCGAGAATGCCGAGACGGTCTACACCAACTACGTCGTCGAGCGGAACCGTCTGCTGGGCGTTGTGTCTGCCCGCAGCCTGCTGCTGGCAGACCCCCAGACCCCCATTGCCGACATCATGGACGACAATGTCGTTGCAGTGAAGGTCACGGACGATCAGGAGTATGTGGCCCGTGAGATGCAGCGCTACGACTTCACGGCCATGCCGGTCCTGGACAACGAGGGTATGTTCGTCGGCATCATCACCATCGACGATGCGATCGACGTTCTGACCGACGAGTCCACCGAGGACATGCAGAAGATGGCGGCCATTCTGCCGGATGACGATGCAACGACCTATTTCGGCACCAGCGTCTGGACCCACGCCAAGCAGCGTATCCCCTGGCTGCTCATCCTGATGCTGTCGGCCACCTTCACCGGCATGGTCACAACCCACTACGAGGAAGCCTTCGTCAGTCTGCCCCTGCTGGTCTCCTTCATGCCCATGCTGATGGACACTGCCGGCAACTGCGGCAACCAGATCAGCACCCTGATGGTCCGCGGTCTGGCGCTGGGCGAAGTGGAACCGGCCGACTTCCTCCGCGTTCTGGGCAAGGAGATCCGCGTCTCTGCCATCGTGGGCGCGGTGCTGGGCATCGTGAACGGCCTGCGCATCTACCTGATGTACACCTTCCTCTTCCCCGGCCAGTACGCCAACGTGATGGGCTACGCCATCGTGGTCAGCGTGTCGCTGTTCTTCAGCGTCATTCTGGCCAAGCTGGTGGGCGGTATGCTGCCGCTGGCCGCCAAGAAGCTGGGTGCCGACCCGGCAATCATGGCAACGCCGTTCATCACCACCATCGTCGATGCGTGCAGCCTGATCCTGTACTTCCAGATCGCGCAGATCGTGTTCCGGAATATGATGTGAGAGGAATTGTAAGAGCGGCTGCATCTGCCGGGACTCCGCAGATGCAGCCGCTCTTTTTCTGTGGAAAAGTCGGGTTTTCCAACGGTTTTCAACACGAAAAAAATCCACCCCATCCGATGTGGAAAACTTGACCGGCCTGCATTCCAGCGGGGAGAAAGCACTTTACAGCTGGGAAGAGCCGGTGAAAAAAGAAAAGAAAACGGCTCGACTTTCTTTTGGAAAAAAGAAAAAGTTCCCGCATTTCTCCCCAGAAACCACCATGGAAAATATCGGGAAATACTTCACGTATAAAAACCAAACGGTGGAGTAGTGGAAAACTCAGTGGAAAAAGTGGAAAACATCGTGGGAAACTGGCCCTCTTTTTCACAAATCCAGTGGAAAACCCAGTGGAAAAAGTGGATAAGTCCATCCGGAAGGCACAAAAATGGATACAACCGGCTGTTTTAGCAGAAGGCGGCAGCGACAGTCAGCCGCCTTTTGTTCACAGGGATTTTCTTGAATGGCCCTGCCAAACATGATACAATGAAAAAAACAGCGGCCCCCAAGCCGGGGCCGGAATCTTACGAGCATGGAGGCGTTCCCCTATGAACTGGCTAACCAAACTGGAGCGGAAGTATGGCCGCATCTGCATCCCGAACCTCATCTCGATCCTGGTGGGTGCGCAGGTCCTGGTCTATGCCGTGGAACTGTTCGTCGATCAGTATGTCTCGCTTTATCTGAGCCTGAGCCGCACGGCCCTGCTGATGGGTCAGGTCTGGCGGGTCATCACCTTTGTGTTCGTGCCGTTTTCGGGCGGCGGGGCGCTCAGCGTCATTCTGGGCATCTACTTCACCTGGTTCATCGGGAGCGCGCTGGAAAAAGAGTGGGGCGACTTCCGCTTCAACCTGTATCTCCTGCTGGGCATGGTGGGCGCAGTGGCGGCCTGCCTGCTGACGGGCTATGCCGATACCTACTGCCTGTCGCTCTCGCTCCTGCTGGCCTTTGCGATGCTGTATCCGGAGGTGCAGGTACTCCTCTTCTTTGTCATTCCCATCCGGGTCAAGTACTTCGGCTGGTTTGCGGCGGCGCTGTGGGCACTCAGCTTTCTGGGGTCCGGCATGATGGGAAAACTGAACTATCTGCTCTGTATGCTGAACTTCGTCGTCTTCTTCGGCCCGCAGGCCTGGCGCAGTGTCCGTGCCTGGGTCCGCCGGGAGCAGTGGAAACGGAAGAACCGCCGCTGAGTGCGGGAGAAAACAGGAAAGACAGAGGACAGCATGTTAGAACGCATTGCGGGAAATGAAGAACTGAAGTCCAGCATCCGCCGGATGCTGGAGGGCCGGCGTCTGACCCACAGCGTCCTGCTGGTGGGCGAAGCGGGCCTGGGAGCCGGTTTTGCGGCCCGCTGTGTGGCGGCGGATTACCTCTACCCCCAGGGCGGTGCGCCCGCAGAAGCGCTCCTGCGGGGCGAATGCTGCCGCGCGGTGGCCAAGGCGGGCAAACGCGACAGTGGCCAGATCGAGACCGGCATCGTGCGGGAGGCCATTTCCGTCACCGGCATGGGGTCCGGCGGGCGGTATCTGGTCGGTCAGGTCACGGCCATGCGGTCGGAGATCTTCAACACCAGCCTTTCGGCAGAGGGCCGTGCCGTCCTGCTCTACCATGTGGAGCGGATGAACGAGGAATCGGCCAATGCGCTGCTGAAGGTCATGGAAGAGCCGCCGGAGGGGGTGCTCTTTCTGCTGACGGCGGATTCGCTGGCAGGCGTCCTGCCCACCATCCGGAGCCGCTGCATCAGCTTTGCCGTGGCCCCGGTTTCCCCGGAGGACTGCGCCCGCTACTGCACCGCGCAGGGCGTGGGAGAAAAGGATGCGGCCCTGTACAGTGCGCTGTTCGATGGGCACATTGGCACCGTGTTGGCCGCTGCGCGGGACGAAGCCCGCCGCGAGCAGGTGGACCGTGCGCTGGCGCTGGCCAAAGCTGCTGCGGCCAGAGACAGCTATGCGGCGGCGGTGCTGCTGGCCGCTTATGAAAAGGACAAAGCCGGTGCATCGGCCCTGCTGGCCGATTTCCGGGCCGTAGCCGCCGCCGGGCTGCGGGGCAGCTCTCATTCTCCGGTGGAGGGTGAGACCGCCCGGAAGGCCCTCGGAGCCGCCGATGCGGCGATGCAGCAGATCGGCGCGCAGGTCAACCCCAAGATCGTGCTGTCGGTGCTGGCGGCGAAGTTCCGGACGTTCTAAAAAAACAAAAGCAGCCGCAACGCGGCTGCTTTTGCATCGTTCTCATTTTCGATTGGCTCTCCGCCTGCGGTTCCGGTTCAGGGAGCTGCCGCCGGAGACGAGGGTGACGCAGCTCAGAACGGCGAGGAGGAGCACGAGTGCGGCCATCAGGAGCAGGGTGCTCTTGAGGTCGGTGCGGAAATCCGACACGTATTCCTGATGGGTCACAAGGTCTACGGTGCCGACCTCGTAACCGTCCAGATAGACGGTGGCCTGGCCGAGGACTGCATCGGCCTTGACGGTGGCGGAGACGCGCTCCGGCAGCGCAAAGCTGTAGGTGACTTTGTCATCGGCGTGGCCGTAGCCGCTGACCGGTTCGGCGGCGTAGAGCTCGACGGCCTCCGCACTGCGGCACTTGGTCAGGGGCACGGTGGTCAGCGGGGTGGTGGTGTCCACCAGTCTCCGGTCTGCAAAGCTGGCGAAGGCCCAGTCCAGCAGCTCGGAGGCTTCTTTGTAAATGTTGTCCAGATCGGAGCCGAGGATGACCAGACCGTAGGTGTGGCCGTTCTTCTGGGCAAAGGTGACATAGCAGCGGCCTGCCAGCGTGGTGAATCCGGTCTTCATGCCCCGGATGTAGTTGCGGTAGTAGGGATATTCGGGGTTCAGCATCAGGTTGGTGGAGGTGATGCTCCGCTCATTCTGGTGCAGGTTGGTGGCCGGGAGGGTGTAGCTCAGGGTGTTGGCGACCTTCATATAGGTCTCGTTGGCGGCGCAGGCCGAGGCGATGAGCGCGAGGTCGCGGGCCGAGGAGACGTTGCCGTAATCGTACAGGCCGTGCACACAGGTGAAGCTGGTGCTGGTGCAGCCCAGCTCCTGGGCCTTCTGGTTCATCATCGCGACAAAATTGGGCAGACTGCCCGCCACATCGTTGGCGATGACGCTGGCGGCATCGTTGGCGCTGGCCACCAGCAGGCCGTACAGCAGGTCGATGCGGCGCACGGTCTCGCCGATGCGCAGATTCATGGTGCTGCCGTTGGCGTTCTGGATGTCCTTGAACTCCTGTGTCAGGCTGGTGGGGATGGTGATCTCTTCGTTCAGGTCTTTGCCGCTTTCGAGAAAGAGCAGGGCCGTCATCATCTTGGTCAGGCTGGCGATATACCGCTGCTGCCCGGCGTTCTGGTCCAGGATGGGCTTGTCGATGTCTGCGTTGAACAGATAGACCGACTCGCCCTCGTTGGCGGTCTGGATGGGCATCTCGTACACGGCCAGACCGGGCAGCGCGGTCGAGACGGCCAGCACGACCGTCAGCAGCAGAGCCGCCATCCGGCGGAAGAGCGTAGTGTTTTGCATGAGCGTATCCTCCCAAAATTTCAAATCAGCTGAACAGGAGCTGCCAGAAGGTCAGCGGCTTTTCGGGCTGGGCCGGGGCGGCGGCTTCCGGCTGCGTGGTGGTCTGCACGGGGTGCAGCTCCGGGCTGGTGAAGGCCCAGTCCAGCAGCTCGGAGGCTTCCCGGAAAATATTCTGGCTGTTCGAGCCGAGGATGACCAGACCGTAGGTGTGGCCGTCCTGCTGGGCAAAGGTGACGAAGCAGCGCCCGGCCTTGGTCGTGAAACCGGTCTTCATGCCGTGGGCGTAGCTGCGGTAGGCCGCGCTGCCCGGCTGCAGCAGCTTGTTCGTGGTGGTGATGGTCCGGGTTTCATGTACATTGGTGGCGGGCAGCTGGTAGCGTACCGTGTCGGCCACCTGCCGGTAGGTCGGGTTCGCGTAACAGGCCAGCGCGATCTTCGCCAGGTCCCGCGCGGTGGAATAGTTGTTGGCATCGTACAGGCCGTGCGGGCAGGAGAAATGGGTGGTCGTGCAGCCGAGCTGGCTGGCGCGGGCATTCATCCGGGCCGCAAAGGCGGCCAGGTCTCCCCCGGCGGCATCGCTGGCCAGCACACTGGCCGCGTCGTTGGCACTGGGCAGGAGCATGGCATACAGCAGGTCGATGCGGCGTACGCTCTCCCCTGCCTGCAGGCCGATGGTGTGGCCCCGGTTGGCCTTGATGGACTGGAACTCCGGTGTCAGACGGTCCGGGATGGTGATGCTGGCGTTGAGGTCTGACCCGTTCTCGATCACGAGCAGGGCCGTCATCATCTTGGTCAGGCTGGCCACATGCCGGACCATATCCGGGTTCTGTTCCACGAGGGTCTCGCCGGTGTCGGCATCGAAGAGGTAGATCGACTCCTGCGGGTAGGTGGTCTGGATGGGCATGGCGTAAACGGCAAAGCCGGGAAGCGCTGCGGCCACCGCCACGGCGGCGGTCAGCACCAGCGCGAGCACCCGGCGTACAAAAGCTGGATGGTTCATGAAAGAATGCTCCTTTGGAAGTTTCGGGCTTCCCTGATCCCCAAAATCAAAACGAACTATTAAAAGAATACCATAAATGAGCGAAAAGAGAAAGGTGGTTTTTCAACAATGATGATCCCATTTGGTGGAAAAACGCCCCAGGACTGCGGTGCGGCCTTTGTGGCCCCCAACGCAACGGTGCTGGGCGACGTGGTGCTGGAGAAAGGCTCCAGCGTCTGGTACGGAGCCGTGCTGCGGGGCGACGACGGCACCCTGACCCTTGGTGAGAACACCAACGTGCAGGACAACGCAGTCCTGCACTGCGACCCCGGCGGCGCGGTGACGCTGGGCAAAAACGTGACGGTGGGCCACAGTGCGCTCGTTCACGGCTGCACCGTGGGCGACGGAAGCCTCATCGGGATGCACGCGACCCTGCTCAACCACTGCGTCATCGGCCGGAACTGCATCATCGGCGCGGGGGCGCTGGTGCCGGAAGGAATGGTCATCCCGGACGGCTCGGTGGCGGTAGGTGTCCCGGCGAAGATCATCAAGACCATCCGCCCCGACCAGGCCGCGCACAACATCGAAAATGCCGTCCACTATGTCGGCGATGCCGAGGCACATGCCGAGGCGGTGAAACAATGCGAAATCATCGAAACGGAAGCGAAAACGAAATGAACTTTCATCGAACCGGCTCATACCGGATGATTTTTCGGGAAAGCGACGAAATTTCAGGGCCGGATGCTTAACAAAATTTTCACAAGATTTCACAAGAATGTAATGACTTTTGTTCGGAAATCGGGTATACTATGAATTACAAGGGAGCGGGGCCGCAACCGTCTCCCTTGCACATGATTCCTCCTCACACCAAAGCAATACCCCAAAACAGGAACCCCCTCCGGTGTACCGCAAGCGCCGGAGGGGGTTCCTGTTTGTTTTCAAAAAGATATTCTTAAGACACTCCCGCCTTTTGGGAGAGGGTCATACAGCGCCGTAGATGCCATGCACCGAGACTTCACCGGTGAAGACATGCTCTTCGCCGCTGTCGGTGCGGACGACCAACCGGCCGTCCGCGTCCACGTCGATGGCCTCACCGGCACCCTGCCCGCCGCCCGGCAGGTCAAAGGTCACGCGGCGGCCGATGTTGATGCAGGCGGCCTTGTATTCGTCCCGGAAGGGTGCAAAGCCGTCCCGCGCAAAGACGTACATCGGGCGGTCGAAGCCGAAATCGGTCAGCCCCTCGGCCAGCCATTCGGGGTCGGTGGAAAGATCCACCTTGGCCCCCTGCAGCTCCAGCGAGGTGCCGTGGGGCAGGTCGGCTGCGTCAAAATAGCTCTGCGGCTGGGCCAGATTGATGCCGATGCCGCACAGGATGCCCCGGCCCTGCTGCTCGTAGCCGTAGGACACGCTCTCGCAGAGGATGCCCACGATCTTTTTGCCGTTCAGCAGCAGGTCGTTGGGCCACTTGATCTGGCAGTCCACGCCGTAGCGCAGCTTCAGCTGGTCGCGCACGGCCAGACTGGCAAGCAGCGGCAGGGTGGCGGGCTGCGCCAGCGGCTCCCGGATGGCGACGGTGTAATAGAGCGCCCGGCCCTCTGCATTGACCCAGGTGCGGCCCAGACGGCCCCGCCCGGCGGTCTGGTTGGTGGTGTAGACCGCGCCCACCGGGCCAAATTCTTCAAAATGCTCTTTCACATAGGCGTTGGTGCTGCCGCATTCGGTCAGATAGCGCACTTCATTGATGCTCATTGATGCGGTACCTCTTTGTGTTCATGGCTGACGATCCTGCCCTTGTCCAGCGTCAGGATGCCGTAGGTGTTGGGCCCGGTGTAGCACCGGCCGCAGGAGCCGGGGTTGAACAGGAACACCGATCCGTGCTGTTTGGCCACCGGGACGTGGGTGTGGCCGAACAGGGCCACCTCCGCGCTGCGGGCCTCGGCGGCATCGGTCAGCGTGTCCAGATCGTATTTTACGCCGTACATATGGCCGTGCGTATAGAAAATGACGACCTGATCGAAGGCAGCCAGGCCGTCCAGCGGCTCCAGCGCACCAAAATCGCAGTTTCCGGCCACGGCGTAGACCTTCATCTTCGGGTAGAACGTCAGCGCTTCTTCCAGGTCGCGCAGGCCGTCGCCCAGAAAGATGACGGCGGTCGCATCGCTCTCCGCGTGAAGGATGCGCTCAACTGCGCCGGTGCTGTTGTGGCTGTCACTCAGGATCAAAAGTTTCGTCACGGGACCAAGTCCTCCTCAAAATTTATTCTTCCGTTTCGCCGGCCTGCAACGCCAGCATCTGTTTGTAGACTTCGCTCTTGGAGTAGGGGGTGCCCTGCGCGGCGGCCTTGGCGGCAGCCGTGGGGCCGTAGCCCTCCCCGGTCAGTTCCAGTGCCCGCTGTGCGGCCTGTTCCAGCGTCAGGCTCTCTTCGGCCTCGGCAGCGGGCGCTCCGGCCATGACCAGAACGTATTCGCCGCGCGGCTCGTTCCCGGCGTAGTGGGCCTGTGCCTCGCCGAGGGTGGTCTTCCAGATCTCCTCATGCAGCTTGGTCAGTTCCCGGCAGAGGGTGATGCTCCGCTCGGTGCCAAAAGCCGTCGTGAGGTCGTCCAGCGTGGTGCGCAGCTTGTGGGGCGCTTCATAGAAGATGACCGTCCGCTTCTCACCTTGCAGCTCAGCCAGCCGCTCCCGCTTCTGCTTTTTGTTCACGGGCAGGAACCCCTCGAACACCCAGCGGGAGGTATCCTGGCCGGAGACTGCCAGCGCCGTGACGCAGGCCGATGCGGCCGGCACCGGCACCACCCGGATGCCACGCGCCAGCGCATCCCGCACGATGACCTCGCCAGGGTCGGAGACGCAGGGCATCCCGGCGTCCGAGCAGAGGGCGCAGTTTTCGCCTGCCTCGATGCGGCGGAGGATGCCCTCGCCCTTTTGCAGGGCATGCTCGTAGTAGCTGACCATCGGTTTTTTCAGGCCGAGGAAGTTGAGCAGCTTCATGGTCACGCGGGTGTCCTCGGCGGCGATGAAGTCCGCCGCGCCGAAAGTTGCCGCCACGCGGGGCGGCATGTCATCGAGATTGCCGATGGGGGTCGCGACGATGTATAAGGTTCCTGCCATGGGGAGTACCTCCAAAATTTATTGTTTCCCGTACAGGGCCGCTCCGGTCGAAAGGAGCACGTCCGGCTCGATGCGCAGGCCGGTCTTCCGGTTCTTCTGCGCCTCCACCAGAAAGAGCCAGGGCGCGGCATCCGGCTGATTTTTCACAAAGGCCAGCCGCTTTGGCTCCAGGCGGTGGGCCCGCAGCACGGCCAGCACCTCGGCCAGCCGTTCCGGCCGGTGGCACAGTGAGAGCCGCCCGCCGTCTTTGAGCAGGCGGAACGCGCAGCGACAGACGTCTTCCAGGGTGCAGTCCGTCTCGTGGCGGGCTGTGGCGCGGGCGGGGTCACTGCTCTGGAAGCCCGCCGTGAAATAGGGCGGGTTGCAGGCGCACAGATCAAAGCTGCCCTCCCCTTCGCGGAAGGTGCGCAGGTCGGTGCAGCAGGGGTTGATGTGGTCGATGTTCTGGGCCGTCAGCGCCTCGGAGAGCAGGGCACTGGCTTCCGGCTGCAGCTCGATGGCTGCACAGGGGCCGCGGTGGCCCCTGTCGTGCCATTCCAGGCTGACGATGCCGCAGCCGGAACACAGATCTGCCGCGCGCTGGAGCCGCTTTGGCTCGGCAAAGCGGGCCAGCAGCAACGCGTCTGAGCCGAACCGGTGGACCGCAGAACAGAAGACTTCTGTTTTATTATACAAAATCTCGGTGGAATGTTCCATATCTGCAAGCTGCATCCTTTACCAAAATATCGGGGCCGAAAAGCCGGGAAAATTGTGCATGAAAGAAAAGCAGCAGACCCGCTTTTGACAGGTCTGCTGCTTTTGATGCGTTTTTACGGATCTCGCCGCGAAACTTATTCAGCGGTGATCGCACCGGTGGGGCAAGCGCCCTCGCAAGCGCCGCAATCGATGCAAGCGTCTGCGTTCACAACTGCAACGCCACCCTCAACGGTGACTGCACCAACGGGGCAAGCGCCCTCGCAAGCGCCGCAGCCAACACATGCGTCAGAAACCTTGTGTGCCATAATAAAACTCTCCTTTATTTCCCGTGCCAATGTTTAGGAGACGCCTGCCCTCGCACGGTACCAGCATGCCTCTCCGGAATTCTTCCTTGTCTGCATTCTAGCAAACCAAAAATGAAAAGGCAAGACTAACCGTGCCAACGAAAAGACGTTTTTTTGTTTTTTGTGGGGTTGCACAAAAGCAAAGGCTAACTTTGGGGGAAAATTGAGAGAGATTTTTAGCGAAAATCACGAAATACAGTTAGTTTTATAATACTAACCACCGTGATTTCCCACTGTTTTTCTGGGAATTATTTCTCTTTTTTGGGGCAGTTTCCACAGCCGGTGCGGCCATTGGCGTCGGCTGCGGCCACCACGGGGGCCGGGTTGCGCACACCGGAATAATCGTCGTCCGGGTCGGGGCGGCGGGGGGCGCGCTTGCCGCCGCTGACGTACTCGCAGACGCCCACTTTGTAGTATCGCGGGGTCAGGGCCTCGGTGCCGCAGCGCACCCGCAGGTAGCCGGACACCGGGTTCACTTCCAGAACGGTGCCCAGGCCGTCCGGGGTGCGCACGGTGCTGCCCACCATGGGCATGATGCTGTTCAGATACTCGTAGGCGCTCTCCTCATAAGCCAGGCAGCACATCAGGCGGCCGCAGGCACCGCTGATCTTGGTGGGGTTCAGCGAGAGGCCCTGCTCCTTGGCCATCTTGATGGAGACGGGCTGAAAGTCCTTGAGGAAGCGGGAGCAGCAGAACGGCTGGCCGCAGATGCCCAGACCGCCGATCATCTTGCTCTCGTCGCGCACGCCGATCTGGCGCAGCTCGATGCGGGTGTGGAAGATGCCGGCCAGGTCCTTGACCAGCTCGCGGAAGTCCACGCGGCCGTCGGCGGTGAAGTAGAACATGATCTTGGAGCGGTCGAGGGTGTATTCGGCCTCCACCAGCTTCATTTCCAGGCCGTGGCGCGCGATGCACTCCTGGCAGGTGTGGTAGGCGCGCTTCTCGTCCTCGCGGTTCTGGCGCATCCGGCGCACATCCACGCTGTCGGCCATCCGGGTGATGGGCTTGAGCGCCTTGGGCACGGCGGCGTCGGTCAGTTCCCGGACGCCCTGCACCACCTCGCCGCACTCGATGCCGCGGGCGGTTTCCACGATGACGTAGTCGCCGGTCTTGATCTCGGCCCCGGCAGGGTCGAAATAGTAGCTTTTTCCGTTTTCTTTGAAACGGACAGAGATCACTTGTTTCATAGTTGTCCTCGTTCTATTTTCTGAAACGCTCAGAGATCTGAGCCTGAAGAGCCATTCTGGAAACAGTATAACATACTTGAGTGCAATTTTCTATGAAAAATCAAATTCCTCTGCAACAATCCCGGCGGCTGAGCCGTATCTCTAGCGAAAACTGACTAAATTTTGCAAAAGATTCACCCTGCACCCTTGCAACCCCTCAGACCTTGTGTATAATAGGAATTATGTAAGACTGCCCTTTTGAGGGCGCTGGCCGTGGAGCGCACGGCGCAAGCAAAGAAACGGTAGGATAAAATGGAAAAATTCAGTGTCAAAAAACCGTTCACGGTGCTGGTGGCGGTCATCATGGTGCTGATGCTGGGCTTTGTGTCCATCAGCAACATGCAGACCAACCTTCTGCCCGACGTGAGCACACCGTACCTGATGGTGGTCACGGTCTACCCCGGTGCAAGCCCGGAGCGTGTGGAGAGCGAAGTCTCCGACGTGATGCAGAACGCATTGGGCACCGTGGCGGGCGTGGAAAATATCACCGCCACCTCGGCGGAGAACTACAGCCTTCTGCTGATGAAATTCTCCGATGATACGGATATGAACAGCGCCATGGTCAAGGTGTCGAACAAGGTGGATCAGACCACGGCCAGCCTGCCGAGCAGCTGTCTGACCCCTTCGATCATCGAGTACAGCCTGAACATGAATGCCTTTATGACCGTGGCCGTCAGCCGCGAGGGCAGCGATGTATATGACCTGTCGGAGTTCGTCAGCGACACCCTCGTGCCCTACGTGGAGCGCAAGGGCGGCGTTTCCAGCGTGTCCACCAACGGCCTGATCGAAAAGATGGTGCAGGTCCAGCTCAGCCAGGAGAAGATCGACACCATCAACGAAAAGCTGCTGGAAGTGATCGACGTCCAGCTGGCCGATGCGCGCAAGCAGCTGGAGAGCGCCGAGGCCCAGATCGAAGCGGGCCGCAAGGAATACAACCGCCAGTTCAAGAATTACAGCAATACCGTTTCGGATACCATGATGCAGGAGATGAGCGGCCAGGTCGGCGACGCCATCGAGGTGGTGCGCAAACAGGCGCAGGCCCTTCTGGACAGCGTGAACCAGCTCATCGCGGTGGTGCAGGAGCCGGAGATCCAGCAGGCCCTGATCGACGTCCGTGACGGCCTGCAGCGGGTCATGGACAAGTTCAACGAGACGGGCATGAAGGACATCGACTCCCTCATCGAGATCGTGACCGAACTGCGGGATATCACCGATAAGCTGACCGGTGCGCTGCAGCAGCTGCAGCAGCGCCTGAACACCGAGTCCGGCACGGAGGGCAGCACGGCGGCAGACCTGGCCGATGATCTGCAGGTACAGCAGAGCCTGAACACGGTCTACAACACCCTGAACGATGTCATCAAGGCAATGGACGATGTGCCGGGCCTGACCAAGACCTTCTCGGACGCCATCGGCAACTTCTCGCAGCAGCAGATGCAGGCTTATATGAAGTTCACCGAGGCCCGCGAGATGCTGAACGAGTACGAAAAGCAGCTCGCCGAGGCAAAGCAGACCTACGCGGACGCTGAAGAAAAGGCGATGGCCAGCTCCGACGTTTCCAAGCTGCTGGACATCGACACGCTGGCACAGCTCATCTATGCCCAGAACTTCTCGATGCCCGCCGGTTACGTCAAGGATTCCAGCGGCAAGAGCTGGCTGCTGAAGGTCGGCGAGGAATACGACAGCATCGAGGATATCTCCGGTGCTCTGCTGCTCCATGTGGACGGCTTCGGGGATGTCCGCCTGTCGGACGTGGCTGACGTTGAGGTCATCGACAACGCCGAGGCCAGCTACACCCGCCTGAACGGCGAGCGCGCAGCCGTGCTGAAGATCTACAAGGGCGCCACCTCCAGCGCCAGCGAGGTGTCGGACAACTGCCTGTCCGCCTTCCAGGAGCTGGAAGCCCAGTACGACGGCCTGCATGTGGTCGTTCTGTCCAACCAGGGCAACTATATCACCATCATCGTCAAGAGCATCCTGAGCAGCATGGTCATCGGTGCGGCACTGGCTATCATCGTGCTGGCCATCTTCCTGCGGGATGTCAAGCCCACCCTCGTCGTCGGCTTCAGCATCCCGCTGTCGGTCCTGTTCGCTGTGGTGCTGATGTACTTCACCGGCATGGACCTGAACGTCATGACGCTGGCCGGCCTGTCGCTGGGCATCGGTATGCTGGTGGATAACTCCATCGTCGTCATCGAGAACATCTACCGTCTGCGCGGCCGGGGCGTCCCGGCGGCCCGCGCCGCCGTGCAGGGCGCAAAGCAGGTGGGCATGTCGGTCGTGGCGTCTACCCTGACGTCCGTCTGCGTCTTCCTGCCCGTCGTCTTCTCGTCGAGCATCGTCAAGAGCCTGATGCAGCCCATGTCCCTCTGCATCGGCTACTGCCTCATGGCCTCGCTCATCGTGGCCCTCACCGTCGTCCCGGCGGCTGCTTCCACCGTGCTGAAAAAGGCCGAGCCCAAGCAGCTGAAGTGGTTCGACAAGATCCAGGATAAGTACGCCAAGAGCCTGGAGTGGTGCTTCCGGCACCGCGCCCTGCCCCTGCTGGCGGCGGTGGTGCTGCTGGCCTTCTGCGGCTGGCGGGTCTTCTCCATGGGTGTGGAGCTGCTGCCCACCATCACCAGCAACGAGGCCATCGTGACCCTGAGCACCACCAAGGACCTCAGCAAGGAGGATTCCTACGCCATCGCCGGCAAGGCCGTGGAGGCTATGCTGGAGGTGGACCATGTGGAAGAAGTGGGCATCACCACCGACACCCGCGTGGCCGGGATGGACATCGGCCAGCTGGGCCTGCCCACCACCATCACCGACCTGCTGAACGCAGCCAACAGCTACGGCACCTATCAGGTCAACGTCATGCTGGATGAATCCCTCTCCTCTTCCGAGATCGAGACGGCCCGGCAGGCGCTCGAAGATGCCCTTTCCGGCATCGAGGACTGCACCGCCAAGGTCGAGATCAGCGGGATGCAGGAGCTGACCAGCCAGCTGGCCAGCGGCCTGAGCGTGAAGATCTACGGTGCCGATGCCGAGACCCTTTCCCAGCTGTCGGAGAAGGTCGTGGACATCGTCAACGATACCGAGGGCTTTGCCAATGCGACCAACGGTCTGGGCAGCGGCGACGCCACCATCAACCTGCACATCGACCGCGACAAGGTCCGCTCCTACGGCCTGACCGTGGCCCAGGTCTACCAGCAGATCGCTGCCAAGCTGACCACCACCACCACGGCCCAGACCCCCGTGACCGTGGACGGCAGCACCATGAGCGTCCAGATCAGCAACAATCTGGACCCCGTCACCAAGGAAAACATGATGGACATCACCTTTGAGACCACCGTCATGTCTGCCGACGGCACCACCAGCACCGGCACCTGCACCCTGGCCGATATGGCCACCTGGGATACCGGCAGTGCACCGGACTCCATCACCAGCGAGGATCAGACCCAGTACGTCAGCGTCACGGCCGACACGCTGGACGGCTACAACACCACCGTGCAGGCCCGTGTTCTGGAAAAGAAGCTGAACGAGTTCGCCCTCTCCGATGAGATGCCGGAGGGCTGCTCCTTCTCGATGGGCGGCGAGTCCGACTCCGTCAACTTCATGGTCAACGAGATGGTGCAGTGGCTGGCTCTGGCTTTGCCCTTTGTCTATCTGGTCATGGTGGCCCAGTTCCAGAGCCTGCTCTCCCCCTTTATCGTCCTGTTCACCATTCCGCTGGCCTTCACCGGCGGCCTGCTGGGCATGCTCTTCACCGGCCAGCAGCTGACCATGATCTCTCTGATGGGATTCATCGTCCTGATGGGCACCGTCGTCAACAACGGCATCGTCTTTGTGGACTACGCCAACCAGCTGCGTCTGGGCGGCATGGAGCGCCGTGCGGCCCTGATCGCCACCGGCAAGACCCGTATGCGCCCCATCCTGATGACCACCCTGACCACCGTGCTGGCCATGCTCCAGCTGGTGTTCAGCAACGATATGGCGAGCCAGCTCATGAGCGGCATGGCCATCGTCATCATCTGCGGCCTGAGCTATGCCACCCTGATGACCCTGTATATCGTGCCCATCCTGTACGATATCCTCTTCAGGAAGCCACCGCTGAACGTCGATGTCGGCAGCGACGACGAGCTTGACGACATCCCCGACGATGCCGCCGAGTATATCGCCCAGTCCTCCTCCGCACAGCCGGAGGGCTGAACCTGAAGTTCCCCAGAGCCGTCCGCCGTTCCAGGCGGGCGGCTCTTTTGCTGCCTGCGGCCCGGCCGACCGGGGCATTCCCCTTCGAATCCGCCGGAGCGGGTCATTTTCACCAAAAAATATCTCGAAATATTGGCTGATAAACCTAAAAAGATGTCCACACAGAAGATGCAAATTGTGATATAATCATAATAATAAAGGATATAACCGAGAGTGTGGTATCCAAACATTTCGAAAAAGGAGGCGAAGCCCTATGGCACAGTTTCGCTCCAGGCCCTTTGGTGTGACCAAAGACGGCGAGAAGGTCAATGAATACATCATGTCGAATCCCGGCGGGCTGGCGGTCAGTGTGCTGAATTACGGCTGCGTGATCAAAAACATCTTTGTCCCCACAAAACAGGGTCCGGTGGATGTCGTGGTGGGCCACGATACCTTTGCCGACTACGAACAGGATTTCAACTCTTCCGGCAGCACCTGCTGCGGCGCCTTTGTGGGGCGGTACGCCAACCGCATCGAGAACGCGGAGTTCAGCGTGGGCGGCAGGAAATACCAGCTGGAGCCCAACAACGGCAGGAACCATCTGCACGGCACCTTCCCCAAAAAGATCTACGACGTCAAGGCCTTCGGCGACACCCTGCTGCTGGAGACCGAGAGCCCGGCGGGCGAGGACGGCTTCCCCGGCAACCTGAAAGTTTCGGTGCGGTACATCCTCACCGAGGACAACGCCCTGCGGATGGACTACCGCGTCTCGTCCGATGCCGACACCATCCTGAACCTGACCAACCACACCTATTTCAACCTCGACGGCGGCGGGGATGTGCTGAACCAGAAGCTGCGCCTCTATGCGTCCCGCTATCTGGAGGGCAACAACGAGACCTGCCCCACCGGCAACATCCTGCCGGTGGACAATACGCCCATGGACTTCCGGGCGGGCAAGATCATCGGCCGGGACATCGACACCGGCTTTTCTCAGACCACCATGGCGGGCGGCGGCTACGACCACTGCTTCGTCATCGACCGGGGCCGCGGGGCCAGCCAGAGCCTCTGCGCCTGGGCTTCCAGCGATCAGACCGGCATCAGCATGAAGGTCTACACCACCCAGCCCGGCGTCCAGCTCTACACAGCCAACTTCCTGCAGGACTGCCCTGCCCCCGGCAAGGGCGGCATCCCGATGCAGAAATACGGCGGCTTTGCGCTGGAGACCCAGCACTTCCCCTGCAGCCCCTCCCACCCGGAGTTCCCCTCCACGGTCCTGCGGGCCGGAAAAGTGTTCCGCGCCAACACGACCCTGCGGTTCTTCACCGGCAAACAGTGCGGGAAACTGTAACCAGCAGAGCGTCCGGCCTGCATAGAAGGCCCGACGCTCTGTTTTTGTTTTTCTCCTATTTGCACAAAGTGCGGCTTCTCTCCATGGGCAACATGCGAAAAATCATGCGCCATCAAAAAGTCAAAAACTATCAGGCAACAAAAATCCAGAGGAATAGAAAGATGAATACTTGATTCTGCCCGCAAAACGCGGTATGCTTTAGGCAGATGGAGACGGGGAAACGCCCCGCTCACAATACGGTGAGAAGTGAGGTATTTTGCTATGGCAATTCTGGTTTCCGGCGGTGCCGGTTATATTGGCAGCCATACCTGCATCGAGCTGCTGAACGCAGGCTACGATGTGGTGGTGGCAGACAACTACTACAATGCTTCCCCTGTGGTGCTCGACCGCGTCAAGCAGATCACCGGGAAGGACTTCCGCTTCTACAATGCGGATATGACCAGACACGAGGACGTGGAGAAGATCTTCACCGAGTGCCCGGACATCGACGCCGTCATCCAGTTCGCCGCCTACAAGGCCGTCGGCGAGAGCGTCTCCAAGCCCATCGAATACTACTACAACAACCTGAACTGCACGCTGGTCATTCTGGACGTGATGCGCCGCCACAACTGCCACAACTTCGTGTTCAGCTCTTCGGCCACCGTCTACGGCGACCCCGCCTCTGTGCCCATCACCGAGGATTTCCCCGTTGGTGCCACCACCAACCCCTACGGCACCACCAAGGCCTTCACCGAGCGCATCCTGACCGATGTCTGCAAGGCTGACCCGGAGCTGAACGTGGCCCTGCTGCGTTACTTCAACCCCATCGGTGCCCACAAGTCCGGCCTCATCGGCGAGGACCCCAACGGCATCCCCAATAACCTGATGCCCTACATCGCCAAGGTCGCCATCGGCAAGCTGGAAAAAGTCCACGTCTTCGGCAACGACTACCCCACCCCCGACGGCACCGGCGTACGCGACTACATCCACGTCGTGGACCTGGCCCGCGGCCATGTCTGCGCCATCCGGAAGCTGGAGACCAAGTGCGGCCTCTTCATCTGCAACCTGGGCACCGGCCACGGTTACAGCGTGCTGGATGTCATCCACGCCTTCGAGAAGGCCTGCGGCAAAAAGATCCCCTATGTCATCGACCCGCGCCGCCCCGGCGACATCGCCGAGTGCTACGCCGACCCCTCCAAGGCCAAGCGTGAGCTGGGCTGGGAGGCCGAGTATGGCATCGAGGAGATGTGCGCCGACAGCTGGAACTGGCAGCAGAAGAACCCCGACGGCTACCACACTGTGAAGTAAAAAACCAACGAAAATGCAAGGCCCGCTTCGTCCGCTCCATACCGGATGAGGCGGGCTTTTTTTCGCTGTCTGCCTTGACAATGCCGGGCAGTTAGCATATATTAAAACTGTTTCTATAAGCTAACAATCTGTCGAAACAGAAAGGCATTGGCCATGACATTAAAAGAACTGAAGATCGGCGAAAGTGCTGTTATTGACGCAGTGGGCGGGGCGGGAGCCCTGCGGCAGCATTTTCTGGACATGGGGCTGATCCCCGGCGAGAAGGTCACGCTGGTGAAGTTTGCGCCCATGGGCGACCCCATGGAGCTGCAGATCCACGGCTATGAACTGACCCTGCGCCTGGACGACGCAGCACAGATCGAGATCACCCCGGCAGCGGCCGCGCCAGCCGCTGCACCCGCCCGGCGGGAGAACAAGATGGTGGAGCATCCGGGTCTGGGCGAAGGCGGACGCTACCACACCAAACAGGGCGAGCATCCCCTGCCGGATGGCAAGACCCTGACCTTTGCGCTGGCGGGCAACCAGAACTGCGGCAAGACGACCCTGTTCAACCAGCTCACTGGCTCCAACCAGCATGTGGGCAACTTCCCCGGCGTCACGGTGGACCGGAAGAGCGGTGCCATCAAGGAGCACCCGGAAACGGAAGTCACCGACCTGCCCGGCATCTACTCGATGTCGCCCTATTCCAGCGAGGAGATCGTCACCCGCCAGTTCATCATCGGCGAAAAGCCGACCGGCATCATCAACATCGTGGACGCGACCAACATCGAGCGCAACCTGTACCTGACGATGCAGCTCATGGAGCTGGATACCCCCATGGTGCTGGCCCTGAACATGATGGACGAGGTGCGCGGCAACGGCGGCACCATCCGCATCAACCAGATGGAAGCCATGCTGGGCATCCCGGTGGTGCCCATCTCGGCGGCTAAGAACGAGGGCGTGGACGAACTGGTGGACCATGCGATCCATGTGGCCAAGTACCAGGAGCGTCCGGGCCGGCTCGACTTCTGCGGCGAGGAGGACCACGGCGGCGCGGTGCACCGCTGCATCCACGGTATCATCCACCTCATCGAGGATCACGCCAGAGCGGCCGGCATCCCGGTGCGGTTCGCGGCCACCAAGCTGGTGGAGGGCGACGCCCGCATTGAGGAAGCCCTCAAGCTGGACCAGAACGAAAAAGAGATGATCGAGCACATCATCGTGCAGATGGAGCAGGAACGCGGGCTGGACCGTGCCGCCGCCATTGCAGATATGCGGTTCCACTTTATCCACCAGCTGGTGGATCAGACCGTGGTGAAGCCGCATCAGAGCAAGGAGCAGGTGCGCAGCAGCCGGATCGACCAGTTCCTGACTGGCAAATACACGGCCATCCCGGCCTTTGTGGGCATCATGGCGCTGGTGTTCTACCTCACCTTCGGCGTCATCGGCGCTGGTCTGCAGAGCCTGCTGGAGATCGGGATCGAGAACCTGACCGTCTTTGTGGACGATGCCCTGACCTACTGGAACGTCAACGAGGCGGTCCACTCGCTGGTCATCGACGGCATCTTCACAGGCGTGGGCAGTGTGCTGAGCTTCCTGCCCATCATCGTGACCCTGTTCTTCTTCCTCTCGCTGCTGGAAGATACCGGCTACATGGCCCGCGTGGCCTTTGTGATGGATAAGCTGCTGCGCCGCATCGGCCTTTCGGGCCGCAGCATCGTGCCGATGCTCATTGGCTTCGGGTGCACGGTGCCGGGCGTCATGGCCAGCCGCACCCTGCCCTCCGAGCGGGACCGCAAGATGACCATCCTGCTGACCCCCTTCATGAGCTGCTCGGCCAAGCTCCCCATTTACAGCCTGTTTGCCGTGACCTTCTTCCCGGATCATGCGGCACTGGTCATGGTGGGGTTGTATTTCCTGGGCATTGCGGTGGGCATCCTGGCGGCATTTGCCCTCAAGGGGACCCTGTTCCGCGGCGAGGCGGTGCCGTTCGTCATGGAGCTGCCCAACTATCGCCTGCCCGGCCTGAAAAATGTGATGCAGCTGCTCTGGGAAAAGGCGCGGGATTTTCTGGAGCGCGCCTTCACCGTCATCTTCATGGCGACCATCGTCATCTGGTTCTTGCAGAACTTCGATCTGCAGCTCAGCCTGACAGCAGACCCGCAGGAAAGCATCCTGGCCTTTGTGGCCAGCGGCATCGCGCCCCTGTTTGCCCCGCTGGGCTTTGCGGACTGGCGGGTCTCCACGGCCCTCATCACCGGCTTCATGGCAAAGGAGAGCGTCGTTTCGACCCTGACCATCCTGTTCGGCTCGTCCGCTGCGCTGGGTGCGGCGCTGTCCCCGGCGGCAGCGGCCCCGCTGCTGGTGTTCTGCCTGCTCTACACCCCCTGCATCGCGGCGGTGGCCTCCGTCAAGCGGGAGCTGGGCGGCCGCTGGGCGGCCGTCATGGTCCTGAACCAGTGCGTGGTGGCATGGGCGGCAGCCTTCATCGTCCGGATGCTCGCGCTGGCGCTCGTGTAAAACATCTGTTCTTTATAACAAGAGCCTGTACCCGAAGCGATTTGGGCACAGGCTCTTGGTTTGTGTGAGGCTCTTGACAAGGCACAAACATCGTGCTAAAATACTTCAAAAGTGAACGATTCAAAAATGGAGCGATAAAATGAGAGAGAAAAACCCCAGCATGGAATTTGCAAACAAGACGGCGCTGGCCTACAGCGCGGTCTGCAAGCCGCTGTGCCAGGAACTTGGCCTGCCCCAGACGGCGTTTGATATCCTGCTGTTCCTGGCCAACAACCCCACCTACAAAACGGCCAGCGACATCGTGGAGGTGCGCCACATCAAAGCGAACCTCGTCTCGGTGAATGTGGACAAGCTCGTGCACGAGGGCCTGCTGACCCGCTGCCCGGTGCCGAACGACCGCCGCAAGACTGAGCTGCTCTGCACCGAAAAGGCGCAGCCCATCATCCAGCGGGGCCGGGCGCTGCAGGAGGCTTTCTTTGACCGTCTGCTGAACGGCATCGACGAAGCCCGGCTGAATGTGTTTTATGGGACCCTGGAACAGATGGGCCGGAACCTGGATGAAATTCTGGAAGGAGAACTGTAAGATGAATGTGTTGTTTACGATCGTTGTGACCTTTTTTGCCGGGATGGGCGCAGGCCTGGGCACCGGCTTTGCCGGTATGAGCGCCGCTGCGGTCATCAGCCCGATGCTCATCACCTTCCTCGGCATGGACCCTTACATGGCCGTCGGCATCGCCCTTTCGTCGGACGTGCTGGCCAGTGCGGTGTCGGCCTATACCTACCATAAGAATAAGAATCTGGATATCAAGAACGGCCTCATCATGATGGTCAGCGTTCTGGTGTTCACGATCGTGGGCAGCTACCTTGCCAGCCTGCTTCCGTCGGCCACCATGGGCAGCTTCTCGGTCTTCATGACCTTCCTGCTGGGCATCAAGTTCATCGTTCGCCCCGTCATGACCACCAAGGAGGCCATGCAGGGCGTCTCCGCAAAGAAGCGCGCCATCCAGTCCGTCGTGTGCGGTGTCTGCATCGGCCTGATCTGCGGCTTCGTGGGCGCTGGCGGCGGTATGATGATGCTCCTCATCCTGACCAGTGTGCTGGGCTATGAGCTGAAGACTGCCGTTGGCACCAGCGTTTTCATCATGGCCTTCACCGCCCTGACCGGTGCCGTTTCCCACTTCGCCATCGGCGGAATGCCCGATCCCTTCATTCTGGCGCTCTGCGTGGTGTTCACCCTCCTGTGGGCCCGCATTGCAGCTGTGTTTGCCAACAAGGCAGAACCCAAGACCCTGAACCGTGCTACCGGCATCGTTCTGGTCGTGCTGGGCATCGTGGTCATGGGCTTCAACTTCCTGACCAAGTAACGCACAAGACCCCCTTCGGAGCGGCAACTCGGAAGGGGGTCTGTTTTGTATGAATGGGATGCGATCTTGAAAAAATCAGGCGTCTTTTTCCTCAATGGTGGAGTGCTCAATGACCCAGTCGGCGGCGCGGCGGATGGCCTCATTGCGCTGAATCATCGGGATGTTCACACCGGCCTTGACCTCTTCGAGGGTCTTCTTGGTGCGGTCTGCACGCTCCTGCAGGTTCTTGTTGATCTCCTCCTCGGCGGGGACGAGGTTCTCGTTCTGGGCGACCTGCAGCAGGGCCATCCGGGCGCGGGTGTTCTTCTCGGCGGCAGCGTGCACGTTGGCCGTGAAGGTCTCGCGGGTCTGGTGGATCTGGCTCAGGTAGCGGTCCAGGCTCATCCGCTGCATCTGGAGCTGCTGCTGAATGTTCTCCATCTCGTGCTGGTAGGTGCTTTCTACCAGAACACTGGGCAGCTCGCCCTCAGCGGCGTCAGCCAGCTGGGTCAGGATCTGGTCCTTGGCACGGTTCAGGGCACTGGCGTGTTTGCCGTCGTACAGCTGCTTGCGGACCTGTTCCCGGAAGGCTTCCATGGTGTCCACCTTGCCGATCTTTTTGGCGAAATCGCTGTTCAGGGCGGGCAGCTGGCGGACGCAGACGTCGAGCAGCTTGATCTTGAAGACGACCGGCTTGCCTGCCAGATCCTTGGCGTGATAGCGTGCCGGGAAGGTGACGTTGATCTCAAACTCCTCGCCGCCCTTGTGGCCCAGGATGCCGTCCTCAAAGCCGGGGATCATCCGGCCGCTGCCCAGCTGCAAGGTCTGGTTCTGGGCGGTGCCGCCTGCAAAGGCCTTGCCGTCCAGCAGACCCTCGTAGTCGATGTGCACGATGTTGCCCTTGACGGCCGGGCCTTTGTGGGGCACCAGCTCCGCCGCCGCGGCACGGCGGCGCTCCAGCACGGCGTCGATCTCCTTGTCGGTGACAGCCGGGGTGACGCACTCGGACTGGAAGCCGGTGGTCTGGGCCAGCTTGAGTTCCGGCTGCAGGGCGGTGGTGGCGGTGGCCACAAAGCCCTCGTCCTTCTTGACGCTGACCAGATCGTAGCTGGGATCATCCACGGCGTGGAAGCCGTGCTCCTGCATCGCAGCATCGTACAGGGCGGGAACGTCCCGGTCCATCAGATCGTTGATGGCGTCATACCAGAAGGTGTGCTCGCCGCGGTCAGCTTCGATCTGCGCACGGTCGGCCTCGCCCTTGGCAAAGCCCTTGATGGTGTAGGAAGCGCGGGTGCGCTCATACACCGCATTGGATGCGGTCTCCAGCTCCTCAGCGGTCGCGCTGAAAGTCATTTTGCAGACACTCTTTTCGGGAGTTTCCACGCTTACCAGTTTCATAGAAATCGAACCTCCGTGTTGCCCCAAAAGGAGCGAATTCAAACATTAGTAAAGTTATTATAGCACAAGTGGGGCAAAAGCGGTATAATAAAACAGAGAAAAAGTGCGAAGAGAACACTTTTGCCGGCCGGAACGGGCCGGAATGAGGGGCTTTTTGCAGGGAATACGAAAGGATGTGCATCGTATGCGCTTGTTTGACGTTCTGGGGCCGGTCATGATCGGGCCCTCTTCCAGCCACACGGCGGGTGCAGCCAAAATTGGATACACGGCACAAAAGCTGCTGGGCGATATCCCGGTGGATGCCGACATCGGTCTGTATGGCAGCTTTGCCACGACAGGCCGAGGCCATGGCACCGACCGTGCGCTGGTGGCAGGTCTGCTGGGCCTCCGCCCGGATGATCCCCGCCTGCCGGACAGCTTCGGGCTGGCCAGAGAGCAGGGCATGAAGTTCAGCATCCACCCGGTCGAGCTGCGCTCGGCCCACCCGAACACTGCCGTGCTGCGGCTGACGAGCCGGACCGGCCGGGTCCTTTCGATGAAAGCGGCCTCGGTGGGCGGCGGACGCATCCGCGTCACCGAGATCGACGGTGTGCCCGCCGATTTCGGCGGCGACAGCAATACCCTCATCATCCACAACGAAGACACCCCCGGCTGCATCGCGGAGGTCACGACCTCACTGGCGCTGCGGCGGATCAACATCGCGTCGATGCAGGTGTTCCGCGCCGGGACGGGCAGTTACGCCGTCATGGTGCTGGAATGCGATTCTCACATCCCACACCCGCTGGAGCAGCAGCTAGCGCTGATGCCCGGCATCCTGAAAGTGACCTGCCTGAACGTAGACGAACCCGAAGAAAATGCGGAGGACTGAGCGATGGCTTTTTTATCCTGTGAAGAAATGCTGGCAGCAGCCCGCACCCAGAACATCTCGCTGGCCGAGGCGGTTTTGCGCAGCGACCTGGCGGAGAGCCGCCTGACCGAGGAGCAGAGCCGCCATGGGATGCGGCATCTGTGGCACGTCATGGAGGCCACCAGCCGGGATTACGACCCTGCCCAGCGCAGCCGCAGCGGCCTTTCCGGCGGCGACGCCGCCAAAGTGGAACAGGCGCATCGGGCAGGCCGGAGCTACGGCGGCGATTACCTGGCCGAGGTGACGGCCGAAGCGCTCAAGACCGCCGAGTGCAATGCCTGCATGAAGCGGATCGTGGCCGCGCCCACCGCAGGCAGCTGCGGCGTTCTCCCGGCGGTGCTGCTCCCGCTGGCCCGCGCGGGCGAAGCCGATGAGACCGCCATCTGCGAAGCGCTCTACGTGGCCGCAGGCTTCGGTCAGGTCATCGCTGCTCGCGCAACGCTGGCCGGTGCCGAGGGCGGCTGCCAGGCCGAGGTCGGAGCCGCCAGCGCTATGGCTGCGGCAGCGCTCTGCCACCTCAAGGGCGGCACACCGGAACAGTGTTCCGCAGCGGCCGCCATGGCGCTGGGCAACCTGCTGGGCCTGGTCTGCGACCCGGTGGCGGGTCTGGTGGAAGTCCCCTGCATCAAGCGGAATGTCGTTGGCGCAGTGAATGCCGTCTCCTGCGCCAATATGGCGCTGGCCGGGGTGGACTACGCCATCCCCTGTGACGAGGTCATTGACGCCATGGGCCGCGTCGGAAGCCTGCTCTCCCCCGACCTCCGCGAGACCGGCCAGGGCGGCCTCGCCGCAACGCCCACCGGCATCCGCATTGCCGAGCAGCTGGCGGAAGAAACATAAAAACGAAACGGCGTACTTTTTTCAAAGACGAAAATAAAATTCTGAAAAATCCAAAGAAAATTTCAAAAAACCGTTGACAAAACCCCTCCTCAGTGATAAAATACATCATGTTCCGACCGGAACGTATGCGTTGGTAGCTCAGCTGGATAGAGTGACTGACTACGAATCAGTAGGCCGGGGGTTCGAGTCCCTTCCATCGCACCAAACCATGAAAATCCGAACCTTTTCTCGATAGGAGAAGGGTTCGGATTTTTTGTTTTCTTCGGAAAGCAGAACGAGGGTTCTTTTCCAGTCGCTGTGTGTCCAAAACCTTATCAGAAAAAACGTGTAACGAAAGTCACAACTGTAAAGGTGCCGTAAGGCGGAAAGGACACAAACATGAAGTACGATGCAAGAGCTTGCCATTTCAACATGGACACCGGCTGTGTGGAACTACTGCTCCGGGATGGGCGCAAAATTTCCATTGACTGCACCGGGGTCGAGGATGCGTTGGACGTGACCATGGCCCAGAGGTCAGAGTTAGACTACCTCATCTACAATGACCCACTGGGCTATGCCGATTTGATTTTGAACGGCAATCCGAAGGAATATTTGAAGAATGTGGCTGGGAGCCATGGGCTAGAGGATTAGAAAAATATCATCTGCTCTTTGCGGC
>ERZ1026844.136-NODE-136-length-59119-cov-52.053704_pt1 | contig 59119 bp, 97 predicted proteins | sample MGYA00380152_ERZ1026844 | MGnify/ENA primary metagenome ERZ1026844 (study PRJEB33269, sample SAMEA4719788) | human gut metagenome | biome: human-associated habitat; feature: organic feature; material: feces | place: Cameroon | collected 2013-10 ... | reverse complement strand
AGATTCCAGCGGCTGTGTCTGGCTTGAACGGCGTGGACTTTTACTCCATGTCTGGAAGCATTACTCAGCTCACTAACGCTTTGGCTTCGCTGTCCATTCTGGACGCATCGAACCTTAAAGCTCTTGGCAGTGCTTTCAATGCGATCGGGAAGGTTCCCGACCTGACCGACAAGCTAAAGGCGACAGACCTTGATTCTTTTGCAAGTTCTTGCCAGAAGATTTCCGTCGCCCTTACTCCCCTTGCATCTCAGCTTGACAAGGTGGGCAACGCTTTTGCAAAGCTCCCTCCGCAGTTGAGCAAGGTGGTCACACAGGCAAATCGTGTGACCGCAGCCAACGAAAAGCAGCGCAAGAGCTATCTTAGCCTGTCCAATCAGATGAACGGCTTTATGCGGAACATGGCAAAACTGGTTTCGTTGAAAGCTATCGCTGAGTATCTTGGCAACGCTGTTGCGAAGTTTAACGACTTCTATGAAGCAACAGACCTGTTTCATAATGCCATGGGCAATTTGAGCGGTGAAGCGGATACGCTCATTAGTAAGATGCAAGACCTGCTTGGTGTCGACCCGACCAAAGCGATGACTTACATGGCTACCATTCAGAGCTTAGGTACTTCGTTTGGTCTGACTAGCGACAAGGCATACGTTCTGTCTAAGAACCTGACTCAGCTTGCCTACGATGAAGGTTCCTATTGGAACAAAAACGTTGCTGAAACCTTTACTGCAATGTCATCCGCAATCTCTGGCGAGATTGAGCCTATTCGCCGTTTGGGCGTTGATCTGTCTCAGGCACGGTTGCAGCAGGAACTTCTGGCTTTGGGCTTTAACAAACAGGTATCTAGTCTGTCTCAGGCAGATAAGGCGGTTCTACGTTACATTGCCATTATGAAGCAGACTGCCAACGTGCAGGGCAACCTTGCGCAGACCATTCAAAGCCCCGCCAACCAGATTAAGATTCTGAAAGCCCAGCTGGATATGCTGGCAAAGTCTGTCGGTTCTCTGCTCTACCCTGCCCTGAAATCCATTCTTCCCCCGCTGATTGCCGCCGTGCAGCTCATTCGAGAGTTTGTTGAGTGGGTGGCAAAGCTGATGGGTGTAAAAGTTGTGTTTACCGATTTCACCAAGAGCGCCGACAGCGTTGGCGGTATCGGTGACGCAATGGATGACACGGCAGATTCGACAAAGAAAGCCGCCAAAGCTCTCAAGGACTACACGATGGGCTTTGATGAGCTGAACATCATTGACCCCACACAAGGCAGCTCTAGCTCTGGCAGCGGTGCATCTGCTGGCAACATCTTGGGCAATGTTGACCTGTCCAGCTACGATATGTTCAAGCAGTACAACGAAGAGTTTGCAAAGCAGATTGATGCTATCAAGCAGAAAATCAAGGATATGCTTCCCATCATTGGAGCCGTTACCGCTGCACTGGCATTGTGGAAAATTGTTGATTTTCTGACAGATATTGCGACGGCAATCTCCAAAATGACCGACTTGAAAAAGTTGGCTCTTTCGATTGCAACGGTTGTAATTGAAGCATCGCTTGTATTCAGTTTTGCTAAAGGATATGCATCTACTGGCAATCCTCTTGAACTCTTGGGCGAAGTTGTATCTGCTGCATTTGGTTCTTTTGTCCTCTGGCGTACGATGGGCGCAGATGGTATTACGCTTGGTATGGGCGTTGCCTTTGTGGCAAGTCTTGCCGGATTAACCTATGCACTTGGCACTGGCGAAGCCAATCTTGGCGATGCGAGCACATGGATTCAGGCCGCCTTAACAACGGCATTTGGCTCCATCACTGGTATCACACTGCTTACCAATCTTGGTGTTGCAGCTGGCACAGCCGCAACGCTCTCTATTGGCCTTGCAGGGCTTATCACCTTTACAGGAATCACATTCTCGCTTGGCGAAAAGCTGAAAGAATTTCCTGTTCTTGATACCATTATTACAGCTTTGATGGGAATCTTTGGTGGCGTTGCTGGTGCTGGCGTTGCATTATTGGTTGGCGCAAGTCTTCCCGTTGCTGGTGCCGTCGCCGCTGTCGGCGTTGGCATTGGCCTTGTTCTTCATTGGGCTGGCATCAAGTGGGGCAAAAAAGATGGCGGCGAAGAAACAGATGCGTCTAAAGAAGCAAATGAAAAAATGTCTGCGCTTGAGCAGGTGTTTGAACAGAAAATTGAATCAATCAAGCAAATCATTGTTACCAAGTGGAACGCGGCCATTGATTTTATGACATCTCTGCCCGATAAGGTTGGAGATATCGTAAACAGTATTGGTGAGTGGTTTGGTTCTCTCCCTGAAAAAATCGGATACGCTCTTGGCTTTGCAGTCGGCAAAATCGGAGAGTGGGTTGGTAACATGGTTACCACCGTAACGACAGAAGTCCCAAAAATCATCTCCTCTGTTGTCAAGTTCTTTGAAGAGCTTCCCGGAAAAATCTTAACCGAAATTCTTAAAGCGCTTGACTCTATTTCTGAGTGGCGCAAGAAAATGATTGCTTTGGCTTTGATTGAAGTCCCGAAAATCGTTTCGTCCATTGTTGATGAATTCAAAAAAATTGGTGATGGATTAAAAAATCTTGGCAAATTCATTTGGGATGGCCTTATTCAAGGCTTAAAAGATGCTTGGCATACCGTTACGGATGGAATCAAAAATTTTTCGGAAGGATTTATCAATGGATTTAAAGATGCCCTTGGCATCCACTCTCCATCTAAGGTGTTCCATGAGATTGCTGGCTACGTTGTTCAGGGCTTTGTAAACGGTATTAACGAAGGACTACCTTATGCTGAACAAGCCATGAATAACTTTGCAAATAAGGTAAAAGAAGCCGGAGAAGGAATGATTGACGCTGGCGAAAGCGCAGCAAATGATTACCTCAACGGTTTCTTTAGCGGTCTTGACAGCAAATGGTCTGAGATAAAGTCCAACCTCCAAAATGATTTCACTGGAACAGTAAAATCGTTGATTGATGCTGTGAAGCAGGGCGATATCAAAACAGTCGGCACTACTACAGCAGCCATCATCTGGCAGGCGATGGGAGAGGAAAACCGTAAACAAGTCAAATCCTATGCATCCGACCTTGTTTCGAAACTAACTAGTGCGTTAAAAAATGTCAGCACGCAGGTGTTCTCTTCCGCAAAAGTGATCGGAAAAAATATCCTTTCCGGAATCACCTCGAAGTTCGGCGAGATTTCCGCACAGGTCGTTGGGCTTGGAAGCAAGATTTCCGCATCCTTTTCTTCTTTGATTGGACCCATTTCTGCGTCTGGTAAAGCAATCAGTCTCGGCCTTTCCTCTGGCGTTTTGAGCCAATTCCCATCTATCATCGCAGGTGTTGCTGGACTTATCGGCCAGATTGGCGCTGCGTTCATGGGCATCTTGCAGACAATCGGCAGTGTCTTGACCTCTCTCGGCATTCCGACTGGCGTCATCATGATTGCTGGCGGCGTTGCAATTGCAGCCGCCATCGCAGGAATTGTCGGAACGCTTGTTGGAAAGTACGGAACAAGCTCCAGCCCGTCCGTAGACAATAACTACTCGAGCTACCCTGGCACGAGCGATTATGATTCCGCCAATGGCTCCAATACATCTTCCGGTAGCTATTACCAAAGTTCTTCCGCTAGCGGAGCGAGCCCCGCAGAGCTCCGCAGTGCCGTCCATGATGGTTGCTATAATGCATTTCTTGACATCTTCCAGCGGTACGGAGACGAGCTTACCGGAGGGAAAGAACTCAAGATTTACCTTGACGGAAAGCAAATCACTGCATCCGTTGAGAAACGACAGTCTGAGCGTGGGTTCCAGATTATGGGAGACGAAGTTTACAGCTACTAAGGAGGTTTACGTTTTATGCAATCTCTCGTCACAGTAAATGGCAGAGAGCTGCCTGAGCCTTCCTCCTACGACGCTACAACAAGCACTATAGTCGATTCTGGACGAAACGTACAAGGCAAAGTCGTTGGGTCTGTGGTGCGGCACGATGTTGCGAAGATTTCCCTAAAATGGAATTATCTTACTGCAAGACAGTGGGCGGACGTCATCGGGCCGTTCACCACAAACTTTTACTGCACTGTTCGGTTTTATAACCAAGCGACTGCAAGCTACACGACAAGGCAAATGTATGTTTCCGATAGAACCGCTGGAATGTGGAGGCGTTCCCCGTCCAACGGAAACGTCATGGGATGGGTCGGAGCAGCCCTTAGCCTCGTTGAAGTTTAAGAGAGGTGATTATTCATGGGCTTTCTGCCTTCCGACAAGTGGCTTGAGCAATACGACAAAACACTTGTTCCGGAGATGTTTGTTCGCATCACTTACCATGTCTCTGACGATAAGGCGCAAGCAGACGCTATTGCCAGCTCTTCCAACCAGGCTTTATTCAGCAACACGTTGTCTGTCACAGACCTAGATTCTGCTTCTTTGGCCAATTATGCCACCGGAGAACCTAATTTGTGGGTCCTTGACGGAAGCAAACTTTTGGTCCCAGGTTCAGAGCCCTACGAGAACGCCGGGTATTTAAGCATGGATTGTGTTTCTGACACAAACCATCCGATTATCACTTTCTCTTTCAGCAAAACACACACTGAAAGAATCCCCGGAATTACAATCGTTTGGTCGTCTGCTTTAAATGAATATGCAAAATCTTTTAAATTGACGGCCTATAACGGCAGCGAGCTTGTTGCAACAAAACAAGTTGACGACAACCAGTCTGTTGAATCCTCTGTAGATTTTGAGATTTCCGGATATGATTCAATCAGTCTTGAAATTTTAGAGTGGTGCATCCAGGGCCGCAGAGCCAGAGTGGAGCAAGTTGAATTTGGTCTGCGTGTCCAATTTAGCAAAGCAGATTTGCTTTCTTATACGCACGAATCAAAGCGCGACCCAATTTCTGGGCAGCTTTCCAAAGATTCCGTTTCGTTTTCTGTTGATAACTCCGAACAACGCTGGAACCCCGTGAATCCAGGTGGACTTTATCGGTATCTTTATGAACGTCAGGAGATTTCAGTTCAGTACGGCATGGACATGGGCGATACAATCGAATGGATTGACGGAGGAAAATTCTTCCTTTCCGGATGGTCAATTCCAGCTAATGGCATAACGGCATCGTTTGATGCCAGGGACGCCCTATCTTTCCTCCAAGATTCCATTTATACCGGGCACACGAGTGGAACCCTTTATCAGATGTGTTTCGATGCGTTAGAGCTTCTGGATGTTTCCGGAATATCTTACGAAATTTCGGAAGAATTAAAGAACTATTCTTGCGACATTTCCTCCGATGCTTCCTCTTATAAAAACGCAGACGTTCTTCAGCTTGCTGCAAACGCAGCCGGGATGGCCTTTTACCAATCCAGAGATGGGGTCATTCACATTGAACGTGTCCCTCTTGTTCCAGTCACGAGGTCTGGTATCGAGGAAATATCGCTCTTGAATAGCTTTAAATACCCAGAAATAACGTTTTCGACAAAAATAAAAAACGTATCGTGCAAGGTTGGCGGCGAATCCGTTTTTTATCCAGCCGGAGCTAGTGGGAACGGAGCGACCCAAAGCATCAATAATCCGCTTGTATCGAAATCTGTTTCTTCTAGCGCAAAAAATGCGTTGACCGAAACATACGCACTTCTTTCTAACAGAAGAAAGGTAAACTTGGAATTTCGTGCAAGCCCCCATATTGATGCGCTGTCTTTTGTTAGAGCAAACCATCAGTTTGGATATGCATCGAACGTTCTCGTTACGGATGCCAAGTATACCTTTAACGGATGTTTTAAAGGGACGATGGAAGGATATATGGTGGAAAGCGCGAGCGCCCTTAGACTTGACAAGGGCTCCGTTTTTGTGGCTCCTGGAGAGACCGTTCGCTTAACCGCAACGCTTGTTCCTTCCTCGGAGGATTCCCCGGCAATCGGATGGGAAGCATCTCCTCCCGGCGTTGTTTCCATTTCCGTCGTTTCCAATAAAGGCGGCGTTTCTGCTTGCGACATTTCTTTTGTTTCCAGTGGAGATGCCGTAGTCACAGCCTTCGTATCTTCCGTATCTGCAAAGTGTAACGTTATCAGTCAGGCTCCGTCTTTGTCGGATATGCCGGAAGGATCGTCTGTTTACATTCAAGAAAGTGGTGCGGATGTAGAGTTTGTTGTTGCAAAACATGGGTATGAGCCTGGTTTAAATGGTCCCGGGAGAACACTTCTTATCAGGAAAGAACCTCTTGCCGAAACAGTGTGGAACCAGACGCACGTCAATACATACGACGGAAGCTCCATCGACAGGCTGTTGAATGGCGATTACAAAAACAGATTTAGCGATACCGTCAAGTCCGCAATGGGGCTTACCTCTTTCTATTACACGGTAGGTGGTAGCACTACGGAAATCAGAACGCTTTCTCGCAGTGTTTTTCTCCCGTCTATTTATGAGATGTTTGACCCGGAAGACAAAAACGCAGATGTTTATGTAAATGGCAGTAACCCATTTTTCAAAAAAGAAGGTTCTGTACTACCAAAGCAAACCCGAAATGTTTTTGTTCAGTCTTATGATGATTCCCTCTATCACATTATCCGCAGATGGTCACGTTCTCCTGCGCTACGAGATTTTGATGGAAACCATATCGTGGGCCAACTCGTTGGGACTTACAGTCTTGGAACGTCTAGTGCAGGTAGGATTTTTTTCCTCACAGAGCAGTACAATGCTTGGAGCTCTAACAAGTTCAGCCCTGCTTTCACGCTTCCGTCCACGACTAAAGTCGGCAACGGCAAAAAGATTTTGCTTTAAGGAGGGACTATGGCGATTTGGATTACAGACAGAAGCCAAGACGATGTTGACCGCCTAAAGTTCATTTATGGTAAAGCCGTGAATGGGACCTGGACGGATGAGGAAAAAGCGGAGTGGCTTTCCGGTATGAAAGGGGCTCTTGACTACAGAGATTTTTCGAGAATAGAAACCGGCATATCCGAGCTTGCTTCACTTCTTGGTGCGGACGTAGATGTCAAGACGAACTGGAACATAAACGGGTATCTTACCACGTCAGATGCTACTAGGTGGCTGTCGAATATCGAATCTATTCGTTCTAAAAACTCAGGGGACGCCAAAACTGCGCCGACACCCCCGTCTATGGATAGGCTTGGATTCGAGACAATGAACCAACTTGAAAGCATTTTGTCAGACATAGAATCAATCGCCAAAACTTACGTTACTTTTTCTGGCGAATACATGGCTGGGGAGGGACAATATGGTTTTTGAAGACCGCATATCAAAATATCCTGGCAGGTGGACGTTAGTCCGTGAGGATGGGTCGTCTGAAGTTGTAACGCTCGTCCGAAACGACGAGCCCATAAAGGACGGCACACCGATCAACGCATCCACTTTAAATGAGCTGAGTACAGTTGCAGGTGCCATCAACGCAAAAGAGGAAGCCGTTTCTGCGGCAAATTCCGCTGCGGAAGAACGTGCAAAAGCAGAACAGGCTGCAAAAAATGCCGCAAAAGATGTTTCTGCAATTGTAAAAGCAGACTCTGAAAATGCAGCTTTGTCTGCTGCTGCTGCCAAGACAAGCGAAATCAATTCAAAGCGTTCGGAATCTCAGTCTGCTACTTATTTGCAGGGCACAAAAGAATACTTTGAGCAGGTCCGCACCATCACCATCGGTGCACAGGGGTGGTACGCCACGCCGGAAGCTCTGAAAGCCGCTGTTCCTATAGGCGAAAATGGCTGGTGGGCAGTCGTTGGTACTACGGACACCATTTGGACGTGGGACGGTGACACCGGCGCGTGGGTCGATACCCGCAAAGAGGTGGATCTGTCAGACTACCTGACGCAAAACCAGATCAGGCAGCTGCTTGAGCAGTACATGCCCCTTCGCCCCGCCACTGCTACCTTGCTGGGCGGCGTGAAGGTGGGCGACTATCTGGACATCGCTGCGGACGGCACCCTGAGCGGCAAGACCCTCAACGACAAGATCGCTGCCGCCGTGGCGGTAAAGTCGGAGCCCCGGCTGGTGTGGAACCACTACGAAGAAACCGGAAAAAGGTGGAAGACCTACGATATCAAAATGCCAGACGGCCTGGACTACGTGCACGTCAAGACGAAATATAACAGCCCTACCGGCGGGTACGGCGAGGAAGTAGACATTGCAAAAGGCGGCACCGCCAATCATAACTACGGAAACGGCACTGGAATTTTCGCATCCAACACGACTTTCCAGACAAACGGGACCCTGCACTTTGCAACAGAAACGTCGACCGGCGGCTACACCGTAGAGATCTGGCTCACCGGCTACCACTATCCCACCCTTGCCGAACTGCTGACCGAGACCCAGGCCGCGCAGGCGGACACGGACGCCCTGGCGGTAGATCATGAATACCGCGTCGCCATGCTGGAACTGGGGCTGACCGACGACACCACCACTGACACCACCACATAAGGAGGTAAACCTATGTTGTATCGTACCTGTAAACGCCTGATCGAGCGCGGCCAGACCGCTGGCCTTGCGGAAAAAATTGATGTTTTTTACGCCCTCGGCCGCATCACCGAGGCCGAGTACAAAGAGCTGACCGAGCTGCTGGCCCAGCAGGAGACCACCCATGGCGCTTAATGCCTACTCTTGGGCCCGGGAGGGTGATCGCAATAAACAACACATTTTTGACCGCACTTTTTAACTTTTTGAGCCGGTTCTTTGCCGCTTTGGCGGAAGAACAGGCAGAACAGGAGGACACGATGGCATCTGTGACCGAGTGGACGGGAGCACCGCCCTACCGCTACATCGACGTAAGCCGGTATCAGGGCAGCATTACACCGGAGGGCTGGAAGAAGGTCAAGGCCGCTGGCTATCAGGGTGTCATGCTCAAGACCGTCAGCACAAACCGCAGGCTCTCCAAGCGAGCAGACGGCCTGTACATCGACCCGACCTTTGAAGCGAACTATCGCAACGCAAAGGCGGCAGGTCTGGCGGTGGGCGTGTATTACTACACCTACGCCACCAGCGAGGCGATGGCCGATGCAGAACTTTCCCTGCTGGCTGACGCCCTGCGTGGCAAGACACTGGAAATGCCTGTGGCAGTGGACGTGGAGGACAACAAATTCAGGGTTCTTGGCAAGCAGGCGCTGACCGACCTGACAGCCTACGCCCTGAAAAAGGTGGAGGACATGGGCTTTTATGCCCAGCTCTATACCTACACCAGCTTTGCTAAAACACGCCTGTATATGGGCGGTGCTGCTCTCAGCCCCTACGACGTGTGGCTGGCCGACTACACAGGAAAGACACCTGCTGTGACCTTTGCGTATGGCTCTCATCAGCACACCAGCAAGGGCAGCGTGCCGGGCATCTCCGGCAACGTTGACCTCAACGTGACCACCCGCAACTATCCGAAAATCATCTGCAAGAAGGGCCTGACCCGTCTCCGGGAGGGCAAATGACCGAAAAACAAGCTCTCGTTTGGATGCTTGGCATCCTGGGCAGCGTGTGTGCCGGAGCTATCACGGTGGATAAGGTACTGGATATCATCCACAAGTACCTCAAAAAGGCGAAAGAGCCGGACACGGCCCAGAATTTGCGCCTGGATGAGCTGGACCGCCGCATTGGAGCCTTGGAAAAAGGATATCTCTCTCACGGTGCCGCATTGACCCGAGACCTTAGCCGATTTACCGAAATTGATGAGGTGAACCGTCTTACCCTGGAAGCCGTTCGTGCCCTGCTGGAAGCACAGCTGACCGGAAACAACGTGCCCGCTATGCAGGCCAGCAAGGAAAAAATTGATAATTACCTCATGGAAGGAGTAACGAAACATGGAAGCAATGCTTAACTTTATCCCCACCCCCGTCGCCCTGGTTCTGATGGTCCTGGGCTTTATCTCCCTGGCAGTTGGTGCAATTCGCCTGGGCTATAAGCAGTACGTCAAGCAGTGGGCCCTGGAACTGGTGACCCTGGCAGAAAACAGCATCATGGGCAGCGGTCAGGGTGCCAAGAAAAAGGCCCAGGTCTTTGCCGCGCTGCGCGGCGCACTGCCGGACTGGCTGAAGCCTTTTATCACCGATGAAGTGCTGGACAGCGTAATTGAAAAGGCTGTTAGCGTGATGAAAAAGGCACTGGCAGAAAAGAAACCCACCATCAACAAGGGGTAATTTATGATTGAGCTAAGCGTATCTCTCGCATCCAATGGCGTCGTCAAAGTGCCGGGCTATGAGCAGCTGGTGCGCTTTGGCTACACCAAGAACCGGGGCGTGTACCGCCTGCACGTCGATGCAACCGGCGAGTGGGACGGCCTGACCATCCGGGCTTTCTGGCACGTCCCGGACGGCAAAGACCCGGCATCCTCGCTGGTGGTGGACGGCTATGTGGCCGTGCCTGCCAGCGTGACCGCACAGCCCGGCAGCGGGTGCGTCACCTTTGAGGGCAGTGACGGCACCCGCACGGTGACCAGTGCGGACCTGCGCTACCGTGTGGCGGCCAACAGCGGCACCGACGACGGCAGCCTGCCGGAGCCGGGCACCCCTGCATGGCAGCAGCTGGTGAATGCCGTACACACCGATGCCACCGCCGCAGAGCAGGCCAAGACCGACGCACAGACGGCCGCAGAGCAGGCCGGGGCATCTGCCAAAAAGGCCGGGCAGAGCGCCAAGCAGGCCGCTGACAGCCTGAAAGCGCTCAAAGACGGCATCGCCAACGGCAACTTTAAGGGCGACAAAGGAGACAAAGGCGATCCTGGCCCCATCGGCCCGGCTGGTCCGCAAGGTGAGCGCGGCGAAGTCGGCCCTACCGGTGCGACTGGTGCCACCGGCCCGCAGGGCGAAACCGGTCCCCAAGGGGAACAGGGGCCCCAGGGCATACAGGGCGAGCGTGGCTCGCAGGGTGAGCAGGGCCCGAAAGGAGACACCGGCGACACTGGACCACAGGGGCCACAGGGCCCAGTCGGCCCGGCAGGTGCAGACGGCAAAGATGGCACACAAATCGACGATACCGCCATAACGGAGAGTGCCCCATGGAGCAGCAAGCACATCGTGGATATGCTCTGCCCACCGATGGAGGAGACCGGAAACCCCGTGACGTGCTACCCGGTAGCGGGTTATCCGCTGGGCTGTAAGGTGAGCTGGGAGCCGACGCAGGAAGGTACAGGCGACCCTAGCCCGGAGAATGTGCGGCCCATCAGCGGGCGGGATAGCGTGACGGTCGAGCGGTGCGGGGAGAACTTAATTAAATACCCATATTCTAGTTCTTCGGCTAGTAAGAACGGTCTTGTTATTACGTCGAAACAGGATGGTAGTATAAGTGTTAATGGCACAGCAACGGATAGCACATGGTTTTCGTTTAGATGGGACATTGAAAAAAGACTGCCTATGAACACACCCATGACATTAAGCGGTTGTCCTGCTGGTGGGTCGTCACAAAGCTATTATATTGGCTTATATCTCGGTGGAAAATGGTTTGCTGATATGGGAAAGGGCAATACAGATATTAAGTTCACGACGCGTGAAATCGCATCGCGTGTCGAAGTTAGTATAATTAAAGGTACTGTTTGCAACAACTTAACATTTTACCCAAAGATTGAAGTCGGAACCACAATTACGCCATATAGCAAATACACCGGCCAAACCGCTACCCTGACCCTGCCCCGCACCATCTACGGCGGCGAGGTAGATGCAGTGACGGGTGAGGGACAGGAGACGTGGAAACTGGTGACGCTGGATGGGACGGAAAAGTGGGAGACCTGGGGCGTCAATAAAAACAACGCAGCTGTCACAGGCTTTTATACTTATGCTATCAATGAGTACGACCCCAGTAGCAATAAAATTCTGTGCAGCGCCCTGCCGTATAAAAATATTGACGTATGGGGAGGACGCAACGAGGGCATCGGCTTTGCCAATGTACTTAATCAGGGTTCTAGATACGTAATCTACAGCGTCAAGACAGCCATGCTGTCTGATACATCAGATGATAAAAGTGCCGTAGCATCATTTAAATCCTACCTCGCCGCCCAGTATGCGGCCGGAACCCCTGTGCAAATTGCCTACAAGCTGGAAACCCCCGTCCCCATCACCGCCACCGGCCCACAACCCATCCCAGCACTGAGCGGCGTAAACACGCTTTTGACCGATGCAGACAGTGTAACTGTTACCGGCAGGGCTGACCCCATCAAGCGTATCACGGACCTTGAGGATGCAGTAGCGTCCATGACCTAAGGAGGTACATATGGCAATTAAATCGAAAGCACGCCACGACCTGACCCTGCGCTCCATCAAGCGGGAAATCGCCGCAGGCAGAGACGTGGCATATTGGCTGGATAAGGCATACGCCCACTACGACAACGGCCTGTTCACAGAGGACGACATCGCAGAGGTGGAGACGTTGGCGCAGGCGTACTATGACGCGCTGGACGCAGAAGACAAGGCGGACGCTGAGGAAATCACACTGTAAGGAGGATATCATGGCAAGCACTACATACGACCAGAAACGATTTTGTGAAATCAAGAGATGCGGCAAAATCGACCTTTTCGGTAACGTCACCGTAATGGTGCGCAACGCCGGACAGCTGCCGCAGCCTTTCTGGCTCGGTGCTGCCTGTGGCGGCGGCTCGTGTAGTGCTGCCCGCTACACTGCAAGGACTTGACCGACAGAGGATGATCGCCGCCATCAAAAGCGCACCGCTTGGGAGGGTAGACCGTAAGATAGCCTTACTGCGGTACGTTGAGCGGCTCCCGTTGCCGGACATTGCAGCACAGACACATTACAGCCGGACGGCGATAGGCTACCGGCTGAAAAGCATTGATAAAATGTTTAATGTGTGATAAAATTAAACCAACAAATCCACCCGGCCTCTCGAAGAAGCACAAGAGGGAGGATATTTGCCAGCCAGCCCCGTGCTTTATCGGGGAATGAAAAAAGCGGTTGCCAGATAGGCGCCGACCAGTCTCCCGCCCGCCTACTCACAGTGCGTACCATGCGGGAGACACAATTTTGCCGTTTCGGCGGCAGGGCGATTATTCGCCCACTTATAATCCATCGGCTTTTAGACTGGTGGATTTTGTTTTATTTACACTAGTTTTGTCAAAAACATTGCTATTCAAATCAGAACGTGATAGTTTAATCTCGCTTCCAAAGTGAAGCCCTTAACAGTTAAGCGCTCATGCGGATTTTTCCGTGTGGGCGCTTTTCTTTTTTGTCCTTCGTTGTGCGTTCGTTGTCTCTCGTTTTCTGCCAGTACGGTACACTAGACGCGGAAATCAAGAAAGGAGAACGTGCTATGGGCTATCCGTATACAGGCTGGCAACAGCCGAACATCTACAACCAGCCCCCATTTGGCGGCTATGGCCAGCAGATGCAACCGCAGATGAACGTTCAGACCACTCAACAGATTGGCGGGCAGAATCCGTTTACAATGGTTCCCACAATCGCAGACGTTGAAAAGGTTGTGGCACAGCCCGGTGAGACCAAGTGGATTATGGTGCAGAACGACCCAGTGCTTGCGGTCAAGACAGCCAACACGATGGGTTACGCATCCAGTGAATATTACCGGCTGACTAAGTTTGACCCTGCCGCTGTTCAGACGGTCGGAGAGCCACAATACCTGACTGCCGCACAAGCTGACGAAAAGATACAAGCTGCGGTAAAGGCAGAGGTTGACCGTGTTATGGCACAGTACCAGACCGCTCCGGCACGAACTACAAGAGCAAAGGAGAATTGATATGGGCAATCCTTTAATGCAGTTTATGGGCAACAATATGGGCGCTTCTCCAAACCCTCTTAGCAATATAACGCAGATTTTGCAGCAGTTCAACCAGTTCCGTTCTTCCTTTAAGGGCGACCCAAAACAGCAAGTGGAGATGCTGCGGAAATCCGGTCAGATGTCCGATGAACAGTTCAAACAGTTGGAAGCTATTGCAAATCAGATTCTTCCGTTCCTGAAATAACCGAAAAATCGTGGCCACGATTTGAAATATTTTCATCCAGATAGTGAAAGGAGAAAACACTTATGGATAATCCTATGTCCCTTAGCGACATCGCCGCCGTCACTCGCAACAACGACAATGACGGCTGGGGTAACGGTGGCGCGTGGTGGATCGTAATTTTGTTCCTCTTCGTCTTTATGGGCGGCGGCTTCTGGGGCAACCGTCAGGGCGAGTTCGGGCAGTACGCCACCGCTGCAAGCCAGCAAGAAATCCTGTTCGGTCAGCAGTTCGGCCAGATCAATGACCGCCTGACCGGCATTGGCAACGGCATCTGCAATCTCGGCTATGAGATGCAGGGCAACATCGGTCAGCTTGGCAAAGAGGTTGCACTGGCACAGGCCGGTACGAACACTACCATCCTCCAGACTGGCAACAGCATCCAGAGTCAGCTTGCACAGTGCTGCTGCGACAACCGTCTGGCAACGGCCAATCTTGCTGCTCAGATGGATAAGCAGACCTGCGCGATCAACTCCAACATTGATGCCAAGTTTGCAGAACTCCAGAAGCAGCAGTATGAGCAGACTATCGCTGCTCAGAACCAGCGCATCAACCAGCTTGAGCTGGCATCCCAGATGTACGGGGTAGTCCGTTATCCCAACGGCTACACTTACAGTGCTGGTCAGTCCCCCTTCTGTGGCTGCAACGGCTGCGGCAACATCTAAACACTGTACGCCCTGTTAGGCGAGGATTTGCGGGGTGGCAAATGCTGCCCCGCTTTTATTGTGAAAGGAGTTATCTACTATGGCTAAATCTGCTATCTATGCGGTAAACACTGCATCGCCCGCCCTGAATGTTGGTGACATCATCCCTGTTACCACTACCAACCGCCGCTACGGTCAAAACATCCGTCTGGACGGCAACACCATCACCCTGCTTGGTCAGGGCTACTATCTGGTCAACGTGTCTGCTACGCTGATTCCTGCCGCCGCTGGCACTGTCACCGTAACTGGTCAGAAGGACGGCGTGGCTGTTATCGGCGCTACTGGGTCTGCTACTGTGGCTGCTGTTTCCACCGCAGTCAACATCGGTCTGACCTTTATCGTCCGTAATGACTGCTGCTGCAACAGTTCCATCCTGTCGTTCGTCCTGACTGGTGCTGCTTCTACCCTGTCCAATTTTGCTGTGACCGTTGAGAAGCTGTAAGGGGGTGCTTGTATGTACCATCTTGATAAGTTGCGTGAACGGATGTGCGAAGAACTGGAAGAAGTCTCCGAGTGTGGACGCTTCGGTATGCCAGAACTTGAACTCTCCCACAAGCTGATTGCAAGCGTCAATGGCATAGACTGCCTGATGGCTCACAAGAAATCCCATGTGGAGCGCAAGGAAAAGGACAATGATGGCTTCGCGTGGCAGGATATTGATGCCGAGCACCATCCTGAACATCTGTCCAAAGCCGATGCCGAATTGTGGACTTCACACATGAAGAACTCTGATGGCACGGTCGGCGCACACTGGACGTTCGAGCAGACTCAGGACGTTGCCAAGCAGCGCAACATCAACTGTGACCCAAATGATTTCTGGGCGGTCATGAACATGATGTACTCGGATTATTGTCAGGTCGCAAAGCGTCAGTCCGTTGACACTCCGGGCTTCTACGCTGACATGGCAAAGGCGTTCCTTGAGGACGCAGATGCCGTAGATGGCAAGGCATATCTCTACTGGGATTGCATTGCTGATAAGTAAAACAGAAGGGATGGGGTACGCATTTGACACCCCATCCCCATTTTTATGCGCCCAGCATCTCCATGTTCAGCTGTTCGTTGACAGGCTCATGCCCTGCTTCTTTCAGCTTCTTGTAGAGGAACGCCTGTCCTTTTCGCGTCCAATACGTTCTCTCTTTGGTCTTGCCATTGCCAATGTCAAACGGAACGCCGACAACATAGCCCTTGCCCTGATACTTCCGATAGAGAATCCATTGCTTGTTGACCTTGTATTGGATTCCCATTTCTTCCAGAATAGAATTGAACTTCTGGCTCGTCATACCGTAGTTTTGAGCAATCTGCTTCACAGTCAGCTTTTCATCCGACATAAGAACGGCGTGTGCATAGTCGGACGCTGGCTTCAACTTGGCGTTTTCTTGCACAAGCTGAATGTTCGTGCTTTGCAACTGCTCAACCTTCTTATTGGCAATCAGAACCGCACGGCTCAAAATCATATCATCGGATTCCGGCATGGTCAGCTTGCGTTCCATCGCATTGAACGCTTTGATGTACTTCAACTTCCACTCCATAGCCTTAGAACCAGTGAACCCCATTGCTAATAGAGTGAACCCATCCCGGTTCATAAAATATTCAGGGAATTTCCGTCCACGATACTCAAACGTAGATTCGTAGAAAAATTTAGTGGCGGAATTTTCCGCCACTAAAATCTGACGGATGCTTTCCAGAGTGTCTTTGTGTTCCTTGCCAAAGTTTTTCGCAACATCACGGCTAGACACCATCTTCTGACCGTTGCATTCATAGAACGACACGCCCATGACTTCCTGCTCTTGCTGAACAGGTGCGTCCTGTGGAATCTGAACCAGTTCCTTTCTCGCTTCTTCCTGACCCACACGGTATCCACCGTCATAGGCTTTGTTGTGGAAATCTGCAAGCATCCCGGCAAGTTCAACATCGTCTTGCGTCAAGCCATTCTTACTGTTCAGAGCAAACTTGCCAATCATTTCTTCCTTGCTAATCTTGTTACCGTAATCCATTATATTACTCCAAAAAATTGTTTGTAATACAACCATGAAGATGATATAATGAATTTACCATCCATAGTTATATGGTGTGATAATCCCCTTTCACTGTTCGTCCGCCAAGACTTATGACAGTGTTAGGGGATTTCTTATTTAGTCAGCCTTTCGTAAAGGTCGTTTATCATGTCTTCAAGCAAATCCGTTTTGGTCTTTCCTGTTATTTCAGAACATTCCTGAAGCTTTTTGACCATGCTCTCAGTCGCTCTCAAAGCGATTTGCTTATTTTTAGGTTCACTACCCACGATTGGGCGACCTGTTTTGGGCGTCATATAATCACCTCTCTGTTAACGCCTAGACATAGTATAGCACACGCCTAGGCGTTTTGTCAATAGCACGAAAACCACACGCATTTCAACGTCAATTCGTTAGAAAATGCGTGTTTTTTATTTTCGTGTCAATCTTCAAGAAAATCTTCCAGTTCAATCTTTCCCTCTGCCGCCGCGACCGCCAGAGCGTACACAAACTGTCCAATCGTCATGCCGTGCCGCCTTGCTTCACGGTTGATGTACTTGCGCTCCTCCTCGCTCATAAGGATGGTAATGCGCTTTGACCGCTTGCCATCGCCGCTTGCAACGCCCTGATGCGATACTGGCATCGGGATTTTTTTCTTTGCAAGACCAGCTTCTACCAGTGCGCCGGACACATCGCCTTGTTCGATAAGACGTTGAACTTCTTTCGCCTGCTTCAGCTTCTTTGGCTTACTTTCGCCTACTACGGCGTTGTTCGGCTGTGTTTCGCTGTCTTTGGCTTGCTTCGGCTTAATACTGCTTAATTCTGCTTCACTCGGATGTGTATGGCTGTCTATGACTTCACTGGGCTTATTCGGTGCTTGTTTGGCATCATTCGGCTTTGTTTGGCTTACTTCTTCTTCCTTTGGCTCACTTCGGCTTAATGTCTGTTCCGAAAAAACAGGCTGGAAATCAAAGCCGCCAAGCAAGCCTGAGGATTTTTTGCTGGACTTTTTCATTTTTCATCCCCCTCATTATATATTAAATCGTAAAATCCTCCATCCTCTCCAATATAAAAAGAGCCATCTTCCCAATATGCTCCACATTGATTGGCGCAGGCGGCGGTCATCGGGTCTCCGTCACCAGCTCCTTTTATTGTCGTGTATCGTTTTGACAACTTTCCACTTTTGGTCACTTTATATTCACGAGATGTTTGTATGAATTCAGAAACGATAATCTCTCCACCGCACAATGGGCAGCAAGTACGAAGCTTCCCTTTCATTCTGCATCCCCCTCCACAATCATCTTCGCCAACGCCTTAAAATCCTCTGCGCTGGTACTCTTTGCCGTGTCGCCGCTAAACAGGCTGTGACGCTCTGCCTGTGCCTTACGAACGCCCATAGACGGTCTAATCTTCACGTCCAATAGAGTTGTACCCATGCTCTGTGCAATCACAGGAAGCTGCTCCACAACCTCTTTAGACAAGTTCTCACGGCTCTTGTACTTGTTCAGAAGCAGACCTTCAATCTTCAATGTCGGATTGAAGTATCTGCGAACATCGCCGATGGTCTGCGAAAGCTGGCTCAAACCAGCCAGTGCGTATCGGTCTGCTGTGATGGGAACAATGATGCTGTTGGCGGCGATCAGCGCGTTCACAAGCGCAAGACCAAGCTGTGGGGGAGTGTCCAAAACAATGTAATCGTACTGTGCAGACACGGATTCCAGTGCTTCACGCAGCCGGAAATTCTTGCCAATGTCCCGAACCATCTGCTCATCGATATCCTTCAACGCATTGTCGGACGGAAGAATGTCACCAGCTTCACAGTGCTGGATTCCTTCCTCTACCGTACCTTGCCGTGTCATCACGTCAAACAGGGTGCATACGTCCTCTGTCTGTGCGCCGTAGGTGTCTGTTGAGTTGCACTGGGCATCGCAGTCCACCAGCAGGACTTTCTTGCCAAGCAACTGCAACGCACCAGCCAGACAGGTACTTGTCGTGGTCTTTCCTGTGCCGCCCTTCTGGTTAGCGACAGCTATGATTTTCGCCATTTTATCATCCCTTCTTTATTGCACATCCCATTCTTCAAAATAGGGTTTCGTGCTTGCTTGATATGCGTCTTTCATCATTTCAGAAATATATGCTTTTGCTTTTTCTTCGGAAGAAAATACACCCTCTATAGATAAATCGTCCATACATCCCGCAAGAACTACATAAACCTTGTTCATCGTTTTCTCCTTTCTGCATCATCTGCTCAATGTGCTGTATCTGACTACTTTTGCAATGCGTCAATCTCATAGAAAGCCGGAAGATACTCTTCAATCGCACCGTCCTTCTTCAAACTGCCAATCAGATACCGCTTCGGATGGTCAGGCCAAGGGTCACGGTTAATTGAAAGAATATCTGCACACGCGGCCTTTACAATGTCGTAGACTGCATCTCTCCGCTTTGGTAGCTTGATAGATGGATGCTCTTCCATCATCTTTACCTCAACTACCTTTGCAACCTCGATACACTCTTGAACCGACAGCACATCGCACACAGACCAGTCGTACCCTTCGTATCCGCTTGTACGGGGCTTTCTGGCGGCTTTTTTGATTTCCGGCTTGGAATTCGTCTCACAATCAACCTCGCTAGAATCGGCATCTATGACGGGCTGCTTGGATTTGTACCCGAATCGAAATTCAACCGCTACTACCTTTCGCCCTGTGCAAATCTTTTCAAAGTCAACGACAATGTCTGAAACATTGCTGATCTCTTCCACTGCTGGTTCAAGAACTCTGCGGCGTAAAGCCCGGAAGTCGTCATAACTTGCATCGTTTGCCCCCAAGTGGTCACGTAGCTGCTTCAAACCAATCTTGTTCGATGTTAGAGAGCGATTCATCCAATCTCGAATCATGCTGTACATCAGAATAGATGCTTGCTGCTTCATCCCAATCGTATAGCGCAGACGGTATTTGACGTAACCGCTTCTTGCAATGTCGAAAAACACAGGCCGCAAGTCAGGATTACAGTTGATTGAAACGTCATAGGACAAGGATTCTCGATTGAATTTGACCTCTGCCTTTGTGAACAGCGGATACATCACATATTCTGTTCCATCTGCATTCAATGGCACTGAAACCACGTTGCCCAAAAAGTGCTTAACCTGAGACTTCAAGTTCTTTGAATTGAGCTTCAAATCCAGCAGCTTGCAATATTCAGCCAGCGTAAACGACACGTTGGAGCTTTCGGGGTCTCTCGGATTGATACGGCTCAGATAGACCTCAAGCAGCCGAAGCTCGCCTGCTGTGTAGTCCGTAAACTTCGCCCAAACCAATGCCTTGCTCTTTTCGACAAGGTTGTTTCCTGTCAATTCTGGCATTGCACCACCTCATTTCTTCCACTCTATTATACCACCGTATTGTGTACACGTCAATGATTTTGTACACAATTATTTTTCAACAATCGACTTCCACATTCTGTACACGATACTCCACTTTATGTACACAATACCCTCCACTTCTTGTACACGTTCCTCCACTTTTTGTACACAATGCTCCACTTTTTGTACACGTTCTTACTATATATATAAACAAGAGATAAACAAGAGATAAATAATCATCATCAAATAGTGACGACGATACATTTTCAACAATTTCTTCTCTTCAACGGGCAGATTGTGGAAAACGACAACTTCTTTTGCTGAATAAGAAACGTCCATCAAGCCCTATAATCTACCTGACGGTTGTATCGTGTACAGAAAATGGAGTGCAATCACACCAATAGGGGACGAATTGACAAGTCACGCTTTGATGAACGAAAATTTCACGCGAGTTCGTTAATTACATCCGCAAAAATCCGCCATTTACGATTCTATGGGGGACAAAATGACAACCCAAAACCATATTTATAACAGGCCTATTGTGTACAAAAAGTGGAGCACGTCCCCCTGTATACCGTAAAAACTTCGATAATTCGACAATCAGCCGCTTATATTATTGGGATTCACGGTATAGGAATCGTTAGACCTCATAGCAGCTTCCGTTCCAGCGTCCTGCGCCTGATAAAGAATCTCCATCTTTGGGGCAGTTCCGTTCGGGTCTGGGTCTGTTCCGGTAGCCTGTGCCATCTCATAGCTACCAGACACCATCCGGCAGACAGCGACCCTGTCCTTCAACGGCGTGTGGAGGTTTGCCAGAATCTCCGTCAACACACCGATGTGGTCTGAACCGTGATCTCCGTATCGGATGTACAACAAGGCATCTATCTCATAGGAAGAACACTCCATCATAGCATCTATGAGAATCTGACGCTTTTCCATGTTGGAAAGGTCGTCTTCCAGATGCTCCAGCAGTCCAGGATAAATGCAAGCGTCCATGTATCGAGCCGCCGATACGCCGCAGCAGGTGAACCAGCGCATAGCCATTGGTAGGGAAATAGCCGCCAGACCTTGCTCCCAGTTGGCAATCGTACCACGATTCACGCCCATTCGTGCGGCTAATTTCTGCTGACTCAAGCCAGAACGCATCCGTGCCATCTCTAATGCTTTGGCCGTTCTTACCAAATACTCATCCATAAATTCACGCCCTTTCAACAAAATTCTGCAAAACTGCTGGATTCGACAAGCTAAAAAATGGAAAAAGCTGCTATGGAGAACCAACAGCAGCCTATGTTATAACTGTAACATCGAAAAAATAATCAAACAGGAGGTAACAACATGATTATCATTGACGGGATGCCCGCATCTGAACCGACCGAAAGCAGAACGCCAAAACCGTGGGAGGAAAGCTAATGAATCGAACCGTAGATGCTCTGATTATCCCATACGCTCGCAGACGGACTTTGGAGCTTGTCCTGAGCCTTTCTGGGTACGAAGCTGATAAAGATGCTTACCTCGAAGCGAAAGGCATCTTAGAACGTGCCGTAGCCGCCTTAGACGATGGGCGCGACCCGGCAGATAACATCGAACGCATTGACGGACAGCTTGTGGAACTGTGAAAGGAGAAGAAGATGGACTTTACGAACGGATTCTATAAAACCGAAAACCCTGTTATTCTTGAAGAAGTAAAAAACTTCCTCCAGTCAATGGAACGGCGTGGAGCAACCGTGAAGGATTTAGACGATGCTATTGTACAGTTAAACAATGTTTCGCACAGCATCAGCACAAACGCTCTCGTCAAAGCAGATGTGCTGGACAATTTACCGGATAACCCTTTTCGTTCCATGCTCAACGGAATGTTACAAAGCAAAGGGTAACTTAAACTTAATATGGCTCTTAATCATTGTCATTGCAATTTTTGGCTTCCCTGATACAAAGTAATGGATGCGAAGAAAACATTCGATTTTTACGAAGTTGTTAAAAATACATTGACTTTACAACTAGAAGATGTATAATCCTATCAAATAAACATTCATTTTTACTGATCGGGAGGATATGCCACAATGAGTGAACAGGAAAGAGCCAAGATTGACCGATTTATTGCATGGCTGCTGGAACATCCTGAAAAGATTCCGGCAGCAGAGCAAGCCCTAGACCTGGAATAATAGAAAACCCCTTGCGCAGAGCTATACCAGCCCGGCACAAGGGGTTTTTATTTTACCGGGTCAGAACCATTTCTTTTTTCGGTTTCTACGGTAACGATATTTTCTGCTGTTGCCATATAGTACACGGTCATTGCCTTTTAACAAGGCCTGAATGAACCAAAAGCAAAAGGCGCAGCCACACAACAAGTAATACACGGGCTTACCTCACATCTTCTCGATCAGGTTCATCAGCGCTTCACGCTGCGCTGTCGGCATAGATTCAAGCTTTTTTCTAATCCTTTCCACTGCTGCATCAACTTCACTTTGCGGCTGCTGGGGCGGGTTTTCTTTTTGTTCGCCAGTGAGAAGGTAGTCTACCGATACGTTGAAGTAGGCTGCAATTTTAGAAAGAACCTCTGCGGACAGGCTTTTTGTTCTCCCGGCTTTCAGCTCGGAAAGAAAACTACGGCGAATACCGATGTTGGCACAAAGGGTTCCGTCTTTGATGCCCTCTTTTTCGCAGAGTGCATGGATGTTGCTGTACAAGTCCGACATAAGAACACTCCCATATTTGTGCAAGTATACAAATGCACAGAATTTTGTACAAAAGAGTTGACTTGTACAGATGTCTGTACTATAATACAGACATGGGCAGTACAGAACACTGTACAATATAAACTCTCTACGCCATTATATTAGTACAGTTTTCCGTACATGTCAATAGATTTTAGCAAATGGAGGTGGAATTTTGAAAGAAAACTTCCGTTCTGGCTTTGAGCTGGAAGTGAAGATGAAGCTGTTACAGCGAGGTATGAAGCAAACGGAGCTGATTCAGGCGGTTCAAAGCGATACTGGATTGTTCCTTGATGATTCGTACCTCTACAAGATTCTTCGTGGTGAGCGAAAGCCGGAGAAGATTATCCAGAGCATCTGCAAGATTCTGGAGATTGAGCAGAAGGAGGGCTGGTGAGTGCTGGTGACGAATTTTCGCAGGGCGCAAAGCCGGAAGCGCAGACTGAAGCTTGCAATGGCTGCTGGCGTATCCAGAAACGATGCCAACAAGGTGCTGTCGATGGAGAAATTTATTAACCAGTGCTTTGAACGGCATAACAGAGAAGCCAGACTGAAAGAGGAGATCCAGTGTGGAAGAAAAGTACTGTGAGCGCTGCGGGCTGTATCTTGGCGTTGTAAGACCGACAAGACGGTACTGTTCCGAGTGCAAGCGCAAGGTCAATAAAGAACGCGACAGAAAGCGCAAGAAGAAGCAGCAGGAAAAGACATTTCCGTCCATCGGAGAAGTGCAAGCCCTTGCAGACAAACTGGGCAAGCACTACGGCGAGGTGTCGCAGATGCTTGCGACAGGAGAGTTGACCTATGAACGGAAAGTACTACGGTAAGCGGGAAATCCGCTGGCACAGCCGGGAGAAAGACCGACTGGAACACATCCAACGCAAGCGAAGGATGGCAAACAGTGAAAAAGGCGATAAGAAACTTCAACAAAAGCAGCCCGTGGCAGAAACGCTGGCAAGAGCGTGAGCCATTAAGACTGGAACATATTGAGAAAGAAAGAGTGAACAAAAATGAAAAGAATCAAAGTAAGAATCACATTCATCGAAGCGGTTCTCGGCACATGGCCTAGCAATCAGAACATTGCACGCGAGTTCATCGCCAGCAAGTCCCCGGATGCAAACACTATCGAAGACGAGGTTGCAGCTCTGGGTGCTGACGCAGTAGCAGACAAGGGCATGACGGTTTTTCCACGAAACGAGGAAGGGCAGCCGATTCTGTACGATTATCAGGTCAAGGGATTCTTTAAGGATTCCTGCGGCATGCTGTGTCGTATCGGCGGCAAGACCGAAACTGGCAAGAAGAAGGCCGTGAACGAAAGCGGCAAGCTGACGGCCTACAAGAAGGTCATTGATGGGTTGATTTTTGTTCAGCCCCGCATGATTCCCATTCATGTGAACGGCGAGATCACCGAGTGCCAGCGTCCGCTGCGTGCCCAGACGGCGCAGGGCGAACGTGTAAGCCTTGCCAACAGCGAGCAGATTCCAGCTGGTTCGACCTGCGAGTTTGAAATCGTTCTTCTGGACGATTCTCACGAGAAGGTCGTGCGTGAATGGCTGGACTACGGCGCTCTGCGTGGTATCGGCCAGTGGCGCAACAGTGGCAAGGGGCGATATACCTACGAAATCCTCAATTAACCGCTATGGCGGGGTAGGGCTGTGCTGCACTCGGCGTGGAACGGCAACGGCATAGTGACGATTGGCTCAGAAATGCTAAGGCAATGCCTGGAGACGAAGCGACTTGAGCGGCAACGGCGATGCGCTGGTTTGATAAGATCTGCAAAGGCATGGAGAAGCAAGGCTCAGACGAGCAATGGAATTGCATAGACCCGACATGATTCGCTCCGCAACGGCACAGTTCGGAATTGCTGATAATAGCATGGCTATGGCATTGCCGCGAGACGTAGCGCAAAGGAAATGCAACGACTTGAGGTGACTAGCAATGGCAAGGAGTGGATTTGACACGACACGAGCAGAACGGCAACGGAAAGGCGCTGCTTAGAACCGAGATGCAACGGCTATGGATGCAAGGTGTAGCTTTGATAAGCAAAGGCATCGAACCGCGGCGACGTGCGACGCAATGGCAAAGAATAGAAACAATAGGCTAAGGCATTGAGTAGCTAGGAGCAGGACAGCAAAGGCAAAGCAATTCATCGAAAAGCAACGGCAAAAGCGAAAGGAGAAAAATGAAAGCACTTGTGGAAATCGCCCTGATCTGGGGCATCGTTCTGGCGTTGATTCTTGCAGCGTTCCTTTTGAACCTGTGGCTGGTGCATCTTGTTGAACTACTGGTTGGAGCAAAAGGCACATGGGGAATCATCGTGGCAGCCGCTGTAATGGCAACCGGATGGATTTTTAATTTTGGCAGCAAAAAGGAGAACCAATGAAAACTTTGAAAGGAACAGCATTGTCCATGATCGGTCTGGTCGTGGCAATTGCAGCAGTCGGGTGCGGTGACACGATTCAGGGCTGTCAGACCACCGCACAAATGTTCGGATGGGTGGCCGTGTCGTGTGGGCTTCTTGCAACGGCTATCGTCTTGTGCGCGCTGGCTGTTAGCGCTGAAGAGGAAGAACGCAGCGAACGCGAGCGCCGGAAAATCAAGCGTGTTGCCCACCACACCAGCGAATGGAGGGATGCTTGATGAAGTGCCCGATGTGCGGTAGTGACAACATTACAACGGTTGATAGCCGGTCTGACCACGACAGCATCGTTCGCCGCAAGAAGTGCATTTCCTGTAACCATCGGTGGTCTACCATCGAAATCGACAAAGACCAGTGGTACAGCGCACTGCAAATCAAAGAGGAACGCAAGAGAGGAAGACCAAAAGATGATTAACCTTGACAGATTTGGTGGTGAAACAGAGCCGGAGGACGGCGTATACTTTATGACCAACGAGCAGATGGCGGAAGCTAATGAAGCTGACCGGCTGGCAGCGATTGAGGACTTGCAGTCCGAGATTGATGACAGGGAAGCAGAGCTGAAAGACCTCCGCGCACAGTTGGCAGACCTGATGGCTGGTTGATTTTGTACAGCCAAGTTAAGCCAAAGTAAGAATAATGATGCCTAATGAAGCCGAAGAAAGGAAAGAAAATGGGCAAATACAAGAAAGAAATCAGGCATTGCACAAGATGCAACAAGCCATTTTCGGCATACCCGGAAAACGATGAAAAACTTTGCGCAAATTGCAAAAAAGCAGATTACGAGAAAATGCTTAAGCTGAATGGCCATACGCCGAAGCATCGTCTGGTAAGAAGCGTGGGTGACTCCTTTATGGAACTTTCTGCTATTCCTAATATGTTAAGCGCCGCTCAAAGGGATAATACCGTTTCCATTCAAAAGACGTGCCGTGACTGCGGCAAGCCTTTTGAAATTACCAGAGCAGAGCGCATTTTCTTTGAATCGCATAACATGGCACTGCCAAAGCGTTGCCCGGCTTGCCGTAAAGCGAGGAAAGAAGCGAGGAAGGAGAATAACTGATGGCAGTATTAGTAATGGTCTATGGTCATTCCGGTAGCGGAAAGTCCGCTTCGCTTCGGAATTTTGACCCGGAACAGGTGGCGGTTATCAACGTGCTTGGCAAGCCGCTGCCGTTCCGAAGCAGCATGAAAACGTACATTACCAATGACTACGGCAAGATTGATGCCGCAATCCACAGCACTAAGCGTAAGTCCATCGTCATTGACGATGCCACCTACCTTATGACCGGCGAGTTCATGCGGAACGCAAAGGTCGCCGGATACCAGAAGTACACCGACATGGCAGCCAACTTCAATGCCCTGCTGATGCGGGCGAAAGAGCTGCCGGACGATGTGATTGTCTACTTCTTCGGGCACAGCGAATGCGGAGAAAATGGTGGAGACAAATTCAAAACGGTCGGAAAGATGTTGGACGAAAAGGTCTGCGTGGAAGGATACTTTACCATCGTTCTGAAAACCGTTGTGCAGGATGGGCGATACCTGTTCAGCACTCGCAACGATGGGATGGACACCGTGAAAACCCCGCTTGGGATGTTCAACGATGCGCTGATCGAGAACGACCTCGCCGCCGTAGACAAGACCATCCGTGAATATTACAACATCCCGGTTCAGCCGGATAACAAAGGAGAATAACAGATGAAGAACATCAACTGGAATGACGTACAGGAAGCCACCGAACGCCGTGACTTGCCTGTTGGCGGATATGTTGCCGGTATCTGCAAGGCAACGGACGAGCCTGAAAAGGAGCGCCTGAACATCGAGTGGGAAGTCGCAGAGGGCGAGTTCAAGGGATACTGGCGTGAGCAGACCGCTTCCCTTATCGAGCGTGGCAAGCTGAATCCGGGCGAGTGGGCATGGGGCGGCAAGACCATCAAGAGCTACAAGGAAAAGGCGTTACCGTTCTTCAAGGGCTTTATCACTGCTGTGGAGCAGTCCAATCCCGGTTATAAGTTCAATAACGATGAAAAGACCCTGCGTGGCAAGCTGGTCGGTGTGGTTCTCCGTGAGGAAGAATACATGGGTAACGATGGGAACATCAAGACGAAGCTTGTCGTTGACCGTTTCACCAGTGTTGACAAGATTCGTTCCGGTGACTATGAGGTCAGACCGAAGAAAACGCTGGCTGGTGGGTCTGGTTCTTCGCCTGATACCGGCGACTTTGCCGTAATTCAGGACAGTGAAGATTTTCCATTTTAAAATAACGCATCAACGTAAATTTCAGAAAGAGTGATAAGATGAGAAAAGAAATCGAAATCAATGTTAAGCACATGGTCTCACCTGATGCAACAAGTTGTGCATACGGAGAGGATGTTGATGGATATGTAATGGCTTGCCATTATCACGTCCGAAGAAACAGAACACACGGAAGAAAGGCTCCTATGGAATTTGACCTTCCTAAATGTCTTTTGTTTGAGTGCTGGCTTGATAAGCCGTTTCATAAATGCGAAGCCTGTAAACAAGCTTGCAAAGACAAAACGGACTGATCTCCTACCTTATATAAGAGCTGCGCTATCTGGCTGGACGGGCGTTTGAAAGATGATTACCTGTTGTCTCAACTGCATATCACGCTACACAGCTTGCCACGACACTTGCGAAAAGTACAAGACAGAGAAGAAAGACTTCGAGGAGCGCAAGGCGTTTGTGCATGAGATGAACCACAGCCAGAGCGTGTACCACCGCGATTACGAGGACAAGCACCGGGAGCGTGGCAAGAAGCGGTTTCTCGGAAGTGAATTTAGAGGTGAACGAGGATGAGAAGAAAGTATAAACCGGGCGGCTACATCATTTCACTTGATGAATTGATGAAGCAGGAGTTTGTTTACTGCGCCGGAAAACTTGTTCACAAAGGCTGGTTTGGTAGCTGGCAACTGCGATATGCAAATAGCGAACTTGCTCGACTGCGTATCAGAGAAGCCAAAAAAATCGAGGACAACGCATGAACACCGGCAAGCAGTTTGAAGCAGATTTCAAGGCATCTGTTCCACCCGATGCGTGGTGCTACCGGCTGAAGGACAGTGCTGCTACCTACTACGGCGGCAACGAGAACCTGTCTTTTTCCATCGACAACATCTGCGATTTCCTTGTGTACCGCTACCCGATGAACCACCTATTTGAGCTGAAAACTATTGAAACGCCATCTATCCCTCTGGAAAAGGTGTTCGGAAAGTACGACAAGGCAAAATGCAAGTACCGCAAGGAAAAGCACATCACAGACATGGTGGAAGCGATGGGATACAGCGGTCAGACCGCCCATGTGATAGTCAATTACAGGGCGGTCAACCGCACCTTTGCAATCCCTGCCAGCAAGGTTCTGGCGTTTCGTTACAACGAGAGCCGCAAGAGCATCCCTTGGCAGTGGGCAGAGCAAGAGGGGATAGAAGTCAAAGCAAAAAGGCTGCGCGTCCATTGGCGGTATGACGTGGATGGGCTACTAAAGAGATTGGAGAAAGAAAATGACAATGGTATGCGATAGGTGCGGTGAAACGTTTACACTTGAGGAATATAACAAAATGAAGAACAAACTTGAAGTTCGGCCAATAATCGGTGGAGAAGAAGGATGGAGCGTTCTTCTTTGCCCCTCTTGCATGGCAAAGCTGAACGACTGGTTGAAAGGAGAACAGAAGTGAACAAGAAAGTTTCAGACATCCTGCCCAAGACGGAAATCTTAGCGCAGTTGGCAGAAGAAGCGTCCGAACTGGCACAGGCTGCGTTGAAGCTGCGCCGTGCGCTGGATGGCACGAACCCGACACCGAAGAGCGTAGAGGAATGCCGAAAGGCGTTTGAAGAGGAATACGCAGACGTTATGGTGTGCATGGCCGCTCTTGATTTTTCGGATGACAGAAAAGCGTATGAGCGAATTGGAATTATTGCAAGCGAAAAATACTACCGTTGGCTCCATCGCCTACAAGACAAGGAGAATAAAAATGGCTGAATATCATGTTGGATGCGGGGTGTTTGGAAACATCTATGCAGGAACGATGGCGCCGCCTCGAAAAGATGGCTTGAAGATGTGGCGCAACAAGTCAGATGTGACCGATGAAGCAGTTTCCGCTGTTCTGTCTCATTTTATTACTGAAATGGAGCGTTCCGACAAAACGAAACTCGAAAAGGTGTGGGGCGTTATTGGAAACAAGAAGCTAAAAGTTACATTCGAGCTTTCCACCAATAAGGAGCAGTCAGATGAATAAGTGTAGAAACCGCCCCTCGAATGGCAAGCAGGCAATGTCATCCAACCTCCGCAAAATCGCACGACAGAACCAGTTGTATGGCTTCCACATGGCTCTGGATGGCATCGCCGCCACATGGGGCGCACTGATTCAAAACCTTCGGTGCGATGCAGACCTGACCGATGAACAGGTGCAGAAAATCATCCGCATTGGTGACAGGTACTGGGAGATGGTAGGCAAGTTCAAAGAAGAGGACATGACCCCTGACGAGTTTGCGGATTACATCACAGCAAAGTCAGAACAGGTCGAAAAAGAGTTGAGAGAAAGGTGGAGCTGATGGATAAGGAACAGCTTGCCATCGCACGGTTGCAGGACGCTGCACGGCTGTCTGAGCATCGTTACAAGAAACCGCTCATGGTTACATACTCTGGCGGTAAGGATTCACAAGTGCTTGTGGCTCTAGCTGAACGTGCAGGAATCAACTTTGAGGTGGTCAACAGCCATACCACAGCAGATGCGCCGGAGACGGTCTATTTCATCCGTGAGCAGTTCAAGGCGATGGAAGAACGTGGAATCAAATGCTCCATCGTTATGCCACGATACAAGGACAATCCTGTGTCCATGTGGACGCTGATTCCGCAAATCATGGTTCCGCCAACGAGGCTTATGCGTTACTGCTGTTCTGTTTTAAAGGAAACATCTGGTAAAAATCGCTTTATTGCAACTGGCGTTCGTTGGGCTGAGTCGACATCGAGAAAAAACAATCGTGGAATTATGGAATTTAACCATCGTAACAAAGAAAAAAGAATTACGATGATGGGCGACAACGATGAAAAGCGGCAACTGTTTGAAATCTGCAACCTCAAAGGCAAAATGACTGTCAATCCGATCGTGGACTGGTCTGACGATGATGTGTGGGACTACACGCACAGCGAACACCTGTCCATCAATCCGCTGTATTGCGAAGGGCAAAAGCGTGTTGGCTGCATTGGCTGCCCTATGGCCGGTAGGGGGGGCAGACAGCGCGAGTTTATGCGCTGGCCTGCCTACGAGAAAATGTACATCTCAGCGTTTGAAAGAATGTTGAAAGCTCGTAAAAAGAGAAATCTTGAATCTGAAGGGAAGAAATTCGCGACAGACGACTGGCAGACCGGCATGGACGTTTTTCGCTGGTGGATGGAAGATGACAACATCAGCGGTCAGTTGAGCATGGACGATTTGATGGAGGATAACAATGTTTGAATTTGCAACTCGATGGCTGGTTTGCCTAGTCCTACTGGCTGTGGTAGTTCAGTCCGAACGGACAATCAAAGACGCGGCAGACAACCTGTTTGAAGAACGGCAGGCAATGCTCGTCTGGCTGTTCGTCAACGTGTGTCTGGCCGTTTGTACGGCTGTTGTTATGGGATGGAAATAAGAATGGCGAACATCATTTTGAAAGCACTTTGCTTGCCACTTGTTGCACTGATTATGATTTCTGCCTATATGACAACCAGAATAGATTGGCATGATGACGATTGGTTGCTAATGGTATGTATTCTGGCAAGTATGGTGCTTTCAACTGTATTTGCGCTAATTATTTGGTTGAGGTAAATAATGATGGACAACGAACTTTACTGCCCGATGAAGATGACCAGCAATCCGCTTGGTCGGTGCGTATGCGAGAAAGAAAAGTGTGCATGGTGGCGGCAATTGGACAACTGCTGTTCCGTCTGGCAGATTGCATGGAAGTTGGACAACATCGAAACAAAAATGAAGAGGTGAGAACATGAAAAAGCGGATTTACCTTGTTCTCGAAACGGAAGCCGACGAGGATGACAAGAGCATCCGTAGCGATATTGAGCAAGAACTTGGTATGGCTACACATTATTTTGAAACCGTTTCTTATAGCGAAAATGGATTTCAGGATAAGTGGAGAAACACAAAAGAAAACCCGCCAACAAAGAATGATTCCGCATACGGAAAAGTCATTGCAATGTATGCAGACTCAGCGATTTCACAACCGGCTAAGTGGGATTTTGTGGCTAATGCGCCGGACTTATTTCAGTTTTGGATGCCATTTCCTGAACCGCCAAAGGAGGTCTGATACATGGCAACACCCCCGAAGCGTGGTCGTGGCAGACCGCCGCTGACTGAAGCTGAAAAGAAAAAGCGTGAGAAGCGGGCGCAAAAGGCGAAAGAAGAAGCCGCTGCGAAGCGTGAGAAAGAGCGAGAGAAGAAGAAACAGCAGATGCTTAACAAGCGGAAATCTATCCGCTCGCAGGTGAGTAAAAAGGTGAAAGAACAGCAGGAGTTAGCAATTACGAGGTCTAAGATGCTGAATACAGGCGATTTGCAGTCGAGAATCGGTGATGAAGAGGACAAGAAGGTCATCGGAATGATTGCAGCAAAGTATTTTGGCGACCTTCCTAGCGTGGACATGAACAACCCCATTGAAGTGCAGCAACGTCTTGACTTCTTCTTTGACGCTTGCATCGAAGCTAGAATCTCCCCTGTGGTGGAATGGATTGCGCTGGTGCTAGGCATCGAATGGCCTAGCCTGAGACAGATTATGGCGGGCAAACGCCGTGACGACAGCTTACAGCAGAAGTACATCCTGAAGCTGATTCTGCAAATGCAGTCCATGTGGGCATACAACGGTATGTACGGTCAGGAGAACCCGGCAGAGTGGATTTTCCGAGCCAAGAACTACTTTGGTATGCGTGACAACGTGGAAGTCACCGTTGCACCGCCAGAACAGCCGCTAGGCGATGCCCAGAGCGCAGAGCAGCTTGCCCAGAAGTACCAGACGGCTTTGCCGAAGGGGATTGATGTGGAATACAGAGAGGTAACGGAAAATGAAACAACGGTTGGTTGACTTCTCTGACCCGATTCTATCGGCGGCGCTGTTTATCTTGCTGAAAGACCGTACGACCGGCAAAAACATCATCTGGGCGACAGAGCCACCGTCTGAACTGGGTGCGGGCTTTGCGGATGAAATCACGTTAGAACAAATCAAGAAATGCCCGCCAGTGCCACGAGTTCTCAAGCGTCTGGATGAGCAGAAGAAGAGAACCAAAGCAAAAGCAGAGGTTTTTACTCCTTCTTGGGTCTGCGAAAAGATGATAGACATGGGCGAAGAAAACGGTGCGATGCCCGATATGAAGAAAAAGCCTATCAAGTACATCCATTCGACAGTCCTTGAAATCACCTGCGGAGAAGCACCATTCCTTGTGAACCGATACGACACGGTAACAGGCAAAAAGATTCCAGTACCAAGGCGGAAAGGACTGTTTGACCGCAAACTGAAATGTGTAAACAACTGGTTTGATTGGAATGTCTGGACATGGCACGATGTGGCAGAGGACGCAGCGACGACTACATACGGCTATGAGTGGCAGGGTGACAGCCTGTTGCTTGCAAGAGCAAATATGCTCCTGACATGGCGAGAGAACTTTAAGTGGCTGTTTGGCATAGAGCCTGACGCTGGGAAGGTTCGCAACATGGCTGCTATCATCTCGTGGAACATCTGGCAGATGGACGGTCTGAAAAAGACCGTACCCGGCACGGACATTCCGTGCAAAATCAAAGATTGGAAAGCTGACAAGGAAATCTTGTTTAAAAATGTTGGGGAGGATGACTAATGCTTACTAATATCTACGAAATCGCAAAGGATGTATCGTTCTGCGTTGCCGGATGCGCTGGTATGCTATTTGCCGCTAGTTTCTTTTTGAAACTTACGTTTGATATGATTTCAAAAATCTACTATTTATATAGAACACTCGGAAGAAGAGGAAAGGAGTTTTTGGAATACAGGCGTTGTCGTGGAGACTTCGACACATATCTACGAGACCGTGAAAAGAAAAGGGCATTCTGGGACGAATATTACAAGGAAGAATATCGGGATAAAGCCGTAAAATGCACGGGAGACTGTTCCGATTGCCCGAAATCAAATTGCATGGACAGAGTTTGAGGTGACGACTAATGCAGACTGATAAAGGAATCTACCACAAGCGAGTGTGCGACCGCTGCGGAGCGGTTCTAGGTGGTCGGGTGATGAACCCTGACGAATATTTCAATGGCTGGGCGTGGCGCAGGGACACAGGCGACCTATGCCCGGAGTGCTACGAGGAGTATAAGCGAGTGATCGGGCGGTTCAATGCCAACAGAAGGAGAAAGAAAGGGCAGATATAATGAAAAAGTGCGCTCTTTACAGGTGCAAACAGTGCTTTTCGACCATGGCGGACGAAAGCGATGTCAGAATCGATAAAGACATTGTTGATTGGATGTTTGAAAACGAAATGGAAGAAAGCAAAATTGGGTTTATCGCAAAATTCAAAATAAGCGATAAAGTCCTCATTCATCGTTGCGCCAATAACACTGTTGGTTTATGCGAGTTTATCGGATGGAAGGAGATAGAGGAATGAACTCATACTGCACCACCGAACATTGCTCTTGCATGGGCATCAAGCAGTTCTCTGCTGGCAAGGCTATCCGATGCACAGCAGAATCCTGCAAGAACAAATCTGATCCGTCCTGTGGCTCTTGCAAATGGTATGCAGAGCCGGAGGGCGTGTGTGTAAACGACCAGTCAGAACACGTTGCAGACTTCGTGTGGGACGAACGTGGATGCAAGGAATGGGAGAAGAAAGATGACAACAGGGGAGAAAATCAGGAAACGCAGGCTTGAACTTGGCATCACGCAGAAAGATGTTGCGAGGATGATCGGGACGACCGGCGCATACGTCAGTGCCGTTGAAAAGCAAAAGCGTGACGTAAAGAAAGAAACGCGACTGACAAAGTTTGCGGAAGCCCTTAAATGCAGCGTTGATGATTTAAGGTCAGATGCTCCTAAAGGCATGGTAGACCCCGCTAATGACGACTTCGGAGCTGTCTGCAACTGTGCTGTCCGCTACTGCTTGGGCAGACGGTCATATATGATTAGCCTTGTCTGCGGATACATAACGCCGCTTCTGCCGGAGCTGACCGACACGACGCTTGGTTGCTTTGAACGTGACATTGCAGAGCGCAAGCGGACAGGCTTTTTTGGTGATTCTTACGACTATGAGACGTGGGGTGCGTTTTACAAGGCGGTTTGTAAGGAGATTGAAGGAAGAAAAGAACAATGAAGAAAGCAATTTTATCTGTAGCATTGGCGGCATCTATCGCATTGTGCGGATGCACAGAAGCATCTCGTGTGAATCACAATATTTCGCAACAGGCAAAGAATTTCAACGTCACTCGCAGATTGTCTGTTGTTAATGCAAGAACTGATACGCCGATGCTTGAAATAATCGGGAACATGGACATTTCCAATAACAGCAACAATGAACTTGTGGTGACTATTGAATTGCCCGATGGCACATACAAAAAGCATTACGTCTATCTTAACGAGTACACAATGTACATTGTGGAGGATTTGAGCGGTTCTGACGTGGACAAGTATCATTACGAAATCAACATCTTGCCGCAGCAGTTACAAAACTTCGTTCTCACCTACAATCCGTAAGCGGGGTATCGGATAATGGCTAACACACTTTGGCATCCAGCAAGCGAACAGCCACGAGAGCGGACGCAGCCTTTGTTGCTTGCGACTAAGACAACGTGGCGTGATAAAAATGGAAAAATGTTGCATGGAATCTCGCCAACAGCGTACTTTCTTGGCTGTTACGCAGACGGTCAGTTCTGGGACGAGATAGGAGAGAGACTGCCGGAAGATGTGACGGTGACGCATTGGATGGCGTTTCCGATGGTGTAGGAGGGCTTATGGAAAAGAATGTCGTTGTTACGCAAGATATGGTTGACGAATTCACGGAGGAAATGCAGGAAGCATACAAAAAGTACGGTGATGATGAAGAAATCGTTCACAGCATGATGGACGGCATCATGTGTGAAACCTTAGAAAAGCTGGGATTTGCAGAAGGTGTGGGAATCTTTAACGAAACACCGAAATGGTATGCGTAAGGAGCAGTAAATATGACGAACAAGAAGTTTGGAATCATCGTTATGGACTTGAGCCTTTTTGATTTCGGGCCGAAGCCGCCTTGTGGGTACATCAAGGCAAAACATATTCGCCCAGCGTACGGCAAAGGCGCAAGGCCTGTCAAGGCGCATAAGCGAATCACAAGAACAAGAGAGGGATTTAGAAAATGACAGAACTCAAGAGATGCCCGTTCTGCGGTGCGGAACCGCCGACTGTAAAAGTGCTTCATCCACTTGACATTAACATGGCTAATTGGGTAGTCTGCGGGAAATGCGGGGTGAGCACTTCTGTAATATTTGGCAAGGAAAAAGCCATCGAAGCATGGAACAAACGCTACAAAGAGGATTGAGCATGGACAAAAAACGAGACAGCTTTACATTCCAACGATACTACTTTGAAGCCATCTCCACACTTAAAAGTAAAGAGAAGCTGGAACTCTACGATGCAATCTGTGCATACGTTTTTGAAGAAAAAGACGCAACTTTGAACTCAAAAAAGGCAGAATCTTGTTTCATTTTGATTAAGCATCTGCTCAATGAAGAGTCAAAAAGAAGCGATATTGCGTCAAAAGGATGGTCTACACGAAAGTCATCTCATCCTCATATCATAAATGAGATGAAAGTCAGCTCATCTATGAGTTCAAAGTCAGATGACGATGAACTCACTATATCAACTGACAGTCAGACGAACGTCAAGACCTTGCCGGAGAGTGCAGTCAAGAAGAAACCTGACATCTTCTCCGACTTTGCTCATGGCGATAAAGCCCTGTTGGAATCCCTGCGAGAGTTCGCACAGATGCGTACAAGAATCAAAAAGCCTATGACAGACCGGGCAAAACAGATGCTCTGCAACAAGCTGGAAAAGTTTGATCGGCATGACTGGAAAGCCATACTTGACCAGAGTATCTATGCAGGATGGCAGGACATTTACGCATTGAAACAGGATGACCAGTACGAGCAAAGTACGAAGATGGAGTTTCCTAGACTATGACAATGGACGTTCAAACGGTATTTATCGGTGCGCTGATGCTCTGCAAGCCGGGCGTTGTGGATGAAACCATACCAGACCTTGAACTTGACTTGTTCAGACCTGAGCTGAGAGATGCTTTTGCGGCTGTTCAGGGATATTGGACGGCTAGGGGTAAGATAGATATAGTCGAGATAAACACGCAGCATCCAGACGTAGCGCAGACGCTATTGGCGTGTGTACAAACCTGTGAATCAGAGTGTGTACGAATCGACAGGGAGCAGATGCAGCGTTGGGCACAACTTATCAGAGAACAATCTGCACTCACTCGTGTGCAAGGCCTGGCATTTCAGATGACCAGCGAGTTTACCGATTATTCTGATCTATCAGACATTTACCAGAAGATGGGCGAAGCAATGAGCCTGAAAGCTGAGGAAGAAGATGCGTGGACATACGAGGATGTGCTGAACGACTATGTGCTTCACATGGACGAGAAGCCTGTGTACATCAAGACAGGCCTAGAGCGTCTGGATGAAGCGCTGCACATCTCACCGGGTGATTTCATCATCATCGGCGGCAGACCGTCTGCGGGCAAAACAGCCCTGTCCTTGCAAATAGCAGCAAGCATGGCAAAGCAGGACTACACCGTGTACTATTTCAGCCTGGAAACCAGCAAACGCAAGCTGGGCGCACGTCTGATGGCCAATCAAATATACTGCCCTCTGGACACGGTGAAAAATAAGGCGGTCAGCTTGAATGAAATTGACGGACAGGCAAAAAACATGAAGATGCCCTTATATATCCGCTCCGCTGCCGGGAAGAACGTGGCGTGGATGAAGGCTCAGGCTCTCCGTAAAAAGGCTCAGGTCATCTTCGTAGACTATCTTCAACTCATCCACGAAACGGGCGCAAAGGACAGATATGCCGCCATTACAGCTATATCCATTGCCTTACACGAGCTGGCGCAGACCACAGGCATTGTCGTGGTGGCACTGGCACAGCTCAATCGAAACCCATCCAAGCCCGGAGCAACGCCTACCAACTCCGACTTGCGAGAGAGCGGACAGATTGAACAGGACGCAGATGCAATCATCCTTCTGTCCGGCGATAACCCCGACAAGTACCTGTTCCGACTAAGCAAGAACAAGGAAGGCGAGATAGGCGACCTTCCCATCACGTTTAACAAGCAGATTCAACGGTTCCAAGAATATACTTGGATGGATTGAAAGGAGAAAAGATGAAAGATACATTTTGGAAAGTGGCTGTTGTAATTTTCTTAATCGTAATTTTGACGCTTGGCACAGGTCTGTTTATCGTGCAGGGCGCGAAGAATACCGCCATTTCCTACGAGGAACAGGTGGCCGCTGCGCAGTCTGACATTCAGGTGCAGGAGAAACGCCGCTTTGACCTTATCCCGAATCTGGTTGAAATGGTTAAGGCATACGATAAGCACGAATACGATACCCTTATGACCATTATCGCGGTGCGGGGCAGCAGTTCTGATGCCGCCGTCTCTGAGATCACCACCCAGATTGCAGCCGTGGCAGAGGCTTACCCAGAACTGCAATCCGCCGATAACTACCGGGAACTGATGAACGAGTTGGCAGTCACCGAAAATCTGATTGCCAATTACCGCTCCGACTATAATCGCACTGTCAAGAGTTATCGGCAGTACGTCCGGCGTTTCCCCAACAGCACGTTTTTGAGTTTGACCGGGTATGAGGTACAGAATTATGAACTCTTATCGTTCGAGGTATCAGAGGATGCTCCGGATGTCGGAAACCTCTTTGAAGATTAACGGGATCGAGATCACGTTCCGGGAGATTCTGGCAAGTGCCGTTATCGTGCTGGTGATGCTGATTCTTGGTACGGTCATTTCCGGCCACATCAAACAGGCGGCAATGGAGTGCAAACAGAAGTACTCCACTGCGATAGATATTTCTTCTGAAGATCGGTTTGGCTACGGGCTTCGGACAGACGTTGGACGGGCTTTCTGCTACGGCACTCTGTCTGCCGTGGACACGGTATCAGAGGATGAGATCGGCGGGCCATATATGTACATCTACCGCGAAGAACAGCACTACAATATGCACACCCGCGTAGTAACGCACACCGATGGGAAGGGCCACACCTATACTACCACAGAAATCTACTACTCATGGGATTATGCTGGCTCTAACACATGGCATTCTCAGATGGTGCATTTTCTGGGCAAGGATTTTGACTACAAAAAAATAAATATGCCCGGTAGCAAGTACCTGACCACAAAATATAGGGGTAGTAGCGTCCGCTTTGAATACTACATCCGGCCAGTGGAGTACACGGGCACGATGTACGCCATGCTCACTGGGCACACTATTCAGGATGCCACGTTCTACGATGGCACAGACATCGACCAGACGCGAGAAAACCTGATGTCTGGTGCGGATGGCTGGGTAGTCATCTTCTGGGTGATTTGGATTATTCTCACAGCAGCATCGGTATTTGGCTTCTGTGCGTTGGAAAACGACTGGCTGAAATAAAAACGAGAGGCTGTCAGCAATGACGACCTTTTGTTTTTGCTGGAAAGACCTAAAATGAGCCATTCTGAGGCGTTTTATACTTTGGACGGCAAACTTATCGACCGAACACGGAAAACGGCTTTGGCGCAGCTCTACGGGGCTGTGAGTGCATTGTAGATATCTACGACTATTGCAGGAGGGAAAAATGCAGTACATGACAGCCGATACAAAGGTCAATGGGTACATGGTTTACCCTCGATTCCTCTCGACTATTGGCGTTAGCCCAACAGAGAAAATTGTTTACATTTACCTGTTCAATCGTGCAAGGTCGTCACAGAGGGCAAGTAGAAGCGGAAAGTTTGCTGACCAACTAGGGCGAGTATACATCGTGTATCCCATCAAAGACCTTGCTGCCGATACTGGATTCACAGAACGATGGGTCAAGAAGTCTCTGAAAGAGCTGGAAGAAGCCAGGTTGATCGAGCGCAAGCGTGAAGGGAAGAACAAGCCCGATAAGATATACGTCAAAGTGCCGGAAGAATCTTCAAAGAGCGAAAAGGGAGGTGAACAATCATTCACCTCTGAGGGGAACGATGCTTCACCTGTGAGGGGAACAATCGTTCACCTCCTTAATATAGAAGAAAAGAAAAGAAAAAAAGTTATTAAGAAAGCGGGCGACCCGCCCGATGGGAACGCCAGCACGCCGGACTTCGAGGATGTGAGCGAGTATTTTCTGGATGCTGGATGTGAGAACAGGCTTGCCAGCAGGTTCATGAACTACTATGATGGAACAGGTTGGATGACCAAGACCGGAAAGCCTATCACCAACTGGAAGGCCTTTGCTGATATGTGGATTGACAAGGAACAGGAGAAGCAGCAGTACAGCGAGCCAGAGTTCAATCACCTGTAAAGGTTCTTTCCCCCTACAACCCTCTATCTCAAAAGCTACACCGTTAGCCAGCAGAGCAGACCGTAGGCGAGAACTAGCGTGAGGTTCGGACTGGTGGATGGTCTGCGACTATTTCACATGGAGAATTGACTTCATTTTGTAGTCAGTTGGATATGTACAAATGTTGCTTTGACTATTCCTAACAGAACGCTATGAATTAAACTGAATACCATAGTGCGTTACTGGGAATTAAATCGGGCAGGAACAGACCGAATCTGATGATACGACTATTCCTGCAGAATAATCCCTAGATAGTTACTAGGATATATAAGCGTATATTATAATAAGTACTGTTGGTATGCGAATTTGGTATGGCTGGCGAGTGAATAAATGGGTGAATATATGTAATGGGTTATGAATTTTATGCGGTCTGATGACTTAGCGACTATCGCACCTCTCTTTCTCTAAAAGGCAAACGACTATTTCACACAAAAAATACACAACTACTTAACGATGATTCGTAAGAAAACGCTACGACTATTGTTTTACAACTATCAGCGGACGGCTCGTTACTATACGATATATAGGACTTTCAAACGGTGGTCATCTGACGACTTTACGACTATTTGTCGGGAAAAGCTACGACTATTTGCTACGACTATTCCAGCCGGAACGCTGCGACTATTGCTCGCTCTTATTGGCTATCGGGCGAAAGCCCGAAAAAAGATGCGGCGGTAGCCGCCAGTTGTTCCGCGCCGCCCGCCGCGTCCCTTGCTGCTGGACTGCCCCGCCGGGTGGAAGGTGCCAGATTGCAAGCCGCCGGGCGTGGGAAGTATCGAGACCCCGCCGGGCTGACCCTGTGCAGGTGGAGACGCTGACCCCTCAGCAGGTGCGCCGGGTCTGTACTGCTGACAGTGTGTCAGCACTTGCAAGCGATCCGCACACGGTAGGAGCTGACCCCGCCGGGCTGGCATGGTCTGCACTCCCTTATATACCTTATTATAATAGGCGGGCTGTGCTACCCTGCACAGCGTCCCGGCGTGGCGGTGGTATCTGGTATCTGCTGAGGGCGTCCGGGCGCGTGTATACGCTCCAGCGTGGTGCAGACGGTATTATAGCCGCTTGTATCGGTCTAGTATCTGTGGCGGCAGAATGGGGTAAATATCAGGAAAAGCCACTGCAAAGCCGTGTGCGCTGTTTTGCGGCGTGGGTGGTATAACTTGCATGAACGGAACAAAACGCGCTGTAAACGCTTGTATTGGGCTGTATTTTAGCAGGGCAAAAGAAAAGCCCTGCACCCTCAGCAGATGCAAGGCAAAAGAAAAGCCCACCAGCGTGGGCGGGGTTGCTTTACGGTGCAGCCTTGTCAGGTATAAAATGTTTGTTCTAAAGTATATACTTTTTGATAAATTTGGTTCAAGTTTTCGGATAAAAATTTATCTTTTGGGGTATATCCGCTTGATGATTCTGACGCAATCGGAATAAAAAAACCGTTTTTATACGCTTGAGAATAACCGTATTCTGCGTTAGCTTCTCGTAATGCGTCTATAATTTTCACTTTGTATTTTTGCAGTTCCTCCAAACTTAAAGAATCAATATCAACAGAAAGCAACTTTTTTGCTGTGCTGTATGTCATTTTTTTTACTCCTTTATTTGCTGGCCTTAAAAAGTGCGCTGAAAAACCAGAAGAAGAACAGAACACAAGAAAAAATCACTTTGCGGCCTCCTTGTATCCATTGCGCAGGCAATTGCTGCGAATTGTATCGATATCAGAGGCGCGCACTTGTGGCACATCGAGTGATATAAAATCAAGGTGCATAACGCGGAAAGTTTTTGTGCAAGTGTCAATCCACAAGTATTTGCAGCCGTCCGCTGTTGCTTTTGTCCTAAACTCAAGTAACATATTATAACCCCCTTATACCACGCTAAAACGCTTGTAAACGGTCTTTTTGCTACACTCAGCATAAATGTCCGGGTGTGCGGCCTGCAAAAGCTTGCTATCAAGTCGGACGCTCTGCACGTCCTTGTAAATGGCTTTTGCAGTACCCTGCACCATTTCGGGCGCGCCGTGCATCATGTTGATGATATCGGCCTTTATTGCATCGTTCATTGCTTCAAGCTCTTCCATGAGCCGCTTGTTTTCGCGGTATGCGTTCACTTTTTCTTCAAACAACGTCATTTTTTAGCCCTCCAAAATTCCTTTATTCTTGAATAGCGTTCTAAGGCTGTGCTTTTCGTATTCTCTCCAATTTTCACCAATCGCAAGCGCTGAGTTTTGCGCCCAAAATGGGACGCCCGCCCGGTCAAGCTGACCAAACAAAAAATGAATTGTTTTGTCTGCCTTGTCCAAAAACCCGATGTCGTCCGGGTCTTTTTCCCTACAATAGGAGATCTCAGCCATCCAATATGCAAGGGATTTTAACAGGCCATATGCTTTTTTATTTGCCGCGTATGTCATTTTGTGCGCCCCCTCAGCTGTTTAAAAACGCGATCATTACAAGCGCGCCGGAGATCATGCCGCCAACGTACCAGATTGCAGCCCACTGGGAAAAATCAAAAGTAATCATTTTTTATACCTCCTTATAATACAGGCCGTTGGTGTGGCAGATTTCTCGGATACGGTTGCAAGCCTGATACAGCGCGCGGGCTTGCACGTCAAGCCACGTTTCCCGGCTGTTGGGGGCGTTCATGCCGCCGTCGGTGCGCTTGAGTCCGGACGGGGTGCAGACACGGGCGGCAATATCGGCGTTGTAGCAGATGGAGCAGCCGCCGTTGCTGTACTGCTCCCAGCAGCTTGCACCGTTGAGCGCCCACCGCTCAAGCTCTGCACCGTCAAGGGGCAAGCGCTCTGCGTCGTTGGCGTACCACTGGATATCCTCCAGCAGGTCAAGAGCGTACAGCGTAACGGCCTTATTCCATGCGCTACGATCGTGGCGGGCGTTGAGCTCCGCGCGGATGGTATCTGCAAGTGTGGTATAATCATGGGTAACAGTTTGGGGCTGTTCTGCGGTAAGGTCAATAATGGTCGTTGCGGCCGCCGCAGAAATGGTGTTGGCCTGTGCGGCGTTAAGTTCGATAATCTCGCGGACGTTCTGACTTGCAAAGTGTGCCTTTACAGATTCACGGTTTTCAGCAACTGCAACGGTGGAGATGTATTCATCGTTTCGCTCAGTGATAACGTGGTAATACTGTTTCATTGTTTTTGTCCTCCTGTTTTGGTTCAATGTGGTTGTGCTCATTTATATCTGAGCTTGTCTATATTATATCATTTATATCTGAGTGGTCAAGGGCTTTACACAAAAAATACAGATATAAATGAGTATAAATATAGCGTCCGAAATTGTACACTTTGCCGGACACACTGCACACCCTCCAGCGCCCCGCACCCTGTCCGATCGCCCGGCGTGGTCTGCCTTGCATCTGGCATGGCCTGCCCTGCTGCCTGTGATGTGCAGTCCGTCCGGGTGCGCTGGGGGCTGGGGCCTCCACCGGCGGGGGATACAGGGCGAGCCGGGGGTGGGGTGGGTGAGTCCCGTCACCACCGAAAAAATAAAAAAGGCTCAAAAAATCGCCCCACCCCTATCATCAACTCCAAAAATTTCCCGCAAAAACAAAAAAGACCCCTACAAAGGGTCTGCGTTCTGTGCTATACTTGCCTTACAAGCCTTGAAAGGGAGGAATCTACAATGGCTAAAAGTAAAATGACAACGTGCAAGCACTGTGGAGCAGAGATTGCCGCAAGTGCAAAGGTCTGCCCTCAGTGCGGCGGTAAGAACAAGCCGCCCATCTACAAGCGCTGGTGGTTCATCGCTATCATTGTTTTGATTGTCTTGTCTGCTATTGGTGGCTCTAGCGATAGCGGAAAGAAGGGCCTTGAAGAAGGCTACAAGGACGCTACATCCAACAAGGCAAGTGCATCGACCGCTTCTTCCATTGCATCTGTTGTGCCTGAAATTAGCGAGGACGATTACAAGGCAGAGTGCCAGACTGTGGACTATAAGGAGCTGTGCCGTTATCCTGAAAAGTATGAAGGTACTAAGATTGTAGTCAAGGTAAAGGTCTCGCAGATTATTGATGCAAACTTCTCCGGTAGCGAGAAGGCATGGAGAACCTACACGGACAACAGCGGATACGGCTTCTATGCTGATGACGAGTATTATATGCTGGATAAGCGCGGCGGCGATGCTGTGAAGATTCTGGAAGATGATATTATCAACGTCTATGGTGAGTTCACCGGGCTTGAAAAAATCACCAGAGCGTTGACCAGCACCACCGATGAACTGCCCAGAATTGAAGTCAAGTACGCAGACCTCGTGGATGAATAAGGAGAACATAATGGAAAGCAAAACGCCTAAAAGCGATTTGATTCCTTGCGAACACTGCGGTCACATGATTTCTAAAACGGCTAAGACCTGTCCTGAATGTGGCGGCAAAAACAGAAAATATATAAGTGCTGGCAAAGTTGTGCTTATAGTTGTCATGCTTATTATCTTTGCCTACCTTGAATTTACGCTTTCCGCTTCGTTCGCAGCGGGTTAATCTAAACGAAAAAAGCCAGCGGCTAGATATTCTCTAACCACTGGCTTTTCTTATGGGCTATTTACGATTTAAGTGTTGGAAACATGATAGGAGCGCTGACTTCTTCCTTTTCCCTGAGAATGTCGAGCAAACAATCATTGTATCCCATTGAATAGCTGTCCTCGCAAAAATGTTGTACGGACGTTGCTAGCGCTACACTTACAACTTCTCTTGACCGCTTATCCTCTGGCATGATGATTTCTAATGCCTGATTAAGGATTTCATGGCTTTTTTCTAAAACGGCTTCGTGCTCTTTGTTCTCGGCTTGCAACCGAAGCATTTCTTCCGAGTAGTCCATCAGCACGTCTCCATTCTAATCTGCTCGCCAACAGGCAGATAGCCCGCTTCTTTGAGCTTGCTGTAAATGAACTTCTGACCAGCTCTCGTCCAGCGGGTAACCTCTTTCGTCTTGCCGTTCGGCAGCTCGATCGGATGCCCGACAACGTATCCGTTGCCAAGATACTTCTGGTAAGGAATCCACTGTTTGTTCACAGTATGTTGGATGCCAAGCCCTCTAAGAATCTGGTTCAGCTTTCGTGCGCTCATGCCGTAGTTCATGGCAATCTGCGTAGTAGTCAGGCTTTCATCGGAAAGCAGCATCGCTTTTGCGTAGTCGGAATCGGGCTTCATCTTGGCGTTTTCCGCTTCCAGAGCCTTTACTTTCTTACGCTCCGTGTCGATAACACTGTTAGCGGCGATCAGAGCGCGGCTCAACAGCATCTCTGTGGATTCTGGCTCCGGGTTGGTCAGCTTCTGCTCCATCTGATTGAAAGCGTTAATGTACTTGAGCTTCCATTCAAGGGCTTCCTTGCCGGTGAAGCCCATAGCAAGGAGCGTAAACCCATCGCGATTCATCAGATACTCAGGTAACGCTTTGTTTTGGACTGAAAGATACTCCGATTTGAAGAACATAGAGGACAGTCCAATTTTGGGCTCTCCTCCCATCAGGTTTTCGATGTCGCGAAGAACGTGCTTGTGCTCTTTTCCAAAGTTCTCCGCTACTTCACGGCTGGAAACAACAACCTGTCCGTTTTCGCTGATAAGATTGATAGCATATTTAACCTTTTGTTCCATAAAAACTCCTATGGTTCTTGCGGAACAAGCCAATTCCTGCTATAATAAGGCTGGAACAGCTTGTTCCAGTGGTTTTGATGATACGTTCGCTGTGGTCGCCAAACTTTAGCGAGCGTATCATTTTTCGTTTTCATCGGGCATCGGGTACTTCTCAAGGTAGGCATCGCGGACGGCCTGTGACAGCGATACGCGGCACTTCTTGCAGTGCTCCACCAGCAACTCATACTGACGATCAGTAAAGCCAACGGCTACCTGATGGCGGTATGCTTCGATGTAAGGACTTCTTGCCATGTTCTTATCTCCTTTCTTTGAGGTGCATTAAGTGTAATCGCAAAATGTAGTAAAGTCAAGCGGGAATAGACCCACGAAACACTACATTTAGTGTTCGTTCATCTTGACAAACTACTTTCTACGTTTTGCACAAAACTCAGCCCTTATTTTTGGCTGCTCCCGCTTCGTACCCTGCTTGGTAGTTCAGCTCGGACAGCTTACCCAGCGCTTCTGCGTACTCCCTGTCCTCGCTGGTCGGCTCTTTGCCGTGGGCGAGGGTTTTCAGAAATTCTTCGGTTGTCGTGGGAAAGTTCATGTTTTTTGCTCCTTTCTATTGCAGAAACGGTCTGCTTCTGCTATAATAATTGACAGAAACCGAGACTGCGCCCTTGGTTGCGCAGCTTCTGTTTTGTGGTGGAATAGGTCGTCAGTGCTACTTTGGTCGGTTGTGCTGACGGCCTATTTTTTTATGCCACAAAGGATAAATCTACCGTAGTTGGCCGATTCATTGTGTGTTCTGCTGTCTTAGATTATAGACGCTTGGTATATAGTTGTCAACAGCCCAATTTGTATAATTTGTACGTTAAAACACGTTTTAGTGTACATTTTTGATAGCGATTTTGACACTTTAATGTGTTAGAATTGGGACGGAAATTTATAGTAAAACTTGATAATACGATAATTATACAAGCTGTAAACTAACACAAAAAAGTGTTGAGGGAAAAGTGACCCTATTGATAGTAAACATTTATTTTTTTACTCTTGACAGTCACATATATCTGAGTTATAATTGATCCAGAGAAAGGAAGATGCAAAATGAGGGCAGGAGAAATTGTTTCTGAAATCATGAAATCTCAAAATGTCAAGGTTTCGGATATGTGCTACAAACTAAAAATCAAATCGAATGTTTTTTGCAATCGGATTGTTCAAAAAAACATGAGTGTGAAAGTTTTAGACGAAATGCTGAGAATCCTTGATTATAAAATTATGGTGGTTCCTAGAGGAACTAAAGTTGATGGCGGATATGATGTTGAGTAAAACGAATTGGGCGGAGGTATGATATGCAGTACTTCTTAGCTAGAGTGTCTAGTAAGGAGCAAAGCCTTGCAAGACAGCTTAAAATCGCACGAGATCGGTTCGACATCCCAGATGAGAATGTATTTTGTGATAAAATGACAGGCAGCAGCTTTGATCGCCCGCAATATAAACGATTGAAAGAGACTGTCAAGGCTGGGGATGAGATCATTGTTAAGGAATTTGACCGATTCGGGCGTGACAAAGACGAGATGAAGCGAGAACTTCAATGGTTCAAAGAAAAAGGCGTGATTGTTCGCATTCTTGACATTCCGACTACGCTTATTGACTTCCAAGACCAGACGTGGGTGCTAGAAATGGTAAACAACATCCTTATTGAGGTTTTGGGCGCAGTAGCTGAACAGGAACGCAAGAAAACCAAGCAACGTCAGGCAGAGGGCATAGCTGCCATGCCTATTGTTGATGGCAAGAGAGTGTCGGCCAGAACAGGCCGTAGCTTTGGCAGACAGGAAAAGCAAGTTGACGAGCAGCAGTTTGAAAGCCTATTAGAGCAACAGCAAAAAGGCAAAATTACCGTAAAAGAGTGCTGCAAGCAGCTTGGTATCGGGAAATCCACTTGGTATGAGCGTGTCGAAAGATACGCAAATAAAAATAGCGGCAGCCCAACCACAAGCCACCGCTAAGAGTACACCAACTTCATCAAAACAGGAAAAAGAATGGTGCAACCATAGTATACCATTCTTTCTTCTAATAAACAAGGAAAACTAAAAATAAAAAAGCGGCGGCTCACCACAAGCCGCTGCTACAAACAAGAACCACCAATCCCTCAACAGGATGATAGTACACCAGTATTATATTATTTCTGTTGAGGCGTGGCAATATAAAATCAGTATAAAAGGTATACTAACATGAAAAAATCTAATTTGATAGCAAATTCTCCTTATGGGCATTTAATTGTAGCGGATGGAAAAATCAAACTACGTTCAGTGTTCGATTTTCCCGAATACACAGAACTGTTCTCGTTTTTGTATGTTTGCGAGCAAGTAAATTGCACTGTCGAATTTGAAAACGAGGAAATTATCGTAGAACCCAAAAATACGGATAACGCGATTCAAACTATGCTCGCAGTTTATGTTTCGTTTGGCCAAGACGATACAATCTTCAAAAGATACATAAACTATTTGACGAAACTCGGTTCAGATGGAAAGCGTGAGCCGACTGTTTGCGATGAGTAAAAGGGGATTGCTATGAAACAGATGAATTGGGAAGAATCGGAAGGTTGCAATCGGTTCATAAAAAACATAACCGCTGGCATATTAGAGTATGTTCTTGAAGTTGGAATTGACGAAGCGGTCAAAGAATGCGTCAAGGACAATCCGCTTTTGGACAAATGCCCTCATCTTGAATCCTACGCAAAGGAACACGGATTTATCTGACCCGCCAGACATGGTATCGGATTGCTGAACAGAATAGGTGAATCTATGAAGAAAGGACTTTACAAGCGCAGGACAACAGGTGAATGCCACTATTGCGATTATAGATGCCGAAAGGGTCACAGATGTTCGTGGTATAAGCGGTATGTGAAGAAAACTATCGGGTCTGGATTGAAGCGAACTTTTGGCATTGTTCGCAACCTAAAATAAAACCGAATATTTGATTTTTGTGCAGTTGTAGGCACTCTTTACATTTTCAGGTAGGGGGTGCCTATTTTTTTATGCAGCCAAAGCAGTGTATCGCCATCATCGACAGCATCAAAGCGTATGCAAAGCAGAATCCGACCGAAGCACAGGTCTATGAGGACTGGTTTCAGGCGGTGGTGAACCTGAGAGATGCCCTTCCACAAGACAAGCGGTTCGATGCCTACAAATACTCCGGAGAGCTGCGCTCTGTCTGTGCAGCCATGATGGGCAAGATGAAAACAGGCGAGGACGTGGCGAAGGTCTATGACATTATCGGTCGGACGTACCTGTTTGAAGCAAAGGATGTATTCGACAGCTATTGCATCTACCTTGAATGGAATCGTGCGCCGGAAAAGAAGTTCTATCAGCCGAGAAGAAAGGTGTTGAGAACCGTTGCGAACGCCCTGCAAGACCTTGCAGATGACAGACTGGACTTGCTGGCAATCTCGATGCCCCCCGGCTGTGGTAAAACGGCTCTAGCTATTTTCTATTTGACATGGCTTGCCGGAAGAACCCCTGATGAACCGATGCTCACAGGCTCTCACTCGAACAGCTTTGTGCGTGGCGTTTATGACGAGTGCTTGCGTATATTCGACAAGGACGGAGAGTATCTGTGGAACGATGTTTTCCCGGACGTTGCCGTGTCGAACACCAATGCGAAGGACTGCCGCATTGACTTAGGCAAGAGAAAGCGCTTTGAAACGCTGGAATTTACGTCTATTGGCACTGGCAATGCTGGTTTGTACCGTGCATCTACGCTTCTCTACTGCGATGACCTTGTGTCCGGTATCGAAGTGGCACTTTCCAAACCCCGCCTTGACAAACTGTGGGAAACTTACACCACCGACCTTAGACAGCGTAAAATCGGCAACAAGTGCAAGGAACTACATATTGCTACACGCTGGTCTGTCCATGATGTTATCGGACGATTAGAGCAAAACTACGGCGATTCCGACAGGAACAGATTCATTGTTATGCCAGCAATGAACGAAAAAGACGAATCCAACTTCGATTATGACTACGGTGTAGGATATAGCACAGAAACACTCCGCAAGCAACGCGAAGTCATGGATGAAATGAGTTGGAAAGCACTGTACATGAACCAACCTGTTGAGCGTGAAGGTCTGCTGTTCCCTGCCGATGAACTGCGGTATTTCAACGGCGTTTTGCCTGATGGAGAGCCAGATCGCAAGCTCATGGTCATGGATATTGCATGGGGTGGCGGTGACTTCACCGCCTGTCCTATCGCTTATGTGTATGGAGATGCTGTGTTTATCCCAGACCTTGTGTTCAACAATGGCGATAAGACCGTAACCAGACCGGAAGTCGTGGGTAAAATCATTCAGCATAAAATCAACGTAGTTCGTGGCGAAGCCAACAACGGCGGTGACGAATACTGTGACGTGGTGGACAGTCAACTTCGGCAGCAAGGCTATCACTGCTCTGTCCGCAGCCAGCGTGCGCCAAGCGGACAAAGCAAACTGTCAAGAATCATCCAGTATGCTCCAGATATCAAACGGTTCTATTTCCTTGACGAGAAGCACCAGTCGAAAGAGTACAAGGCGTTTATGGAACAGGTGACGATGTTCACGCAGCTTGGCAAAGTTCCGCACGATGATGCGCCGGACAGTCTGGCACAGCTTGCCGATGAACTGTACAACGGAATCAGTAAAATTGAGCCTGTCAAGAGGCCTTTTTGATTAAAAACACAATATATTGTGTTCGCTGGGTCTATTTATTTGATTTCACCACTTGACAAGGCTTATAATGTACGCAGGAAGTTTTGCAGCTTCCCTTAAAGGAATAGCTTGCACGCGGGGTTTTGTCATTTTACTCGCGTGCGTGTCAACAAGCATATTCCTCCTTTCACCGGTGGAGGTTTATCACTCTTTCCCTTCACCGGGCTTTATATGTTGCGTTTCCAATTGTAAGGGGAATGCCAGCCTGTCTCCCCCATGGCTGGCAAGCAACGGTTCGATTCCGTTACGCAGCACAACCAACTACCTAGCTTTGCATGGCTTTATTCTCCAAAACCTCCACCGCTATTCCCGGCTCTCAATGCGATGTTTAGGCATGACATTGCAAAGAGCAGCGGTTAACCAATCAAGCCGGGTTTCTATGTTGCATTAGCTCAGTCAGGCTAGAGCATCCGGCTCATAACCGGACATACATTGGTTCAAATCCATTATGCAGCACCAAAATTGCAGCCAACCCGTTGACTGTCCGTCAAACTGAATGTAAAGGCTGCAATGGTTTTCTTCGGGCGAAGAATAGCACGGCTGGAAGTGCGAATAGTTTCCCAGTAGCTTCTGACAGGTCTGTGCTCAACAGCCTGTTTCCAGAAATATTATTAGGAAAGGAGCACAGATGAAAGTAAAAGTCAGATGCAAGCGTCCTCGAAAAGACGCAAACGGCAATCCGTGTGATTGCGGGCGTTATCTTGGCGAAGTGGAAGGCAAGTTCTCCCTTCTGTGCCCTCTTTGCCATTGGATTACAATTGGAGATTCCAACCTTCCAAAAGATACATGGGTCTCCGTACCAAAGTTTAAAAACTGAATAGCTTTTGAAGCGCAGTTGTAAGCGCAGTGAGATAGACCTTAACAGGTTTTTCTTGCTGCGCTTTTTATTTTGCCGGAAAGGAGGAACACATGGCTGAGTATCAGATTGTTGTTGACGGCTTTTTGAATGAGCCGCTGACTGGACGTAGACCAATTGAAACGCCGGAGACGGAAATCAATCAGACAAACGTGCTGAAAGTGGTCATGGGCAAGGCAGAGCCTATTCATCTGCTGAACAAGAACGAGATTCGCTTTTTGCACAACTACTACTTAGGCAGTCAGCCTGTCCTCCTGCGCACGAAGGAATACCACGCTGAAATCACCAACCGTATTGTAGAGAATCACGCCAACGAGTGCGTGGGCTTCTACACAGGCTACATGAGCGGCACTCCTTGCTCTTATGTGCGGTCTGAAACGGCAACAGGTGACGGTGAGGAAATCGCCCGCCTGTCCAATGCTTTGCAGTACGAGGGCAAGGATGCGCTCGATCGGCGGCTCTGGCAGTGGATGTTGGAGTGCGGGCAGGGATACCGCATTGTTCTCCCTGACAAGGGGTACAACGGCAACTACCCGGACGAAACGCCCCTGCTGGTGGACGTTCCAGACCCGGATATGGCGTATGTGATTTACAACTCTGGCATCGGGCACAAGCCCATCGCCAACGTGCTGCACATCCCACGCAATTATCAGAATGACCTGAACGACCTGATTTGTGTTTATACGCCAAACCAGTACTTCGAAATCGACAACGGCAAGGTCACGAAATCGGAGAGCCATTCTCTCGGAATGTTGCCGATGGTCGAATACAAGCTGAACCCGGAACGGATGGGTCTGTTTGAACCTGCTATCCCTGTGCTGGATGCCATCAACGACCTTGAAAGCAACCGTTTGGACGGTGTGGCACAGTTTATCCAGTCCATCATGGTATTTACCAACTGCCTTGTGGACAAGGATGCGCTTGACCAAGTGAAGGAACTTGGCGCAATGTGCCTGAAATCCACTTCTAGTCTGCCCGCTTCTGTTTCTCAGATTGCAAACGAGCTTGACCAGCAGCAGAGCCAGACCTTGCTTGATTCCATGTTGAACGTGTACCGCAGTCTGACTGCCATGCCCAGTGCCACTGGCAGTGAGAACGCAACGTCCGACAACGTGGGCGCAGTCATCGTCCGCAACGGCTGGAATCATACCGAAGCGAGGGCGCAGCAGTACGAGAATATGTTCAAGTACGCTGAGCGCCAGAGCCTGTCTGTAATGCTGAAAATTTTGCGTGATACGGTTGGTTCTAAGTTGATGGCAAGTGACATCAACATCAAACTGCCACGCCGCCAGTACGACAACCAGCAGAGCAAGGTTCAGATTTTCGCGCAGATGATTCAGCAGCCGATTGACCCGCAGCTGGCGTTCACTACGCCCGGTCTGTTCCCCGACCCGCAGGCTGCTTACGAAATGAGCAAACCCTTCCTGATTGCTTCTGGCAAGCTGGGCGAGGACGGAAAAGCACCGAAGCCGCAGGAACAGCCCAAACAGGATGCTACCAATACGGATTCTGGAAATATGGAACAAGAAACGGGTGATGCTGAAAATGAGCGCAAATAAGTATACCTATGCGGATATCAACAAGGCCATAAAGCTTCTTGCTGAAATGCGCGATAACTTCGTCAAAAAAGACGATGACAAGTACGATGACCCAAAGCGGGCTGAAAAGTACGATGCTCTAAATCTTGCTCTGTATGCCATCAACATCATTCCTTTATTGTGAAGTAAAGGCTATTGCCTTTGCCATATAAACACGGCAGGGAAGCCGGGATATAAATTTCGCAGCGTTGCAGGGAAGCAACGGTAAAAAAACGCAGGAGGAAATTAACGATATGAACTACAAAGCGTTACTTGGTGATGCCTACAAAGAGGGCATGACCGCCGATGAAATCATTTCTGCGCTTGAAAAAGTTGCAGACCCTAGCGCAGAGGTCGAGAAGCTGCGCAACGCCGTGACAAAAGCCAATGGCGAAGCTGCTGAGTACAAGAAGCAGCTCAAGGCAAAGCGCACCGATGACGAGAATGCTGCACAGGAACAGGCTGACAAGCTGGCAGAGATGCAGAAGCAGATTGAAGCCTTGACTGCCGACAAGGAAAACCTCGTCAAGGAAAAGACCCTTGCATCTTACCGTGAGAAGTTCGTTTCACAGGGTTATGACGCTGAACTTGCCAACAAGGCTGCGTCTGCACTGGCTGACGGTGACATGGACAAGGTGTTTAAGTTCCAGTCGGAATTTATGACCGCCCACGACACCGCTTACAAGGCTTCTCTGCTGAAGGATATGCCCACACCTCCGGGTGCGGATGGCAAGGGCGGTTCTGACAGTGAGGGCGTGGCGTTTGCTAAGAGCCTTGCACAGCAGAACGCAAATGCTTCTAAGGCATCGAGTGACGCAATGAGTGCTTTCCATTAACAAGGAGGAAAACATGAAGTTTACCCGAAACACGGTCAACGGAATCAACGATACCATCCTTGCTTCCAATGACTACACCGCCATCCCCTTTACCGTGACCGAAGCTGCTGCGGTTAAGGCTGGCTATCCCATGACGCTGGCTGGCAAGAAGGCAACTTCTGCCACCGCAGACGGCATTCTGTTGTATGACGTTGACCCGGCAGAGAACCCCAATGCTTCCCTGCTGATTCGTGGCGTTATCGACACCAAAAAGGCTGCCGCAAGCTCTGGCTTCACCTATGATTCTGATGCGGTTACTGCGCTCAAGACTGCCATTCCTGGCATCTTCTGCCGTGACAACATCAGCGTGAACGCTTAATAGGAGGTAAAACAACATGGCACTGAATCTTAAGGAAGTCTTTGCCCCGGCTGCGATTGCCGCCTATTGGACGAATGACCCTACCAACGCGATGCCCTTTGCATCTGATGCACTGTTTCCCGCCAAGAAGAAGGCCGGTCTCGACCTGAAGTGGCTGCGTGGTCACAAGGGCGTTGGCGTTTCCCTGATGCCCAGCGCATTTGACGCAAAGGCTACGTTCCGCACCCGTGAGGGCTTCAAGTTCGATGAGACCGAGATGCCGTTCTTCCGCGAGGGCTACCATCTGGGCGAGAAAGACCGTCAGGAAATCCTGCGTGTTCTGGACAGCAACGACCCCTATGCCCGTGATGTGATGAACCGTCTGTACGATGACACCGCACAGCTTATCACTGGCGCTCGTATCGTTCCTGAGCGCATGATCTGGCAGCTGCTGGCTCCCGCCAATGGCGTTCCGGGCATCACCATCAAGGCAAACGGCGTGAACTACACCTACAACTACGACCCGGACGGCACTTGGAAGTCCACCAACTACAAGGAAGTCTCTGTCGCAAAGTCCAAGTGGAACGTCGCCACCGCCACCCCCATTGCTGACCTGAACGCTGCAAAGGATGCTGTTCTGGCAAGCGTTGGCGAGGTTGTGACTGAGGTGTACATGAACACCGCCACCTTCCGCAACATGATTGCTGCGGACGAGGTGAAGAATCGGTTTATGACTGTCACCGCAAAGGCAAACGCCGTTCTGCTGGATGCCGAAGCACGGCAGATTGTCGAATCTGCAACCGGTCTGACCATCCATCTGTACGACAAGATGTTCAAGGCAGACCAGTACAGCGCAAGCGAGAAGTATCTGCCCGATGGCATGGTGGTGGTTGCTCCTTCTGGCGCTCTGGGCAGCACTTGGTACGGCACTACTCCTGAGGAAGCCGACCTGCTGTCCGGTCAGTCTGGTGCATCCGTGTCCATCGTGAACACTGGCGTTGCCATCACCACTGAGCTGACCGTTCACCCGGTCAACGCCAACGTCTATGCTTCTGAAATCGTCCTGCCGTCCTTTGAGCGCATGGACGCTGTGTACTGCATCAAGGCTTACTAAGGCGAAAGGAGGAAAGCAGCATGGGAGACCAGTATTCCGAAGCGGCAGTCAAGCTGGGGCAGTACATCGCTCCTGCACTTGACCGTGAAATCACGGACGAGGACTACCCACTCTTCGACCTGCTGCTTGATTTCGCCAAAGACAAGATATTTGCGCAGGGCTACCCCTTCGGCAACAGACCGGACGAGTTGCCCTTGCAATATCAGTCGTTGCAGATACGCATTGCAGCGGAACTGTACAACCACATCGGCGCAAACGGGCAGACGAGCTATACCAACAACGGCATTACTCGTGTGTGGGAAAGTTCCGATGTGGCGCAGTCCCTGTTGAATGAAGTAGTTCCGAGAGTAGGTGTTATCGGCTGATGTTCAATGGAAGCCCGCTGGATAAACGCCCGCTGTGGTATTCAAACCCTGTTGGCGAGAAAACGCCTGTTGTGGACGAGTGGGGAAACGAAACCGGCGAAACATCGCAGACGTGGAGCGACCCCGCAAAGCTGATGCTGAATGTCAGCCCGCCTACTGGTTCTGCGGAAGCAAGCCCTTTTGGAGCATTTACGGATTATAGCTACGTTGTCAGCTCGTCCAGCAAAAAGCGCAACACACCGCTTTATGAAGGTACACACGTCTGGTTTCAGACGGACATTTCAAAGCCCTTCAATTACACTGTGGTCAAAGTCGCAGAGCATATTACAGACACGTTGTATGCGCTAAAAGAGGTGGCTGCAAGTGAAAATTAAAGTGAGGTTGAGCGATGCCGGACTCCGTGATGCGGAACGTCAGATACAGGAGTACAAGACCACCCTGAACAAGAAAGCTAGAGCGTTTGCTTTTCGCCTTTCGTGGCTGGGGCTTGAAGTCGCAAAGGTGCGTTTCGCTAATGCGGAATACGCTGGCTCAAATGACGTGAAATGCCATATTAACCAAAAAGACAAGACTTGCACCATCGTTGCAGAAGGCAAAGCGGTCGCCTTTATCGAGTTTGGCACTGGCGCACATCACAACGGATATGGCGGCGAACTACCGCCCGGTGTTGGTGCGCATGGCTCCTACGGCAAAGGGCAAGGCGCAAACCGCAGATGGTACTACTACGGAGAATCCGGCAATGCTGGCACGCCTGTCAAACAGGTGGATGGTAAAGGCCAGTTGAATTACACCAGCGGCAACGAGCCAGCTATGGCTATGTGGGGAGCTGTTGAGGAAATGGCTTCTCAAGTCGAAGCAACGTGGAGGGAGGTTTGGAATAGTTGATTGATTATTTCAATTCTATCTTCACGGTTGTTGCTAAGGAACTGCGAAAGCAAGTTCCCGGCATCTTCGTTACTGGTGAAATCAATGACAGCAACGTCAAGAAATTTCCGTGTGTGCAGATAGAGGAAAACAGCAATCTTCCTGTGCACATTGATTCTGCCGGTCACAGCAAGTACGCTGCCGTTTCCCTGCGTGTGCGTGTCTACTCTAACAAGAACACCGGGCGCATTGCAGAAGCACGTTCCATTGTTGGAATTGTGGATTCTGTTCTTGAACCGCTGAAATTTTATCGCAAATCGTTTGCCCCGTTGAATGGGCTGTACAACAATTCCGTCTATCGGATTGATTGCAGCTATGGGGCAACAATCGGAGAGGACGGAATGATTTACCGAAATTAAGGAGGTAAACATTCTATGAGTACTGCTATCTCCGGTCTGAATACCACCCTGTATTGTGGCGACAGCGCAACCGCTCTGACTAAGCTGTGCGACATTAAGGATGTGCCCGACCTGATCTCCGAGCCGAACCTTCTGGATGCCACCACCTTGTCTGACCCTATGCAGGTCAACATCTTCGGCATTATCCAGAGTGACACCAAGTCCTTTACTGCCAACTACAACAAGACTGACTACAAGAAGGTCAAGGAAGCTGGCTACGATGAGACTTCCGAGAGCAACACCGTGAAGTATTACGCCCTGAAGATGCAGGACGGTTCCGGCTTCACTTGGCAGGGTATGCATCAGGTTGGTTTGTCTGGCTTTGGCGTGGACGAGGTTGTGGAAATGACCATCAACTGCATCTTCACCAAGAAGCCTGAGTTCAGCGAGACCCTGACTGTCAACGGCGGCTAAACTGCAAAAATCGAATCAATCAAACCGGGCAGAACTGAACATCGGATTTGGTTCTGCCCCTATTTATAAAGGAGAGCATTTATTATGGCTGCAAAGGTTATCAATTTTCATTCCCCCGATGGCAAGAACACTTATGAGCTGACTTTCACCCGTGACAGCGTGGAAGCAACCGAACGTGCAGGCTTTCAGATTGGTCAGTACACTCAGATGACCAACCTGCTGTCCAACTCCCGCGCCCTGTTCTACGGCGCGTTTATCGCCCGGAATCGTGGCATCAAGCGTAAAGTCGTGGACGAAATGTTTGCCCACATCGACGAGAAGGAAGAGCTGATGGCTACGCTGCTTGAGATGTTCATGGACGCTTCCAAGTCCCTGCTGGCAACTGATACTGAGGACAAGACCGCAAAAAACGCAACGTGGGAGATTGTGTAACCGCACAATCTCAGGAATCAGACGGAGAGGGAGAACCGTTTTCCTTCTCCAAGCTGTTCCACGATGTAGAAGCCTATTACATCTCCATCGGTATGACCTACGAGCAGTTCTGGCACGGCGATGTCTGGCTGGCTAAGGTCTACCGTGACGCAGAGGAGCTGCGAGAACGCAGAGCCAATGCAGAAGCATGGAGAAACGGTTTTTACATGGCATCCGCGCTTTCCTCTACGGTTGGCAATATGTTCCGAAAGAAAGGGTCTAGCCCCATCAAGTACATGGATAGACCGATTCCCCTTTCTCAAAAGGAGAAAGACGAGTATGAATACCAACGTGCTGCGGAAGCACAGGAGCGAATCAAACGTATGATGTTCTCCATGATGGAGCAAAAGGATGGTGGTAGTGATGGCTGATGTTGATATTACAAGCTTATCCGTAGAAATCTCTGCGGAATCTCAGGGCGCAGAGCTTAATATCGACAAGCTCGCTACCGCCATTTCTAATTTGCGGACAAAGGGCAACGTGACAAAGGTTGTGAACAGCCTTGATAAGCTGTCCGCTTCCATTTCTGCGCTGAAACAGGCGTCTGCTGGAATGTCCGGGCTGGATAAAATCAATAACTTCTTGAACGGGATTTCCAACGCCAATACGACCGCAAGCGCAAAGAGCATCAACACGGTCGTGAACGCAATCAAGAAGATTCCAGCGGCTGTGTCTGGCTTGAACGGCGTGGACTTTTACTCCATGTCTGGCAGCATTACTCAGCTCACTAACGCTTTGGCTCCGCTGTCCATTCTGGACGCATCGAATCTTAAAGCTCTTGGCAGCGCTTTCAATGCGATCGGAAAGGTTCCTGACCTGACCGACAAGCTGAAAGCGACTGACCTTGATTCTTTTGCAAGCTCTTGTCAGAAGATTTCTGCTGCTCTTGCTCCCCTTGCATCTCAGCTTGACAAGGTAGGCAACGCCTTTGCAAAGCTGCCGCCACAGTTGAGCAAGGTTGTGACACAGGCAAACCGTGTGACTGCCGCCAATGAAAAGCAGAAAAAGAGCTATCTTAGCTTGTCTGCGCAGCTTTCACAGTTCCAAAAAAACATGGCAAAGCTGGTTTCTCTAAAAGCCATCGGCACTTATCTTGGCAACGCTGTTGCAAAGTTTAATGACTTCTACGAAGCGGCTAATATGTTCGGCGTATCAATGGGAGACATGACGAACGAAGCAAGCGGATTCATCGGCAAGATGGAACAACTGCTTGGCATTGACCCGTCGGAAGCCATGAACGCTATGGCGAACATTTATAGCATGACAAAGAGTTTCGGACTTGCAAAAGAGCAAGCCTATACTTTGTCAAAAAGCCTTACTCAGCTTGGCTATGACCTTTCTTCACTGAAAAACATTCCTGTTGCAGAAGCGTTTACAAAGATTCGTTCGGCTATGGCTGGCGAGCTTGAACCTATGCTTCAGCTTGGCGTTGACATTTCTCAGGCAAGACTCCAACAGGAGCTTCTTGAACTTGGCTTTAATAGACAGGTTTCAACGCTTTCTCAGGCTGATAAAGCTACTTTGAGATACATTGCGATCTTAAAGCAGACCACTGATGCACAGGGAGATTTCGCCCGGACACTATCTAGTCCTGCGAATATGATTCGCATTCTGAAAGCGCAGTTGTCTGGTCTTGCAAGAGACATTGGTTCTCTACTCTACCCTGCTTTAAAGTCTATTCTTCCCCCACTGATTGCCGCTGTTGAACTTATTCGGGAATTTGTGCAATGGCTCGCAAAGCTGATGGGCGTGAAAGTGGAGTTCCCTGATTTTAGCAACGCAAGTGCGGATGTTGGCGGCGTGTCCGATGCC
>ERZ1026844.133-NODE-133-length-60189-cov-7.959823_pt1 | contig 60189 bp, 65 predicted proteins | sample MGYA00380152_ERZ1026844 | MGnify/ENA primary metagenome ERZ1026844 (study PRJEB33269, sample SAMEA4719788) | human gut metagenome | biome: human-associated habitat; feature: organic feature; material: feces | place: Cameroon | collected 2013-10 ... | reverse complement strand
TGCATAACATAGACAACAGGGATTTGTTTAATCTGTTGGATATTTTCTTGAATAACCAGGGCAACTTGAAAGAGAGTCGGGAAAAAGCCATGCAGTATGCCAGAGAGCATCAGGTGGACAAAACTGTGGTTATGACTGTGGCTGGCACGGCAAACTGTTCATTAGATTATGAAGAAATCAATGCGAAGGGAGGAAAAAGAAACATGTACGCGGTATTTGAAGAAACCAGAAGAGAAGGAATGGAGCAGGGGCTGATTCGAGGAAGGGCATTTGAAATTATAGAAACGGGAAAGGAGTTTGGTTTTTCTCATTCAGAAACATTGGAGCGCCTACAGAGAAAACTGAATATTTCCAAAGCTCAGGCTCAGGATTATGTAAGAGAATATAAGGAAGAAACATTGGATAAAAGTACGCAATGCAGCCTGGAAGATATCTGATCCAAACGCAACAAAAAAGACCTCACTGACGGGATGAGGTCTTTTTTTATGTGCAGGTGTCAGCAGAACACCCTTTAAAATCTATCTTTGAAAACTTAAGCCATCTTGTTGACAGCAGCAGCAAGACGAGAAACTTTTCTGGATGCAGTATTTTTGTGATATACGCCCTTAGAAGTAGCTTTATCGATAGTAGAAGTAGCGTTTAACAGTGCAGCACTTGCAGCAGCCTTGTCGCCAGCCTCGATAGCAGCGTTTACTTTCTTAACAGCGGTCTTAACACCAGACTTGATCGCTTTGTTTCTCTCAGCTTTGGTTCTGTTTACTAAAATTCTCTTCTTAGCAGACTTGATATTTGCCATGCTCTTTCACCTCTCATTTCCGGAATCACTTTGTATTTCATGTCACATTAAAGCCGGACACGGACGATCTAATGTAAACATACGCTGATTATTTTAGAGTAAGAAACCGGGAATGTCAATACATATTTCTTTATTTTTTGCAAAAAATGTAGGTAACCGTTATCAAACAAATTTAGGCAGAACCGTAACACATTTTATATGGAAAGAAAAGAGTGAGGCGGTATAACGAATAGATCGTGAGCAGGGAGGTATGACATGGAAATTCGTACAGATCTGGCTCTGGAGGCACGGGAGGCAGTCCGGGGGCAGGCGGAGGAGATTCGGGGAGTCACATTGGAGGAATCCTACGACCGTGAACTGGAATTAAAGGTGACGAAAGTGGTGATTGAAACCAAAAACGGTGCAAAAATCATGGGCAAGCCAATCGGGACTTATATTACGCTGGAATCCCCGTTTTTGTGTGATGAGGAGGAAGAGCACCATCACAAAATTGCCGGAAAACTGGCAGAGACCTTGCGGGAACTTTTGCCGGAGACGGATGAGGAAAAGTCCATTCTGGTGGTGGGACTTGGAAACCGGGATGTGACTGCGGACGCACTGGGACCTGCAGCGGTGGATCATCTGTTTATCAATCGTCATATAATTCTGGAATTTGGAACCGCGGCATACAACCGGGAACGAATGAACCAGGTGAGCAGCATTGTGCCGGGGGTGATGGCACGTACCGGAATGGAAAGCGCAGAGATCGTACGGGGAGTCACCATGCAGACCAATCCGGATCTGATTATTGCCATTGATGCACTGGCGGCACGGAGTACAAAACGGTTAAACCGCACCATTCAGATTACCGATACCGGAATTCATCCGGGAAGCGGTGTGGGAAATAATCGACATGCCATGACCAGGGAAAGTCTTGGGGTGCCGGTGATTGCCATCGGCATTCCCACAGTAGTGGATGCCGCCACCATTGTCCATGATGCCGTCAAGGATTGGAACAGCAGTACCACGGAATTGCGCAATATGTACGTGACCGGAAAAGACATTGATGCCGTGATTGCCACCTTAAGCCTGACAGTGGCGGAGGCAGTGAACGAAGCATTGAATTTGGACTGACTGCATATATTGTCCTAATAGGAAAAGGGGGCAAAGGTGTGCGGATTTCCGGCAGAAAACTTTCGGTACTGCTTTTTCTGGTGCTTTTGGCAGCACTGGTGATCAGAATTATGGTGTTGCGGTCCGAAGATGACGATGAGGAAAGCTTTTATCGTAAAACATTTGACCAGTGGGAGGAAACTGCAGTGTGTAGGGAACTCCCACTGCTTTCCTTTTTACAGGAGGAGCATCCGCAGACTATGGGACAACTGGTGCATAAGATACTGGCGCAATCCTTCCCCTGGTATGCCTATGAAAAGCTTTATCTTTTGTATCCGGAAGAGGAAGAAGAAGCAGCAGGGGATGAGCAGGAGGAAGAAGCAGCTGGGGATGAGCAGCTGGGAGAAAGCACCGGGAAAGGAGAGGAGCGGAAAACCGACCGGACAGCTCCCGGCGGCGGAAAACAACAGAAAGAGAATGGGGGACAGAAAGCAAGTGATGGGGAACCAGTGTTTCAGGAAGCTCCGGAAAAGCAGGAAAATACAGAGCGGCAGTCAGCTCCCATCTGCAGGAATGATTTTGAAACCAGACTGCAGGAAAGCATGGAAGATCCATGGACGCTGGAAACGGCTCAAATTTCATCCCAGCCGGTTTTTGCCCAGGCGTTGATCGACAATGCCTGGTGGGATTTTCAATATCTGATACATAACTGGTACACGGTGGATACCTCCACGGATGCTTCGGTAGTGGGAATCTCCACACCGGAACTGGTGACCTATCCGGCAGGCATCACCAAAAATCAAAAGGAAGGCTATGACATTCTGGTCTATCATACCCACAGTCTGGAGCAGTATGCGGATTCCCACCAATATGCTCCGCCAAACGGTGTAGTGGGAGCAGGAGAATTTTTGTCGACGCTGTTGGAGAAACAGTATGGTTATCGTGTCTTACATCTGACGGAGAGTTTTGACGCGGAGGGGCGGGATTCCGCCTATGGGAAGGCACTGCCGGCGTTGGTACAGGTACTGGAAGAACACCCGGAGATCCAGGTGGTGATTGACCTGCATCGGGACGAGGTCGACAGCAATGCCCACCTGATTCAACAGGTGGGGGAGCGGAGCGTGGCCCGGTATATGTTTTTTAACGGATTAAGCTATACCAGAACGTTGGGGGCATTGAAAGAATTTTCAAACCCCTATCAAAAAGAAAATCTGGCCATGTCCTTTCAGCTCCAACTGGCTTCCGATGCCCTTTTTCCGGGATGCACCAGGAAAATTTATCTCAAAGGTTATCGCTATAATATGCATTTGCGGCCGAGAAGTCTGCTGATTGAATTGGGGGCTCAGAATAACACGGAACAGGAGGCGTGGAATAGCTGTGTTCTGCTTGCCAAAATGCTGGATACCGTGCTATCTTATAATATTAGATAAGGTATCAGGAGGAATACAATGGCACAGTTTAACCAGAAAAATATCCGCAACTTTTGTATCGTGGCACATATCGACCACGGAAAGTCTACACTGGCGGATCGAATCATAGAAAAAACAGGACTTCTCACCAGCCGTGAGATGCAGGATCAGGTTCTGGATAATATGGAATTGGAGCGGGAGAGGGGAATTACCATCAAGGCCCAGACCGTCCGTATTATTTATCAGGCAAAGGATGGTGAGGAGTATATGCTGAACCTCATCGACACCCCGGGGCATGTGGACTTTAACTACGAGGTGAGCCGCGCACTGGCCGCCTGTGACGGAGCGATTCTGGTGGTGGATGCAGCACAGGGAATTGAGGCACAGACCCTTGCCAATGTTTATCTGGCACTGGATCATGATCTGGATGTTTTTCCTGTCATCAATAAAATAGACCTCCCCAGTGCGGACCCGCAGAAAGTCATAGAAGAGATTGAAGATGTGATCGGTATCGAGGCGCAGGATGCCCCCCTGATTTCTGCAAAAAACGGAATCGGAATTGAGGATGTGCTGGAACAGATCGTTCACAAAATTCCGGCGCCTCAGGGAGACCCGGAGGCTCCTTTACAGGCGTTGATCTTTGATTCCCTGTATGATTCTTACAAGGGGGTCATCGTCTTCTGCCGGATCCGGAATGGATCTGTGCGCAAGGGAACCCGCATGAAGATGATGGCTACGGGAGCCACTGCAGATGTGGTGGAAGTAGGGTATTTTGGACCGGGACAGTTTATCCCCTGTGAAGAACTGTCTGCAGGCATGGTAGGCTACATTACCGCTTCCATCAAAAATGTAAAGGACACTGCAGTGGGCGATACAGTGACAGATCTGGACAATCCCTGTGCAGAGCCCCTTCCGGGCTATAAAAAAGTAAATCCCATGGTGTATTGTGGTCTCTATCCTGCAGATGCCTCCAAATATACAGATCTGCGGGATGCTTTGGAGAAATTGCAGTTAAATGATGCCTCTCTGTACTACGAGCCGGAGACCTCCATTGCATTGGGCTTTGGTTTCCGGTGCGGGTTCCTGGGACTTCTTCATCTGGACATTATCGAGGAACGACTGGAGCGGGAATACAACCTGGATCTGGTGACTACAGCACCCGGTGTTATTTATAAAGTATTTAAGACAGACGGCACGATGATTGAACTGACGAATCCTTCCAACCTTCCGGATCCCTCTGAGATCGAACGCATGGAAGAACCCATTGTCTCTGCAGAAATCATGGTTTCCACGGAATATATCGGACCGATTATGCAGCTATGCCAGGAACGCCGTGGACGTTATATCAGCACAGATTATATCGAGGCAACAAGAGCGGTGCTGAAATATGAGCTTCCCTTAAATGAGATCATTTACGATTTCTTTGATGCCCTGAAGAGCCGCTCCAGAGGTTACGCATCCTTTGATTATGAGTTAAAGGGTTACGAGCCTTCCTCCCTGGTGAAACTGGATATCCTCATTAACCGTGAGGAAGTGGATGCCCTTTCCTTTATCGTTCATGCGGACAGTGCCTATGAGCGTGGACGGAGAATGTGCGAAAAATTAAAGGATGAGATTCCCAGACACCTGTTTGAAATCCCCATTCAGGCAGCAGTGGGCGGCAAGGTCATCGCCAGAGAGACGGTAAAAGCCATGCGGAAGGATGTGCTGGCGAAGTGCTACGGCGGTGATATCTCCCGTAAGAAGAAGCTGCTGGAGAAACAGAAAGAAGGAAAGAAGAGAATGCGTCAGGTAGGTAACGTGGAAATTCCTCAGAGTGCCTTCATGAGTGTATTGAAATTAGATGAATCCTGATAAGAGTTTAGGCTTATATCTTCATATCCCCTTTTGTGTGCAGAAATGCCGTTATTGTGACTTCCTGTCCTTTCCAACGGGAAGTCTTACGGAGAAAACAGGAACGCAGGATACCAGAATCCAGCCTTATGTGGAGCGGCTCTGCTGGGAAATCCGGGAAAGAGGGAAAAGCTGTGGCAGGTATGTGGTGGACACCCTGTTTTTCGGCGGCGGAACCCCCTCCCTGCTGACCGGAGCGCAGATGGGACAGATTATGACCCACATCCGGGAAAGCTTCCGGATGTCAGAGGATGCTGAATGTTCCATGGAATGTAACCCGGGCACAGCGACCCTTGACTCTCTGAAGGCTTACCATGAGGCGGGAATCAACCGTCTGAGCATAGGCTTGCAGTCTTCCTGTGACAAAGAATTGCAAAGACTGGGACGGATTCACAATCGGAAGCAGTTTGAGGAGTGTTTTCAGTGGGCAAGACAGGCCGGTTTTGAAAATGTGAATATTGATCTGATGTCGGCGCTGCCGGGACAGACCAGGGAGAGTTATGAGCAGACCCTGCGATTTGTGGCAGGGCATGAACCGGAGCACATTTCGGCCTACAGCCTGATTCTGGAAGAAGGGACTCCTTTGTACCAGGAGCATCCGGTTCTGCCGGATGAGGATACCGACCGTCTCATGTATGAGGATACGAAACGGATTTTGACGGGATACGGCTATCATCGCTACGAGATCTCCAATTATGCCAAAAAGGGCAGAGAGTGTCGTCATAACTGCAAATACTGGACCAGAGGGGAATATCTGGGAATGGGACTGGGGGCTTCTTCCCAGATGGAACATACCCGGTTTCAAAATGTCACGGAGCTGGAGTCCTATATGGAAACTGCAGACCCTGCCCCGGCTGAGAGCCGGATCGTTTTATCCCAAAAGGACGAGATGGAAGAATTCATGTTTCTGGGGCTGCGTCTTACGGAGGGAATCAAAGAGGAAACCTTCCGACAATGCTTTGGTTTGGAACTGGATGAAATCTATGGAACCGTTTTGAAGAAACTGGAGAAAGAAAAGCTTCTGAGGAGAGAGAAAGGAAACCTCCGGCTGACGGATTACGGTACCGACATCAGTAATTATGTACTGGCGCAATTTTTGCTGGACGAGTTGTAATGGGTGTCTAAACAAAGTATAATAACAGCAGTGCAAATTTCGGGAAGATCATCAGGGAAATTTCATGGAAAGGCACTGAGAAAGAAGTCTTTTCATAGAATATATTAAACTGACTTTGGAGGCTTCTTTTGAAAACCTTTAAAAAACCCCTGTCTACCGAGGAAGAGGTATACTATATCCATCTTTTAAGGGAAGGTACAGAGGAAGAAGCAAAGGCCGCCAAAGAGATTCTGATCGAGAGAAATATGCGCCTGGTAGCGCACATTGCCAAAAAATATCAGAATTCCGATGAGGATATGGAAGATCTGATCTCCACAGGGACGATCGGATTGATCAAAGCAGTTCTCTCCTTCGATGCGGGAAAGGGAAGGCTGGCAACCTATGCCTGCCGCTGCATTGACAATGAACTGCTCATGCTTTTCCGTGCAAAGAAGAAATCCTCAAAAGAAGTTTCCCTCTATGAGCCCATTGGCACGGATAAAGAGGGAAATGAGATCAGCCTGCTGGATATCATGGAACAGAAGCAGATGGATGCGGTGGAACAGCTGCAGCTGCGGGAAAACCTGATGAAACTGGAAGCTCTGTTGGGAACGGTGCTTTCGGACAGGGAACGGGAAATTTTGCTGCTGCGCTACGGGCTTTGTGGGAAAAAGGAACGATCCCAACGGGAGATCGGGCAGTCATTGGGAATTTCCAGGAGCTATGTATCCCGGATTGAGAAGAAAGCACTCTTAAAATTAAAAAACGGTTTTACAGCCTGTCAGGGCTCATACGGATAAGGAGAATGAACATGCCAAAGATTGAAGAAATCCTGCGGGAGGCAAAAAATGCAGGGGCATCAGATGTACATATCACAGTGGGAATTCCTCCCAAAATGAGAGTGAACGGAAGTCTGGTTACCATGTCCTATCCGAAATTCATGCCGGCGGATACCACAGAAATGCTTCTGGAGATCATGAATGAGACCCAGAGAGAACTCTTTGAGGGGCGTGGGGAATATGATATGTCCTTTTCCATCAGGGAGATGGGACGTTATCGTGTCAACGCCTATAAACAACGGGGATCGGTGGCACTTGCCATTCGACTGGTGGGTACGCAGATTCCCTCGGCTGAGGAACTGGGACTGCCGGAGTCCGTGGCAGATCTTTACAACAGAAAGAGAGGCCTGGTTCTGGTTACCGGACCGGCAGGAAGCGGTAAATCCACCACCTTGGCAGCAATTATTGATATGATTAACACCTATCGGGATGCCCATGTCATTACCCTGGAGGATCCCATTGAATTTCTGCACCAGCACAAAATGTCAATGGTTAACCAGAGGGAGATCGGCCTGGATTCTGAAAACTATGCCAATGCACTCCGGGCGGCACTCCGTGAGGATCCGGATGTGATTCTGGTAGGGGAGATGCGGGATCTGGCAACCATCAGTGTAGCGGTAACCGCAGCGGAAACCGGACATCTGGTATTTTCCACCCTGCATACCATGGGTGCCGCAAGCACGGTGGATCGTATGATTGATGTGTTTCCGCCCTACCAACAGCAGCAGATCCGGGTACAGCTTGCCAATGTGCTGGAGTGTGTCATATCCCAGCAGTTGATTCCACGGGTGGATGGACAGGGACGAATCGCCACCTTCGAGGTACTTCATGCCACCCATGCAGTGCGGAATATGATCCGTGAGGGTAAGGCACATCAGCTCAATGGTATGATGCAGACCAACCGCAGGCTGGGAATGATGACGATGGATGAGTCCATATATAGCTGCTATGAAAGCGGACTGATCAGCAGGGAGCATGCATTACAGTTTTCCCAGGATCCGGATGCCATGGCAGTGAAGCTGGGCATTGGAAAAAATAATTTTTAAGGGATGTTCCAAATAAAGTGGTTACGGTTTACAGATGGTCTGTATAACCGGCCACTTTATTGTTTTTTAAGAATTAAAATCAAAAAACCTATTTTCAAACCAGTCCATGTAAGCTATGATAAAGTTGTCTTTTGGTCTCTGACCAATCTTGCACGAAAGTGCATAAGGGGATTTCGCCCCGCTATTTCAACCAATTGCCAAAGAAACGAATGAAACAGAAAAAGAATCAGACAGAAGAAGGGAGAAGGAGTCATTTATGTTCAGCACGGTTTATTCCGGGGCGCTTCATGGAATTCACAGCTACCTTGTGCGGGTAGAGGTGGATATTGCACCGGGACTTCCCAATCTACAGCTGGTGGGATATGTCAGCAGCGAGGTGGCGGAGGCAAAAGAGCGGGTGAAAGCTGCCGTTCGGAATATGGGAGTGGAACTGCCGGCAGCCCGTATTACCATCAATCTTGCCCCTGCAAATGTGCGCAAAGAGGGAACAGTCTACGATTTATCCATCGCTGTGGGAATTTTGCAGTCTATGAAGCAATTGCCCCAGGAGCAGACACGGAAAACCCTCTTTTTGGGAGAGATGGGATTAAACGGCAGTCTGAAGCCAGTTCTCGGGGTGCTGCCTATTTTGAGGGAAGCGGTAAAACAGGGATTTACCAGATGCGTTCTGCCCAGGGAGAATGCCAGAGAGGCAGCAGTGGTAGAAGGAATCCATGCCTATGGCCTGGAGAATCTCAGACAGGTTTTGGATTTCCTGCAGGGAAAGGAACAACCGGAGCCGGAAGTATTGGATGTACAGCGGCTTTTTGAAAGCAGAAAAGACCACATAGAGGAAGACTTCGCGGATGTGCAGGGACAGGAAAGTGCCAAGAGGGCAATGGAGATTGCGGCAGCCGGTTTTCATAATCTGCTGCTCTCAGGTCCTCCGGGAGCAGGAAAGACTATGCTGGCGAGGCGGTTTGCTACAATTCTGCCACCACTGACCATGGAAGAAAGTCTGGAAGTCTCTTCTATTTACAGTGTGGCAGGAGCATTGGAGCCGGAGCATGTAATTCTGACGAAACGTCCATTTTTGAGTCCTCACCATACCATCAGTGAATATGCCATGGCAGGGGGAGGAGCAATTCCAAGACCGGGGGTGATTTCCATGGCTCATAAAGGGGTATTATTTCTGGACGAACTGCCGGAATTTAAACGGAATGTCATAGAAGTTCTGCGACAGCCCCTGGAGGAACGAAGGGTACATATTCATCGTGCTTCCGGTAATTATACGTATCCTGCGGAGTTCCTTTTGATCGGAGCCATGAATCCCTGTCCCTGCGGTTACTATCCGGATCTTCGGCGCTGCAGCTGTACGCCATCGGCCAGAAGAAGATATGCCGGCAGGGTTTCCGGACCAATTCTGGATCGAATGGATTTATGTGCCGAGGTGGCCAGGGCCAGGCTTTTTGAAGAGACAGAGGAAAGGGAACAGGGACGCTGGAACAGCAAAAGTATGCGGGAACGGGTGTTAGCGGCCCAGGAAATCCAACGGGAACGGTATAAAGGACGGGAATTTCAATATAATGCCCAGATTCCTGCCAGAGAAGTAGAGCAGTACTGTGGGCTGGGCAGGGGCGAACGGAACCTGCTGCGGGAGTTTTCAGAGGAATTGGAACTGAGTGCCAGAGCCTGTCACAGAATCATGAAAGTGGCACGGACCATCGCAGATCTGGACGGCGGAGAATACGTGAAGGAGCATCATTTGTACGAAGCTTTGTTATTTAAAATGGTGGATTATCAACCACCGTTGTTACAGGAGTAAAGATGGAAGAAAAAAGAGATTTACGATGGGAGCATTTTTTCTGCCGGATAGAGGGGGTAGGTCTGCGTACGTTAGAAAAACTGTTTTGCGCCGTGCCGGACAGAAAATATGCCTATGAACTATCGGAAACCCATTTGGAGGAAATTCTGGGAGAGAAAGCGGCAAGGCTCATTACAGAGGCGAGACATCGGACAACCCCGGAAAAGCTGTGGGAACAGTTGCAGAGTCAGAATATTCGTTTCGCCTCCTATTGGAGTAAGGACTACCCGCAAGCCCTCCGCAGGATATCTGATGCCCCCAAAGCCCTCTATTCCAAAGGAAGCTTTCCGGGGAGAGAGGAAAAAAGGGTGGCAATCATTGGAGCCAGAGCCTGTTCCGAGTACGGCAGACGCATGGCACGGACACTGGGAGAGGAACTGGCAAAACAGGGAGTGGTGGTGGTTAGTGGCATGGCGCGGGGTATTGACGGAATCAGTCAACGGTATGCTTTGGAGGCTGGCGGGACATCCTATGGGGTGTTGGGCTGTGGTGTGGATATTTGCTATCCCAAAGAGAACCAGGTATTGTATGACCAACTTACCGTTCAGGGCGGCGTCCTGTCGGAATATGTGCCGGGGACGGCGGCAAAGGCAAATTTATTTCCGCCGAGAAACCGCATTATCAGCGCCCTTTCCGATGCAGTGGTTGTGGTGGAGGCCAGAAAAAAGAGTGGAACCATTATCACCGTAGACATGGCTCTGGAGCAGGGCAAAGAAGTGATGGTGGTGCCGGGCAGAGTGGGAGATGGTCTTAGTGAGGGCTGTAACGATCTTCTGCGGCAGGGGGCGCCACCGGTACTGGAAACTGCGGATATCCTGAAAACACTAGGCATAGAAGGAAAAACAGAAAGAAAAGAAAAAAACGGCGAACAGCAGGGAGCCTTATCGGAGCTTACCGGAGAGGAAAAACTTCTCTATGAATTATTGGACGAGTATCCAAGATCCTTGGATGAACTGGCGCGGGAACTGATTTATCGCCGGGAAGAAATGGAGTATTCCCAGCTGTGCCGCATTTTTCGTTCCCTGTGCCGGAAAGGGATGGCGAGACAGGAAGGAAACACACATTTTGTGAAGGTGAAATCATAATTTCTGGTGGAAACGCTATTATTTATATAGGTAGAAAAGCGAATGGATTTTGCATTTTGTAACCGGAAAGGAACCGGACAGCTACGGCGAATTGCAATAGGAAATTACAAATTTGATTAAAATTTGATTAAAAAAAGCAAAATGCACAATTCCTAGTAAATTTACCTTACTGGGAATTGTGCATTTTACACATTTTAAGCGCACTTTACTAAGCGTGTCCTTTTCACGCCTAATAAATCCTATTCAATTTTCAATGATTCAAATTCCAAGCTTTTCGTAATACTGTTTACTAGATAGACCACCAAACATACGCCGGGGATAGTTGTTTATATATTCAACTATCTGGTCAAGGCGTTCTTGCGTGACCGTAAGTAAATCCGTCCCTTTCGGGATAAAACGCCGTATCATACGATTATGGTTCTCGTTTGTCCCACGTTCAAAACTAGAGTAAGGGTGTGCGAAATACTGTTCCGTGCGTTTCTGTCCAGTATAAGGAGATATACACACGCCGATAAAATCTTTAAACTCCACACCATTATCACTGGTAAGCGTTTTATAGCGTTCTGCAAAAGAGGTATATCCTATTTCCTTTTCAATCGCATTAAAAACGGAAACAATGCTTTTTGCTGTTCTGTCCGGGATAATGTAAGATTCTTCAAGGCGCGTTTGTCTTTCCGTGAGAGTCAGTAAGCAAGTTTTTGATGCGCCTTTACCGCTATAAACAGTATCTATTTCCCAATGCCCAAACTCCGTACGGTCATTAGCACAAGCCGGGCGTTTTTCGATAGATGGCAGTTTCATCAAATTATAATTGATTTTCTTTTGCAACGCCTGTTGCTGTCTGTTATGCCTAGGTGCAAGCATCTGGTCGCGTTTTACCTTTAAATAACCATGATAAACATAATTATAAATTGATTTTTCGCAAAGGTCACAGCCAAAAGAAATGTTATTATTTTTCATACTTTGAACAATAGCATAAGGACTATACTTTTTATTAACTATCATGTCCGAAAGATAATCTAAATACTGTTGGTTACTAAAGGCTTTTAATGCAACTCCCTTATTTAGCTTATTTTCTTCATATTTCCATTGTGCAACATCCGCTTGATAGATTTTATACGGAATTAGTTCTGTGCTTAGAAGTTCAACAGTGCCCCGTTTAATCTCGTTGTAAATGGTCCTTAAAGACTTTCCTAGCCTGTTAGCACATTCTGCTTTAGATAGTCCGCATTTAAGCATTGTTTCAAGTTCCACACGTTCCCTTTTCGTGATATACTTGTTTTTCATTCTTTTCATCCCCTGTATGTAGTTGATTTTTTAATTGATTTGATTAGATATGATTTCGTCCGAACGTTCGGACTTTTTAGATTTTATGGTTTTCCCTTTAAACCATTTCAATATATTTTATGTTTTGACCGATAAAAGGTAATTGCGCCGTTTTGGCAAAAACAATATTTTCCTGACAATCCTCCAGGATTTGGCTGATTTCCTCTTGTGTCATGTGGTAATTCTGCACCGTTGGTCTGTTGCAGTTTTTACTACACCAGTATCTTTTCTTTCCCATCGTGACATTACATAAATCCTTTGTAATGTATTTGGTAATGTAGGAGGACACGCGGAACGTGTCTTTTACTTTTGTTGCTGTTGACCATCCAAATTTATAAGCACCTATGTTATAAATAGATTCATCACCGATTTTATGACCAGATTCTAAAAACGGAATGTCTCCACAATTTGCCAATACACCATGGAAATGGTACTTTTGACCGTCTGCATGAAGTTCCGGGACAATCAGATAAATCAAATCCGGCGCATAGGTTTTCTTTAAATACTTTAACCAATCATGCATGATTCCCGTAATGTAATCGTAATTTTTTGAATTGTGTTTCTGTGGGTCAAAAGTTAAAGTAATAAAGTATTCCCAGCGATTTGACCTTGCTACCTCATAGATTTTTTGAATCGTCCTGTTCATACTGACCCGTTGGCTATGCTCTATATCTTCTTGTGTTCTTATTTTGGGTTCGGTGTACCATGTTGCTTTTTGTCCGGGTGGAAGAAAAGGACAGTCAACACTTTCATCCTCTGGCGATGGCTCTGGCTCTTTTTCTTTTCCCGTTGTTATTGCCTTTGAATAAACCCTTGCCTGTTGTCTACCGTCTAAGTATGTAAACAACCGCACGTTGTACGTTTCCACAAATCCAAATCCCCCTCTTTAGATTTTTTTTTGCAAACCCTCAAGTGTTGCTATAGTCAAGTAGGAGGGGAGGGAGAACGGCACGCGCATCCGCTTTCCGTGCCTTTTCTCCCCATCCCCTTTCCCCGTTACCTCTTTCTTTTACGGATTTTCCGCAACTTCCGGGATGGATTTGTAATATTCTCAATATCCCCGACATTGTTCGCCTGTCGGTTAATGATTTCAATCTCTGATTCCATATCACCCTCACGTACCGCCTTTTCCAAATTTCCAACACAGGCAAGGGTATCATAAGCTTTAAAATCCCTATCGCAGATAAACCAACCATAACTCCGGCGTGGCTTTACTAATGTTGGGTCAGTAGCATTTTCCAAAGTGTATGCGTCATATTCCCTCTGGATCATAAAACGCCAAACCTTTTGACATTCCACTACATAGCTTGTAACTTGTCGCAAAAGTGCGTCTACATGATTAAAGCGTTGAGCATTATATACAAGCGTTATGTGGTGGTGTCGGCAAGTCAGCAGTGTATTTAAAAACAACGGGTCAATGTTTGTTTTGAAAGACCGGCTGTTCATTTGAACGCTAAATTCATCACCCAATACAAGGGTACAAGTCAGAGTATCATTTTCTAAATCCATTTCCCGAAATTTATTTGCTACTCTAACAATCTGCCCCAGACTTTCAAAATGTTCATACGGAATAGTCAAATCCACATTGGAAATCACGTGAACCTTTTGCGTCACCCATTTTTTCCGGTCATGGTCATACACTGATTTATCATTGTACCGCTTGTACTGTTGCATGATGTAATGCACACAAGAAAGCGTTTTGCCACCGCCAAACAGGGCAGTATAAGCTATCAGCTTTCCGGTCTGCATCCGGTTCGATTCTTTATACTTTATGTATCTATATGAGTCCTTGATGGTGTAATACACTAAGTTAACCGGATGTAATACCGAAAGCCGGAAACACACCGACACGAAGAAAAGAAACAAAAAACAAAGAAGAAAAATCCATATCATCGGTATATCCTCCAGTCTAAAAAGATGCGGATAATCATGGAAAAGATTTTAAAAACCGCAAGTATCAGCATCAATCCGAAAAAGATACAGAAAATAGATGCAAGGAAACACGCCGGGGAACGCAATGCATGACCGACAAACGAATCAAACGCATTGGTACCGTAACTTAATTCTTTCAACAAATCAAAAATAGCATCACTCATTAAACAATTTACCTCCAAAATCAATCACTAAACGAAAAAGCAGAATTATAATAACGACAAACAACAGCAAATCGGTTGTAGAAAGCTGATTCCATTCAATAGAAGTAAAGTCTCTCCAAACGCCTGTTTTTTCTTCCAATCTGTCAAAATGCCGTTCAATATTTATCAACTCACGAACAATATCCGAGCCATAATCTGAAGCATACGCAACAGGCGTTGCACTGTCAAAGCCAACCATAGACACAGCATCCGCATCCGTTGGATTTTCTTCATCCACAATAATTTCCGTTTCCTCTGTTTCTTCCGTTTCATTTTCCACATCCTCTGTCTGGTTTTCCTTTATTTTATCCGCGACCAGTGACGCTAAATCATCCAGTACATCATTTTTCACATCCGCGCTGGTTGCGTCTGAATCATCATAAATGGATTCACTTTCCGATGACTCTCCCCCGGAGGATTGTTCCGGGGATTCTGCGGTAGGTTCTTCTGTTGTCTGTGGTTCTGCCGGAGCAGACAACACCTCCTCAACAGTAGTTTCATTTTCGTTCATTTTTCTTTTCCTTTCTGTCCGAACGTTCGGACTAATTTAATCTTTAAAAAATGTCATAACTGCACCCAACACGCACACGGCAATCAGTTCTAAAATAAACACCTGCCAGAACGTAAAAGTGAACCCGTATATCGTGATATTGATATTAAAGAGTTCCATAACGCCATCAAAAACAGCTTTTACAACATTCACTTACTTACCCCCTTATAAATTTAATCACGGCAACCGTGATAATGATTGTAATGCCAAGAGTAATCACTGAAAAAATCTCTTTCGGGATAAAGGAAAACATAGCGGAAAAAAAATCGCCAAACTGCCCAGTTATCCCTGATAGACTATTGATAAAATTTAGGGCAGTAGACAGCAGGGAAGAAATGCCATCAATGACCGTTTTTATCAGCCCTGTAAAAACACTAAAGATTTTTTTAATACCACCGAACAAACCGCTATAGTCGGTATTATCATCTTTGCCGCCGGTTTCGTCTATTAAGTCATCTTCATCCGGGGGAATCAATTCATTATCCGGAACGATGGTAATAGAAACAGAATTAGAAAAAACGACAAGACCGCCAGAACCCTTGACAACACAACGATATTTTTCTTTTGCATAATCAATCCCATCTTCTTTATCAACTTTTACTTTAAGAGTGGGAATATCACTGCCTACATTTTCCCAACTTTTGCCATCCACAGACCTCTGCCACTGGTAGGCAAGACGATCGCCGGATGCTTTAATAGAAAAGTTCACCGTATCGCCATAGTGGGCTTTTTTATCTTTCGGCTGTCGGGTAATCTTGAGGGTGGAAGTCGTTGAGTCTCCATTGCCATCATCACCGGACAACTTAAAGGTGGATAAATCAAAGCCGTCCGCTGTTTTCCAACCGCCATCAAAGTAAACACTAGCACCGACTTCATACCACCCATTGCCTTGATATTGTTGCACAGATTTTACTTTATTATTTTCTTCGTAGATATATACGAATCCCGTAGAGGGATAAGTCGGTTTTACGCCACCAACGCGGAAACCATCAACGGTATACTGGGATTGAACCGCAAAATCCCCTTCCTGCGCTGATTCCGGTAGGACATAAACCATATTAGTAACAAACTCCTGTGCAGGAGGTTCAAAGTCAGAAGTATAAAGGACGCCTTTAGATAGACGAACTTCATCAATAATTGAATTACTGTTAAAGTACCGATTCTCAGTTATATTTTCATTAAGATAAAGATTATCACGGGACGACCAGTTCATACCGTAGGTTTCACGCAAATAAGAAGAAAAACTGATCCCCGAGCCGCTCCTGCGATTCACATAGTTTCTACTTGATTGAAAAACTGCAAATTTAACCGCATTAGAAGATAGGGAAACACCGAAATAATTTCCGACACTGGAAGTAAATACATCTGATTTAACACCATTTACATAAACAGAATATGAAGAACCATTATAACAAACAGCATAATGTGCAAAATCATCATTTCGAGATTCCCAACAGGGATATGTTGAACCCATACCGCAAGCACCATAATAATAAGTATAATTCAAGCTCGTGCCTAAAATATAAGACCTCTCCCCGGAATTCCAGTGCGGTTGACTTTCATCCGCCTTCGCAGATACAGAACCAGATTGTTTAGGCGTGTACTCCAACCATTCCAGAGTCCATGCACTGGACGGGGAAAAGGAAACCTTGTCTAACGGAAGAGTAAAGTAGTCACTGGTAGAAGTTCCCAAAAACTTACCTGTTGAAAGACCACCATCTTTATAGGTGGTGGAATAGGCTTTTCCGGTGCTATTCGCCCAGTAGGAGGAATCTTTTAAGTTATTGTTTAAGTGCCACAAACCAAGAGTTGTACCATCGTCCTCTGCAACGTAATCATAGTTAACGCCGTTATAACAAAAATATGTTCCCCATACATCATCAGCGGTCAAGTCGTAAGAATCGCGCCCATCCGGGAGCGAAAAATAGATTTCAAAATACAAACTTTCTGCATCGTCTGCCGTATTTTCTGGTGTAGGCATAATGTAATAGGAAATATAAGTATTATTGTTTGTCACATAATAATTATAATTGTTTGTAGTGTAGTTGAACGTGTTATAAGTAGGAGAGTATGTCCAATTATTATTCACCTCATAATTTTTTGTAACAGGATTGTACCAGTTATAGTTAGTTGTGGTAGATGTATTACCAGAATTACTAACATACATGGGGGAATAAGTACTTGTATTGTTAGTCGTTGTAGACTTATTGTACAAATACATTTTGTTAAAACTATTATGATTATTACTTGCAGTGGTATTTAAAAAACCATTGCCGACATTAGTAGAATTATCCGTGCTAGAATAAAAATTACGACGAATATTCAAATCTTTAAGCTGTGAGGCAAGATAATAATTCGATTCAGTATTCTGGCGAGTTACAGTATAATATTGAGGGTCAAGTACATCTGTAAGGTCTGGTGCCGGACGTGACGAAATAGCATGAGCTACGGTTTTAGGAGTAAACAAAATAAACGAAAAAACCAGAAAAAGAGCAATAAAACATTTGAATTTATGTGCTTTCATGCAAACACTTTCCTTTCTGTAAATAATTATGTATAATGAGACAAAGCCATAAGGGAGGAAAAAAGCATGGATTTAATAATTTTATTAATATGTATAGCTGTAGGGGCAATGTTAGGATTCAGTTTAGCAATACAAGAAATATCCAATCTAACAGCCGAAAAAGTATCATACATATTAGATAAAAAACATTTAGTACTAAGGAGAGAAAAAAATGTTAATCATAAATGATATAATTTTTTTACTTATAGCAAGTATTGTACTATTACTCTTATCTACAGTAATAAGTTACGGAATAACTATTAAATCAAGAAAATATATAACAGATGAAATAGCAACAGCCGTACTAGACAAGTTAATAGAAAAAGAACGCATCGGGTACGAAAACAGACAAAAGCGCATACAAGACGGACTAAATTTGGAAATGTCCGAACGTCCGGAAAATGAAAAAGAGGAATCGCACTGATTCCTCTTTTCTTTCTACCTCGCTTTTGATGCGCGTATAAATGCTATCGCCATCGAGTAAACACACAAGAATATTAAGAACGCGAGGAAAAACCTTAATACCTCATTTTCCCCGATTCCGCTAAGCAGACGGGAAAAAATCTTTACCATATCAACAACGAAACTCATTTACGCAAACCTTTCTAGGCTAATGCCCATTATTTAGCCGCTCTTTTCAGCTGCTTAAAGATACCGATACCTACACCAAGCAGACCAGCCGCCATGAAAAACAAAAGATATGGATTTCCAGTCATAACGGTAAAAATCTGACCAACGACATCCACCACGCCACTGATTGCACCAGTAACAACATCAATTCCGGTTACACCCTCTTTCATGCGCCTTTCCTCCTCTCCAAGTTTTTATCATCAAGCCACGAACAGAATGCACCCGGAACGGAATACTACATCCGCGATGCACGCGCTTGCATCCGTGCAAGCCCTGGCAGTGGCTTTGTGACCTTACTTTAAATTGTCCGGGTAATCAACGCGCGTCCTGCGCGTTTGTGGGTCTCTGCTCCGCATCAACGCCACAGTTACCGCTTTTTAAATTATCCCTCTAACTTTTTGAGGGGAGAGAGAACAGTGCAACGGAAAAACCGTCTAGGGGAACACTGTTCCCTCTAAGAATGATATATCTAACCCAACGCCCTAATGGGGCATCGGGGAGATAACGATATTATTTAGTCTTTGCGGTCTGCGCGGATGTACTGGGCTGTCCGGGCATCGCACCAGTCGTGCCAAAGACTTCCTCACAAAGAACGGAACGAACAGCAAACTGCGCGTACTGGCTTTCGCTGTTATACATTGCGTTAAATGCATATGACTTGCCCTGTTCAATACGGTTATAGATTTCTTCATTCACTTTTAAAGTTTCGATGGTTTCACCCTGGTCAAGCATAACCGTATAAGTCGTTCCTTTTTTACCATTCATGTCATAATCTTTTGCTAATTTCTTGTACACAAATCCTTTTACTTCACATGAAATTTTCATTTTGCTTTTTCCTCTTTTCTTTCTGCCCTCACTAGGGGCGTTGCTTAATTTATGGTTGTTTACTGTCCGAACGTTCGGACTTTTTTTTACCAGTGTGGGGAGAGCCTAAGCTACATTCCCCCACACGGATTTACAAATTTGAATTGCCCCATTTAGGCGGTTTGGGTCTGCTCCGGGGATTTCTCCGGGGCGGTTGCGTTGGGGGCTTTCTCGCCCGTCTGGGGCGCGTCAGAGGGCACCATATTGCGCTCCTTGAACGCCTGTTCATGCTCCGGGATTACATCGCAAATATAAATTTTATGACCCATCAACAAAAGCTTATCTATAGTGCTATGAAAAAGAACGCTGTCCAGTCCGGTGCTATGAGTGACTTCCGCGACAAGGTTAAAGTACCGGGAGTCATCCGCATCCGCTGTCTTTGCCTTACGGGATGCTTTACCGTCTAATTTGCTTTCTTTTTTGTCGTCCGGTTTCTCACCCTTAAGAGCCTTTTTAATTTCTCGTACACTCATAGACGGGTTAATTTTCGCATCCTTAATTTCCGAATCATTATAGCCTTTCATGGCTAGTAACTGAGAATTACCGTATAACTCATATTCCGGACGAATCTCCGTGATACATTCCTTTTCCTTTCCGGAAATCTTGCCGAACCGTTCCACCATGTTAATAAAATCATTACAAGTAGTGCGACTTAAGCCATAGCGTTCCAGAGCGTAACTATATACGTTTTTATATCCATCCACACGATATAACTTTTTCGTATAGATGGTATGGATTGCAAAAGCGACGGCATAGCCGGATTTGCTGATATTTTCCATGCTGTCATAAATGACACCATCGAGTTTCTGAAACTCGTTTTTATCTTCTACTGTTACAATGTCCTCCGGGGGATTCATTGCAGGGAGTTTCTTTTTAGGCGCATCGGCTTTCTTTGTTACAGATTTCCTTACAGTAGATTTATTTACATTTTTAGTCACTTCGTTATCCTTTCCTTGTACCGTCCGAACGTTCAAACATTCAGACGGTACACATCAATATTTATTTAAAATCCTAAACCAGAGTTAATAACTATACGTGCGATTAAAAGCCTTTCCTCAACAGTCATATCCGTCTGTTCCAATTTATTTATAAGCCAGTCGTGAGATATGCCCGGGAAGTCTACTTCCTCTTTAATAGCCACGACTTCCCCACATCCATTGCAGTGCCCAATAACTTGTTTTTCTTCAAAAGCCGGAACACGGACTATAAAAACCGATTGCCCATCATCAACGTACACCTTAAAAATTTTCATTTTTTCCATTCTCTTTTCCCTCTACTTTCCGGGGCTGTCCGAACGTTCGGACTTTTTTGTACCCCTCGTTTGTTTGTAATTTAATTTTACAGGATGCAGAACCGGACAGCTACGAAGAAAGTTCTTGCAAGCCGGAAAGGAATGGTGTATAGTGGTTCACGATTAACGCCCGAGACTGATGTTATATCAAAATGGAGGGATTTGTAATGGCAAAATACCTAGTGATTGTAGAGTCACCGGCAAAAGTGAAAACCATTAAGAAATTTTTAGGAGCCAACTATGAGGTTGTGGCCAGCAACGGGCATGTGAGGGACTTGCCCAAGAGCCAGCTGGGAATTGACGTGGAGCATGACTATGAACCCAAATATATCACCATCCGTGGAAAGGGCGACATCCTGGCAAATCTGCGCAAGGAAGTAAAGAAAGCAGATAAAATCTATCTTGCAACCGACCCGGACCGTGAGGGAGAAGCCATTTCCTGGCATTTGTATTATGCACTGAAATTGGAAAACAAAAAAGTATACCGCATCACCTTCAATGAGATTACGAAAAATGCAGTGAAGGAGTCCCTGAAAAATCCAAGAGAGATCGACATGAATCTGGTGGATGCCCAGCAGACCAGAAGAATTCTGGACCGTGTTGTGGGTTATCGGATTTCTCCGGTATTATGGGCTAAGATTAAGAGGGGGTTAAGTGCAGGCCGTGTACAGTCTGTGGCACTTCGCATTATCTGTGACCGTGAGGATGAAATCAACGCTTTTATTCCGGAGGAATATTGGAGCCTGGATGCCAGCTTGAAGATTTCCGGGGAAAAGAAACCGTTAGTGGCCAGATATTACGGTGACACCAACGGAAAGAAAGGCATTGCCTCTAAAGCGGAACTGGATCAGATCGTGAAAGAGATTCAAAATGCTGCATTTAAGGTGGCGGAGGTAAAGAAAGGAACCCGCACCAAAAAGGCACCGCTGCCCTTTACAACCTCCACCCTGCAGCAGGAAGCCAGCAAGGTGCTGAATTTCTCTACACAGAAAACCATGCGTCTTGCCCAACAGCTATACGAGGGCGTAGACACCAGGGAAGGTACGGTGGGTATCATTTCCTATCTGCGTACCGATTCCACCCGTGTATCGGAAGAGGCAGAGACCATGGCACGGGATTATATTGAAAAGAACTTTGGCGCAGATTATGCTGCAGAGACAACGGTACAGAAAAAGAACGGGCAGAAAATTCAGGATGCCCATGAGGCAATCCGTCCTACCGATGTAAACCGTACCCCGGCTATCATGAAGGAATACCTGTCCAGAGATCAGTTCCGGCTGTATCAGCTGATCTGGAAGCGTTTTCTGGCAAGCCGTATGAAACCGGCGGAGTATGAGACAACCTCCGTAAAGATTCAGGCAGCCAGCCAGCTTTTTTCCGTTGCTGCCTCCAAGGTAACCTTCGAGGGATTCATGAATGTATACACAGAGGAGGACGACAAGGAAGAGAATCATACGCTGGTAAAATCCATTGATAAAGATACGGAGCTTGCGTTGGAGAACCTTGATCCGAAACAGCACTTTACCCAGCCACCTGCCCACTATACCGAGGCCTCTCTGGTGCATACCATGGAAGAACTGGGAATTGGACGTCCCAGTACCTATGCGCCTACCATCACTACGATTCTGGCTCGCCGTTATATTGTGAAGGAAAATAAAAACCTCTATGTTACCGAACTGGGTGAGGCAGTCAATAATATGATGAAAGATGCTTTCCCCTCCATTGTGGATGTGAACTTTACGGCAAATCTGGAAACGCTGTTAGATGGCGTGGCAGACGGAAGCGTGAAATGGAAAACCATTGTGGAGAACTTTTATCCGGATCTGGATGAAGCGGTGAAAAAAGCAGAAAAGGAGCTGGAGCAGGTACAGATTGCCGATGAAGTGACCGATGAGGTCTGTGAGCTTTGCGGGCGTCATATGGTGATTAAATACGGACCACACGGAAAATTCCTTGCCTGTCCCGGATTTCCGGAATGCAAGAATACGAAACCTTACTTTGAAAAGATTGGGGTGCCCTGCCCTAAGTGTGGGAAGGATGTGGTTCTCAAGAAGACCAAGAAAGGCCGTAAATACTATGGCTGCATCGACAACCCGGACTGCGACTTTATGGTTTGGCAGAAGCCTTCAAAGGTGAAGTGTAAAGAGTGTGGCTCGATTATGCTGGAAAAAGGAAACAAATTGGTATGTTCCAATGAAACCTGCGGATATGTCTGTGAGAAACCAAAGGAATAATTTGTTGCCTACACAAATTGATTAAATTTTGTGAATATTTTTCACAATGCCACAAAAAATATTGCAATTTTTCGGATTTAATGATAAGATAAGCATATTCTTTAGGATGAGTGGGTAAGTGTTATATAAAGGAGGCTTGTCATGGGTAGTGTTCAGTTATTGGATAAAACGAGAAAAATCGGAAAATTACTTCATAACAACAATTCCAGCAAAGTGGTATTTAATGATATCTGTGAAGTAATGAACGATATTCTGGATTCTAATGTATTGGTGATCAGTAAAAAGGGAAAAGTTCTTGGAGTAGGCAAAGAAGATGGAATCGAATCCATCCATGAGATGATGATTGATGAATCTGTGGGAGGATTTATTGATCCTACTTTGAATGAGCGTCTGCTCAGCGTGCTTTCCACCAAAGAAAATGTCAATTTGGAAACCTTGGGCTTTGAAGATGTGGATGTGCATAAATTCCAGGCAGTGATCAGCCCCATTGATATTGCAGGAGAACGGTTGGGAACTCTCTTTATTTACAAATGCAATGAGTCCTATGATATTGATGATATTATTCTGTGTGAATATGGCTCTACAGTAGTGGGACTGGAAATGATGCGTGCGGTAAACGAGGAAAGCGCAGAGGAGACCCGCAAGGTTTCCGTTGTGAAATCCGCGATTTCCACTTTGTCCTTCTCCGAGATGGAAGCCATCACACATATTTTCGATGAGTTAAACGGTATGGAGGGAATTCTGGTAGCAAGCAAGATTGCCGACCGTGTGGGAATCACCAGATCCGTCATTGTCAATGCACTTCGTAAGTTTGAAAGTGCAGGAGTAATTGAGTCCCGTTCCTCAGGAATGAAGGGAACCTACATCAAAGTACTGAATGATGCGGTGTTTGAGGAAATTGAGGAATTAAAGAGACAGAACACAAAATTAAGATAATTTTTCACGGACATTACAACAGAAAAAGGTTCATGGATGAGGCCGGGCAAGGGGGATTTTGTAAAAAATCCCCTTTGCCCGGTTTTTTTATAGGAATTTCTTCCTATAAAAAGGTTTTCAGGGGGTGCAGAGTTTCTTCTTTTGTATAAAAACCTTGTGTTTTTTTGTAAATAAATTATAATATACAGTAGTGTATTTTTAACATTGCCTATTTATGCTCGGGAAAAGTGGGCGGGAGGAAGAAAAATGATCAATAGTAATGCATTTGATTATATTAATGTGCTGGGGAAAGCAGCGGATGCATCCTGGGTAAGAAATGAAGTGATTGGAAACAATATCGCCAATGCAGATACGCCGGGTTATAAAAGAGAGGATGTGGATTTTGAATCCGAGCTGCAGAAGGCACTGGGAAGTTCCCGTTATACCTCTATGGATAAAAAGGTTGGGAACCTGAAAGTCAGTCAGCTGGAACCTCATACCTACAGGGATTATGCAGGATACTCCTATCGATTGGATGGAAATAATGTGGATATTGAGACAGAAAACGTGACGCTGGCAGCCAATGAATTGAAATACAACGGCTTGCTGGATTGCGTGAAACAGGAATTCCAGAATCTACAGGCGGCAATGAGATAAACGGGAGGTTGAAGGATGAGCGTTTTTACATCATTTGATATTAACTCATCAGGAATGACAGCACAGCGTTATCGTATGGATATCATTTCTGAGAATGTGGCAAATGCCAATACAACCAGAACAGAGGACGGCACGCCCTATCGCAGAAAGGTCGTGACATTCCAGGAGAAAGGCAGTCAGACCAATTTCAGCCATGTACTGAACAAGGCAACGGATAAATATTCCGGTACCGGGGTAAAGGTCAGCGGCGTCCATGAGGATATGACCACCGATATGAATATGGTTTATGATCCTTCCCATCCGGATGCGGACGAAAATGGTTATGTAACCTATCCCAATGTGAATATCATCACAGAGATGACCAACCTGATTGATGCCAGCAGAGGTTATGAGGCTAATGCCACAGCCTTTGAAGCAACCAAATCCGTGGCACTGAAGGGCTTGAGTCTGATCGAAACATAAACGACAGGTCGGACAATGAAAGAATGGGAGAAAAGGGACAACTATGAACTTAGGCACAACATTTGACATTAATACATTGCGTAATGTCTCTTCAGAGGCGGTTAAATCCGCAGTACAGAATACACAGGCGGCAGTGAAAAATCCGGACGGAGCCACGATGTTTGACTCCATACTGGGGGCAGCCGTGGACAATATCAACACCACCAACAGCTATTTATCCGATGCAGAAAATGCAGAGATCAGCTGGGCTCTGGGAGAGACGGACAATACCCACGATCTTTCCATTGCATTGCAGAAGGCCTCTACGGTATTCCAGTACACGGTAGCAATCCGTGACAAATTCATGGATGCCTACAAAGAGATTATGCAGATGCAGATTTAACAGGCTAGAGAAAACGAGGAACACTTGCAATGCAGGATAAGCTTCAGGAAATTCTGAATAAGATAAAAGAGTGGTGGGGAAATTTTACCACCAAACAGAAAACCATTATCATTGCCATCGCAGCAGTGGTGGTTCTGGCAATCGTGATTCTGGTCACAGTACTGACCAGACCACAGTATGTTTTATTGGCAAATTGTGAGACGACAAAAGAAGCGTCAGAAATTACCGCACTTCTGGATTCCAACGACATTACATACACCACATCCACCGATGGTCTGCAGATTAAGGTTCTGGCGAAACAGGAATCCCAGGCGAATCTTCTTCTGGGAGCCAATGATATTCTGGCAGCAGGGTATGGCATTGACAATGTAACCAACGGAGGTATTTCCACCACAGAGGCAGATAAACAGAAACGTTATGTGGTTTATCTGGAAAACCAGCTGGAAAACGATATGATCAAAATGTTTTCCGCAGTAAAGAGTGCCCATGTGATGCTCCATCTGCCGGATAATGACGGAACGCTGGTTTCCAGAAATGAGCCCTCCTATGCGTGGGTACAGCTGGAATTACAGGATGATTTTACCGCAGAGCAGGCTGCCTATGTTGCAAAGGCAGTTGCCACGGCGTTGGGAAACAGCGACACGACACAGATTACCATCATGGATACGGATGCCAATCTTCTGTATTCCGGAGAGGATGATTTCTCCGTGGCAGGCACGGCCAGCTCCCAGATCGGAGTGAAGGAACAGGCAGAGAAGCTGGTACGCAGTAAAGTGACACAGGTACTGATGGGAACCAATCTGTACAGTACGATCGAGGTATCCAGTAATCTGGATATTGATTTTGCTGCCTATGAGAAGACCCTTCATGAATACTATGCCCCTGACGGAATGACCCAGGGACTTTATGCAGAAGCACATATTTATCAGTCCGATGCCACCAATGGCGGCGGCGGTGTACCGGGTACGGATTCCAACCAGAACAATGACCGGTCCACTTACATGTATCAGGACTATAATAATTCCGAATCTTCCACTACGGAGGAAGATTATAAATATGTGCCCAATGAGGTGATTGAAAATACCATCACCAATCCCGGGGTTATCAAGTACGATAATTCCTCTCTGGCTGCAACTGCCATTTCCTACAACATTGTCAATGAGGATGATGCAAAGAAACAGGGACTTCTGGACGGAATCACTTGGGACGAGTACAAGGCAGCCAACAGTGATCGGACCAAGCTGGATGTGGATCCTGATCTTTATGATGTGGTGGCAAATGCCACCGGTATTGATAAAAGCAAGATCACCATCATGGCATATTCCGAAAACTGGTTTATAGACTCTGACGGACTGGGTGTGAGCGCCACGGATGTGGTGCAGATTATCCTGATCTTCGTGATCCTTGCATTGCTTGGTTTCGTCGTTCTCCGCAGCATGCGAGGCGAGAAACAGGAGGAAGAGGAAGAGGAGCTTTCTGTGGAAAATCTGTTACAATCCACACCGGAGGAGTCTCTGGATGCCATTGAGACAGAAACAAAATCCGAGACCCGCCTGATTATAGAGAAATTTGTGGATGAAAATCCGGAAGCCGCGGCAAATCTGCTGCGTAACTGGCTGAATGAGGACTGGGGGGCATAAGCATGGCAGCAAAGAGTGAAGATCATATCAGCGGCACCCAGAAGGCGGCAATCCTTTTGATTGCCCTCGGTCCGGAAAAATCCGCTACCATTTTTAAACATTTAAAAGAAGAAGAAATTGAAGAGCTTACCCTGGAGATTGCAAACACCCGCAGCGTTACACCCCAGGTCAAAGAAGAGATTATCAATGAGTTTTATGAAGTGTGCCTGGCACAGCAATATATTGCAGAAGGCGGTATCAATTACGCGAAGGAACTGCTGGAAAAAGCCCTGGGTGAAGAGAAGGCGATGGATGTTATCGGCAGACTGACTGCTTCCCTTCAGGTAAAACCCTTCGAGTTTGTAAGAAAGACGGAACCTGCGCAGCTGCTCAACTTTATTCAGGACGAGCATCCGCAGACCATTGCCCTTATTTTGTCCTACTTATCACCGGCACAATCCGCCATGGTGCTTTCATCCTTATCACCGGATCGACAGGCAGATGTTGTAAAACGTATTGCTATGATGGATCGCACCAGTCCGGATGTAATCAAAGAAGTGGAGCGTATTCTGGAAAGCAAACTGTCCAACCTGGTGAACCAGGATTATTCCATTGTGGGTGGTGTAGATGCTGTAGTAGATATCCTCAACACCGTGGATCGTGGTACAGAGAAACACATTATGGAAACCCTGGAAATTGAAGAGCCGGAGATGGCAGACGAAATCCGCAAAAAGATGTTTGTGTTCGAGGACATTCTGCTTCTGGACGACCGTGCGATTCAGCGTGTGCTCCGGGATGTGGACAACGGCGATCTGGCAATGGCGTTAAAGGGAGCCAACGAGGAAGTACAGAATGCGATTTTCAACAATATGTCCAAGCGTCTGGCGGTTATGATCCGCGAAGATATGGAGTTTATGGGTCCTGTCCGTATGAAAGATGTGGAAGAGGCACAACAGAAGATTGTCAATGTTATCCGTAAATTAGAGGATTCTGCTGAGATCGTAATTTCCAGAGGCGGAGGTGACGAGATCATTGTCTAGTTTACTCAAAGGCTGCTGGGTTGAAGTCAATAATGAAGAAAAAAGAATCATAGACACCAATGAGTTGGTGAATAAACGGCTGACTGGATTAAGTCAGCCTGTGCGCCGTATGGCTCACACAACATTGGGAGAACCGGATGAAGACGGTTTTGCGGGAGGTGTACAGGCTGAGATTCTCGAGGGACTCACGGAGGACGGAGATAGCGGTGCATCTGCTGTGATTCATCAGGAACCGGCACCTCCAGGGCCCTCCTTGGAAGATACCCAGAAGCAGGTAGATCAGATGCTTGCGGACGCCAGGGCACAGGTGGAAGCGGCCAGACAGGAAGCAGACAGTATTCGTGCCCAGGCACAGTCAGATGCCGCAAACGTCAAGGAAAACGCCAGACAGGAGGGAATGCAGCAGGGGTATCAGGATGGGATTGCCCGGGCTGATCAGGAAACCAATCAGAGGATGGCACAGTTAGAGCAGAAGGAAAAAGATCTGGAGTCTGCCTATGAAACGAAAATCCAGGAACTGGAACCTCAGTTTATTGACACCTTAACCGGAATTTATGAACATATTTTCCAGGTGGAGTTACAAGGCTATCGCGACATCCTCTCCTATCTGATTACCAATACCATGCGCAAGATCGAAGGAAACAGAAGTTTCTTTATCCATGTTTCCAAAGAGGACTATCCTTTTGTCAGCATGCAGAAAAAGCAGTTCACGGCATCCGTGGCATCAGGATCCTCTGTTGAAGTGGTGGAGGATCTGACGCTTTCCAAGAATCAATGTCTGATTGAGACCGAGGATGGCATTTTTGACTGCGGAGTGAGCACACAGCTTACGGAATTGTCGAATCGCCTGAAACTGTTATCCTACGAAAAAGAATAAACCTATGGATGTAACTGTAAATTTTCAAAAATATAAAAATGCGGAAGACGAAAACTATTTTGTCCGGATGGGAAAAGTAGTGAACGTAGTAGGGCTGACGATTGAATCGGCAGGCCCGGATGCCAAGCTGGGAGACCTGTGCATGATCAGACCTACCACTGGAGACCAGCCACCGGCTATGGCAGAGGTGGTGGGGCTCAGAGACAGGAGAACGCTGCTGATGCCTTATGGCATTATCACTGGGATTGGCGCAGGAAGTATTGTGGTCAATACCGGAGAACCTCTGATGGTACATGCCGGAGAGGAGCTGTTAGGACAGACACTGGATGGCTTGGGAAGATTCCCTGACGGAAGCGTGCTGGAAGGCGGAGCCAAATATTCTGTGGATGCACAGCCGCCCGATCCTATGAGCAGAGAGATGATTGATGAGATTCTTCCGTTGGGTGTGCGTGCGGTTGACGGCTTGATTACGGTGGGAAAAGGACAGCGTATCGGCATTTTTGCCGGCTCCGGCGTGGGAAAATCTACCCTGATGGGTATGTTTGCCCGCAACACCAAAGCAGATATCAATGTAATTGCACTGATCGGCGAGCGGGGCAGAGAGGTGCGGGAATTTATCGAGCGTGACTTGGGACCGGAAGGAATGAAACGTTCTGTTGTAGTGGTTGCAACCTCAGACAAACCGGCACTGGAACGTAAAAAAGCAGCGATGACAGCAACTGCGATCGCAGAATACTTCCGGGATCAGGGGAAAGATGTCCTACTGATGATGGATTCCCTGACCCGTTTTTCCATGGCGCAGCGGGAAATCGGCCTTGCCAGTGGAGAGCCCCCTGTATCCAGAGGGTATCCCCCCAGTGTTTATGCAGAGATGCCGAAACTTTTGGAGCGCGCCGGAAGAGCCGCGAAAGGTTCCATTACCGGACTTTACACAGTACTGGTGGATGGTGATGACTTCAATGAACCCATCACCGATACAGCCCGCAGCATTCTGGACGGACATATTGTGCTTAGCCGCAAGCTGGGACATAAAAATCATTATCCGGCTATTGATGTGCTGGCAAGCATCTCCCGTTGTATGAGTGCTATTGCCACGAAAGAGCATAAGACCTGCGCCGGAAAGTTAAGAAATGTGCTGGCCACCTACAATGAAGCGGAGGATCTGATCAATATCGGAGCCTACAAGCGCGGATCGAATCCCAATATCGACTATGCAATGGAAAAAATTGATGCAGTCAATGGGTTTCTGTGCCAGGATGTGGACGAAAAAATGGATTTTGAAGAGACACTGGAGCGATTAAAAGCACTGTTTGGAGACCAGTAATGGCAAAATTTGTCTATCGGATGCAAAGCATTCTGGATATAAAACTGAAGATGGAAGAACAGGCGCGGCAGGCATTTGCAACAGCGAAAACCAAGCTGGATGAGGAACAGGCAAAGCTGGAACAGCTGCAGAAACGTAAAGCAGGGTATGAGCAGCGTGCAAAGGAATTGCTTCTCCAGAAACTGGATTTTCTGGAGATTGAAGCGAATCATAATGCCATTGACCGCATGGATGAATTTATTTCCCTGCAAAGACAGCATGTGGAACGGGCTCAGGAACAAGTGGAGGAAGCCCGGGAGGCTCTGGCCCAGGTACGAATGGAACGCAAGTCCCAGGAAATTCTGAAAGAAAAGGCTTTTGAGGAGTTTAAGCAGGAACTGAACCGGGCAGAAAGCAAGGAAATTGATGAGCTTACCAGCTATACCCATGGAAGGAAAGCTCTGGCTCGTTAGGACAGGAGAGTTATTTTGGCAGATAGCAGACAGAAATCACAGTCTCAGGCACTGGAGGAGAATTATTCTCCGGCAGATGAAAAGAAACGGCTGAAAGAAGAAAAAAAGAAATTAAAGCAGGAACAGAAGTCTCAGAAAAAAGAGGCGAAACAGAGAGCAAAGGAAATCGAGGCTCAGGAGGATCAGATTTATGAGGACGAGGGAACCAGCGGCAGCGGTGCCTCTGTGTTTTTTATCACTCTGTTCATCGTTCTGATCTGGATCGCTATTTTGGCTCTGGTGATAAAACTGGACATCGGTGGTGTGGGAACCAACATATTCAGCCCGATGCTCAAGGATGTTCCGATTCTCAATAAGATCCTTCCTGCAACACAGGAGGCAACTTATGATCCTGATACCGGGGAAAACTATGGCGGTTATCAATCTCTGGATGAAGCCGTGGCACAGATCCGGAGACTGGAACAGCAGCTGGATCAGGAACAGCAGTCCAGACAATCAGATAAAGAACAGATTGAGGCGCTGCAGGCAGAAGTAGAACGTTTAAAGACTTTTGAAGATAATCAGGTGGAATTCCAGCGGATCAAAGAGGAATTCTATAATGAGGTGATCTATGCAGACCAGGGCCCGGGGGCAGAGGAGTACAAGAAGTATTACGAGTCCATCGACCCTGCAACCGCTGAAACTCTATACAAACAGGTAGTAACCCAGCTACAGGCAGACCAGGAAGTGCAGGATTACGCATCTGCCTACGCTTCCATGAAACCCAAAGAGGCTGCAGCAATTTTTGAAGCCATGACGGATGACTTGGATCTGGCAGCAAAAATCCTGGGTGCCATGAGTGACGATGACCGGGGGAAAATCCTGGGAGCAATGGATTCCACGGTGGCTGCACGAATCACAAAAATCATGAATCCCAACTAAGTTTTTCGGGTGATATGACCGATATATAAAAGGAGTACCTTGACAACTTAAGAGAGGAGGAAAGCAAATGACAACAACACCTGTAATCAATACAGGAGGTCTGATGCCTGCCCAGGAAGCGAAGGTCAACACCGTTCCGGATCATACCAAAAGTTTTTCCGATGTGTTTAAACAATCTACAGCTGGAAGTGTGGGACAGATGGAAAAAACGGACAACCTGCCGGTTACCACGACGACAGACAATACCACTTCCGGCGGAAAAACAGAAAAATCCGGATCAAACATCCAGAGCAGACAGGCAGCCAAAGCAAAGAACCAGACGGCAAAAGCAAAAGACAGCAAAGCCGTAGGGGACAACCAGCAGACCAAGGATGACACCTTAAGCCCGGAGGAGACAGAACAGGCAATGGAAGTTCTGGCACAAACCGCAGTGACGGTGGTGGATAAACTGGCAGAGCTCTTCCAGATCACACCGGAAGAGGTAAGCGACACCATGGAAATGCTGGGGATGAGTGATGTGGACTTGTTTGATGCAGCAAGTTTCCGGAATTTGTTTGCAGCCCTGGCTCAGGATCCGGAAGGAAGCTTCTTACTCATGGGAGATGAACTGGCAGATGGTTTCAGTGATTTATGGAACCAGGTATCCCAGATGTTTGAAGAAGCCGGCGAGGCAAATGGCTGGAGCGCAGAACAGCTTCAGGGAATGTTAGACAGCCAGGATGTGCCTGAGGAAACTACAGTTCCAACGGTGAATGAAGAAATCGTTTCAGAGGAATCCCCGAAGGACACTTCCTATACGGTAACTTTCATGCAGGATGGCAAAGAAGTCACCTACGATGTGACGAAAGATGGCGAGAGCGGCGTAGCAGCTACCGAGGGCATGGCAGAAACCGAAGTTCCCCGGAATGTGCAGCCCCAGAGACAGGAAACCAACGGACAGCATAAGGAAAATGCCCAACAGACAGAAAAGGGAGCGGAGCTGGTACAGGAATTTCAATTGAATCAGGTAAACACAAACGGAGAACCGCTTTTTGCCCAGAGCATCAGCAGCTATTCCCAGGTAGACACCCAGAGCATCATGGAGCAGATTATGGATTACATGAAAATTGACAACTCTGAGGCATTTACCAAACTGGAAATGCAGTTACATCCTGAAACCATGGGAAGAGTGGTCATTCAACTCACATCCCACAACGGAGAACTCACTGCACAGATTACCACACAAAACGAGGCAGTACGTGCCGCACTGGAATCCCAGCTTGTAAGCTTGAAAGAAAACTTAAATGACCAGGGACTGAAAGTGGAAAACGTACAGGTAACGGTAGAATCCCACGCCTTTGAACAAAGCTACGAGGGAGAGAGACAAAGTGAAAACAGAGAAACCTTTGCAAATCGTCCCAGGACTCACCGGATCCGGCTGGATGACATCAACCTGGATGACGAGGAACTGACAGACGAGGAGCGCATGGTAGCCGAACTTATGGCGGACAGAGGCGGCACTCTGGATTATACCGTATAATGATAAGGAAAGAAAGGAGAACAGCGCATGAGCTTAGTAGCACCCGTAAAAGACGGAAAAGTTCAAAACACATCCTCCGCATCCAGCCTTGCAAATAAAACCCAGGAGGCCAAGGGAAACAATGCGGATAAAGATACCTTTTTACAGATGCTGGTAGCGGAGATGAAATACCAGGATCCTTTGCAGCCCACCTCCAACACCGAATGGGTCAGCCAGTATGCAACCTTCTCATCACTGGAGCAGATGCAGAATATGGCAGAATCCGCAGAGGCGTCCAGAGCCAATGATTTGGTAGGAAAGACCGTCATTATGAAAGTCAAGGACGGTTCCGGTGATACCAAGCAGGTACAGGGACGTGTGGACTATGTGGTTTATGAAGGCAAGGATGCTTATCTTTCCATCGATGAATCCTTATATTCCATCAGTGATTTATACATGACTGTGGATGATACCTATCTGGATGCTTACGACAAGGGACTGGAATTTGCAGATCGTTTGAAAAAGCTTCCCGCTGTGGATGACATTACCTTACGGAATAAGGATGAGATCGAATATCTGCATAAGATGTACTATGATGACATGAATGATTATCAGAAATCCTTTGTGACAAGTGACTACAAGAAACTGTTGGACAAGTATTACGAACAGTTACAGAATGTCATTGCAGCAGCCAAAAAGAACGAAGGAACAGAAGGAGCAGAAGGCACAGACAAGGGCAAAGCGGATGAAGTTTCTGAAAACACCCTTGATGAGCTGACCAAAGATTCCGAAGAGGTATAAACCCATGAAAATTCAAAATGGACAGTACCCTTCCATAAACCAGCTGCAGGATGAATATTTTGGAAAAGGCAGAGGAACGGCCGGAAAGATCCATACAGGAATATCCTTTCAGGAAATTCTGGATCAGAAGACCGGAGCAGAGGTTAAATTTTCCAAGCATGCAAGTAACCGACTGGCAGACAGGAACATCAGTTTAAGTGGTGACCAGATGCAGCGCTTGAACGAAGGAACCCGCAAGGCACAGGCGAAGGGAATTCAGGAAAGCCTGGTACTGGTGGATGAGATCGCTTTTATCGTAAATGTTCCAAACAATACTGTCATCACTGCAATGGATCAGGAAGAGACCAACGAAAATGTTTTTACCAATATTGATGGAGCCGTAATTATGTAGCCGGACCTTTTCAGGAGGCAGACATCCCGGACTGACAGAAGGGATGAAACGGTTCCACCTAAAAGTAATCAGGAGGAAACGAGAACTATGATGAGATCACTTTATTCTGGTGTGGCAGGTCTTAAAACACACCAGACCAAGATGGATGTTATCGGTAACAATATTGCCAACGTAAACACCGTATCTTACAAATCCCAGTCCGTAACATTTAACACTTTATTATACCAGACCACACAGGCAGCGTCCGGTGCCAATGCACAGACCGGTCTCGGCGGTAAGAATGCAAAGCAGATTGGTCTTGGTTCCAAGACCGGTGCAATCTCAACCCAGATTGAAACTGCTGGTTCTGCACAGACCACCAACAACCCTTTCGATATCAGGATTACCGGAGATTCCTTCTTCATCGTTAACAACGGAACCAGCAACTATTTTACCCGTGACGGTTCCTTCTATGTGGATGGCGCAGGAAACCTGTGTATGTCCTCCACCGGTTACAATGTCATGGGATGGCAGGTAGATGATAAAACCCAGACCATCCGTCAGGATAGAGTCTCCGCTCTTAAGATTATGGAAGCTTCCAAGATGACCTACGAAGCGGAAGCAACTACCCAGGGATATATTTCCGGTATTGTGGATGCCAACGATTCCAACATCAACTCCACCGCCGGTAAGGTCATCAGCATGTTAATTTACGATAACCTGGGTTATCAGTATTCTGCTAAGTTTACCATGCATGCCACCAGCAATAAGAGTAAGTATTATATGACATTAGAGGATGTATTGGATGCCAATGGAAATTCTGTTTCTTCTACTTATAATAAAGACATTCATGATTTGGTAAAATGGGGCGGCAAAATGACGGTGGATACCAATGATACCGTATCCATCAGCAGCCAGGCACAGAAATATGATGGTACGGGCACCATTACCATGAAGGATGATAAAACAAAAGGTGGTCCCTATAATTTTACCAACATGAAAGGTGCAGAGATACAGGATGCCAATAAGGTTGTTACCGGATATACTTTTACAGCAGCAACTATTGCAGCAGATAAAGCAGCACCAGCTGCTAATAATGGTCTGTACCAGATGCTTAAAAATGCCTATGGCATGGATGAGGACACCATTGATACGATCAATTCTATGAATATTGATTTAAAAACGGGTGAGATTACCATTACGCAGAAGAATGTAGAGAATTCCGTTGTGGTCAACTACGATGAAGGAACCGGTACATTTAAAAGCGTAGGGGATGGTAATACGGAAGGAAATACTACGGTGTTAGACTTTGATACAGATACCATGAAAGCGTTCGCTGATGTCACCGTAGACTTCACCCCTTCCCGTCAGGCGAACAACAACAAAGCGGCAACCATTTCTGCCACGAACGGTAATACGGATGGCAACTATGCCGGACGGAAACTGGGAGATATGTCTGGTGTCACCATCGGAAAGGATGGTAAGATTTACGCAACCTACGACAATGGCTGCTCCAGACTGCTTGGGCAGATTGCAGTTGCAAACTTTGCCAATGCCTCCGGTCTTTCCCTGGAGGGAGATAACCTCTATGCAGAGACCCAGAACTCCGGCGCTTTCGATGGCGTAGGTTCTGATATTACCGGTAACGGCGGTTACATGACCACCGGAGAACTGGAAATGTCCAACGTGGATTTGTCCAGTGAGTTTACCGAAATGATTACCACCCAGCGTGGATTCCAGGCAAACAGCCGTATCATTACTGTTTCCGATACCATGTTGGAGGAGCTTACCAATTTGAAACGATAATTGGGATGATTCAAAATCGTATACATAGAAAAACAGAGACGAAGGAAGTCCGAAGGGGTTCGGGCTTTCTTTGTTGCTGGTTATAAAGTACAAAACAGAAAGGGGAAGGGGACAGAATGATTGAGATAACCAAGCTGAACGGGGATAAAATTATGATCAATGCCGATCTCATTGAAATCGTCGAAGAAACACCGGATACGGTGATCACGCTCACAACAGGACGAAAAATAATTGTAAAAGAAAGTAGACAGGATGTCAAAAATCTAGTAAAATCATATAGAAAGAATATTTTTGCGGAATAAATGCAGAAGAATCAGGTGAAATAAATGGATATTGCAACATTAATAGGCCTTGTAGGTGGAATCGCTCTGGTCGGGATTTCCATGATTATAGCCGGTGGTGTGTCGGTCATACCAAGATACATAGACCCGGCCTCCATGTTGATCACATTTGGTGGTGCATTGATGGCGATGATAGCCTCCACATCGATTAAGAATTTTGTGGGCGGTTTGAAATCTTTTACTTTGGCGCTGAAACAACCGGAGATGGAAATGGCACAAATGATTCGGAAGATCATTGAACTGTCCAACGTGGCACGTAAGGAAGGTCTTCTTTCTCTGGAGGAGGCAGCAGGAAATATCGAAGATGATTTCCTTAAAAAAGGAATTCTGCTGATCGTGGACGGCACGGATCCGGAACTGGTACGGGCGATTATGGAAACAGAGCTGTCCTGCATTCAGGATAGACATTCCATAAACATACATTTCTGGGAAGATTTTGCAACGATGGGACCTGCCTGGGGTATGATTGGTACTCTGATAGGTCTTATTAATATGCTCCAGGATATGAGTGATCCGGATGCTCTGGGTCCTAACATGGCTGTGGCACTGGTTACCACGTTCTATGGTTCCTTACTTGCAAACTGGTTTTGTACTCCTGTTGCTCAGAAATTAAAGAAAAATGATGAGGCCGAATTCCGAATGAAGGAGATTATTATTGAAGGACTTCTTTCGATTCAGGCAGGAGAGAATCCTCGTGTTATTGAGGAGAAACTGAAATCCTTCTTGGCTCCCGGCGATCGTACGGACGCTGCGTCTGCTGAGGGAGGTGAAGCGTAATTGGCAAAGAAAAGACCGGAAGAACCACCGAAGGGAGCGCCTGCCTGGCAGTGTACTTTTGCCGATCTGATGAACCTGTTACTTTGCTTCTTCGTCATGCTCTATGCCATGTCTTCCATTGATGAGGAAAAATTCGAACTGATTGCGGCATCCTTTAACCAAAGCTTCAGCATTTTCAGTGCAGGAGCGACAGCAATCGGTGATGGAGTGCTGATCAGCAATGGCGTGAGCCAGTTAAACGAACTGGACCAGTACATCAACAGTACCGGCAAAGCAGCCGAGGGTGAAGTGGACGAGAATCTGGATAAGGATAAAGACAAGGATGCCGATGCGGAGAGTGCTATGGATACCATAGAGGAAGCCGGCTTACAGGAGTCCGAACAGATGGCGGAAAATGTCCAGGAGGCTGTGAATGAAAAGGATCTCAATGGAGACATTGATGTGGATTTCACGGCGCAGTATGTGGAATTAACCTTGAAGGGATCTTTGCTCTTTGATTCGGGAAGCGCAGTATTGAAAGCAGATGTCTACCCGGTTCTGGATCAGGTAGGTGTGATACTGGAACGTTATGCAGATGGAACCATTGAAATCGAAGGACACACAGACAATGTACCCATGAGCAGTGCGCGGTATGCAAACAATAACGAGCTTTCTGATGCCAGGGCACTCTCTGTATTTGATTACCTGGTGGCACACACTGCGCTGAACCCTGCAGATATCAAACACTCAGGAAGAGGAGAATACGTGCCGGTGGCCGATAACTCTACGGAGGAAGGCAGAGCAAAAAACCGACGGGTTGAAATCCGAATTTATAATTCCTACAGTTCTTATTAAAAAACAGGTTAAAGAAACAGGAAGAAAAGGATAAACAAAAGCAATGAAAAGAAATCTCTTATCTATTCTAATACTGGCATTGTTGATTGTGAACATTGCGCTGACAGCAATCATGATGTTTACCTTTAACAGCACTTTTTCCAAGACGGCTGCGTTAGTCAATGATATAGCAGGAGTGCTTGATCTGGAAGTGAACGGACCGGTCACCAATTATGACGGTTCCTCCGGAGAGGTGTCCCTGGCGGATACCGTTACTTATGATCTGCCGGATTCCATGACGATTCCTCTGGCAGTGGGAGAAGACGGAAAGGCACATTATGCCATGGTTTCCGTGTCCCTCAGCATGGACAGCAGCAATGCCGATTTTAAAAGCTATAAGCTGGAGGGCGTTTCGGAACGGAAAAGCCTGATTCAAAGTGAAATTACCGAGGTGTTCGGAGACTATACTCTGGATGAAGCCAGAGCAGATACCGAAGGACTGAAAAAAGAAATATTACAAAGACTGCAGCAGCTGTTTGGCTCCAATTTCATTTATAAGGTATCCTTTAGTGAAATTGTTTGGCAGTAAACAGGGAGGTGGACTTCCGTGGGAGAGGTTTTATCCCAAAGTGAAATTGATAACCTGCTAGCGGCCTTAAGCACCGGCGAATTAGATGTCGATGAGATGGCGGATAAAGGCGATAAACAAATCAAGAATTACGATTTCAACCGCCCGACCAAATTCTCCAAAGAACACTTAAGAACGTTAGAGATTATATATGAGCATTACGGAAGATTACTTTCTACAAACCTTTCCGTATATTTGCGTAAAAACGTACAAATCAATGTAGCAAGTTCCGAGACGGTAACCTTTTCTGAGTTTACCAATGCACTGGTTAATCCGGTTATTCTCGGTATTGTAAACTTCCAGCCGTTGTCAGGTTCCATTATTATCGAGGTGGCAACCAATCTTGGCTTTGCGATCATCGACCGGATGCTGGGAGGAAATGGAGATCCCTTGGAAAAAAATCGTGATTTCACGGAGATAGAAATGACGATCGTTGAACGCATCGTGGTGCTTTGCATGCAGATGATGCGGGAACCATGGAAAAACGTGGTGGATATCAATCCGGTAATGGAACGAATTGAAACGAATCCACAGTTTGCACAGGTGATATCACCCAGTGATATGATTGCCATCGTTACCCTGAATGTGAAAATCGGTGATACCGAAGGGTTTATGAATATCTGCCTTCCTTATTTTACGTTGGAAAGCGTCATGGACAAGCTCAATACCAAGTACTGGTTCTCGACTGTACAAAAGAGCAGCGAAGTTGATTACACCACTGCAATTGAGGCGATGATCAAGCGCGTAGATGTCCCTGTGAAGGCAATTCTGGGCAAGGCAGAAATTTCTGTCAGCGATTTCATGGGATTACAGGTGGATGATGTGATTCGACTGGGCACTCGTGTGGACAGCGAATTGGAAGTATATGTAGGAAATATTAAGAAATTTACAGCGGTGCCCGGTGCCAGCAAGGAAAATTATGCAGTACGGGTGACCAGCATAATCAGAGAGGAGGAGTAAGTACATGGATAGTGGAATGTTATCCCAGGACGAAATAAATGCACTTTTGAGTGGGATGGACTTATCTTCCAATTCCGGCAACAGCGAGGCATCCGGTGATTCGGCATCTGCCGACCCGGGAGAACTGCTGACTGATGTGGAAAAGGACGCTATCGGTGAAGTAGCCAACATCAGTATGGGCTCCTCTGCCACAACACTGTATTCACTCGTTAATCAGAAAGTAAATATTACCACTCCAGTGGTGACGATTGCAAAGTGGGACAGTGTTCTTGCAGAATATGAAAGACCTTGTGTCTTCATTCAAATTAAGTATACGGCAGGACTGGACGGCAATAACATTCTGGTTCTGAAGGAGCATGATGTAAAAGTTATCACAGATCTGATGATGGGTGGTGACGGAACAAATACAGACGGAGACTTAGGGGAATTACATTTAAGTGCCATATCTGAAGCAATGAATCAGATGATGGGGGCTGCGGCCACTTCCCTTTCCACAATGCTGGGAAAGAAAATTGATATCAGCCCGCCGGAAGCAAGTCTGATTGATTTAACGCAGTTTAAGAAACCGGAAGACATTGCAGAATTCCTCACAGGCAATTTCGTGCGGATTGCGTTCCGGATGCAGATCGGTGATGATCTGGTGGATTCCATGATTATGCAATTATATCCGATTAAGTTTGCAAAATCATTGTATGATACTTTTATTGGCAGCCAGACGGGAGAGCCTGAACCCGCGCCTGCGCCGGAACCGACACCGACACCTGAACCCACACCGATGCCCCAGGCGGGTATGAACCAACAGGGAATGCCTCAGACAGGGATGCCCCAGACAGGGATGCCCCAGACGGGTATGCCGGGTGCCATGCCTCAGATGGGTATGAATCCCCAGATGATGGGAATGACCGGAGGATATCCACAAATGGGTATGTCGGGGGGGGCACCTCCGATGATGCAGAATCCGCAGATGGGAATGCAGGGGAATCCCCCTCAGATGCCCAATGTGCAGCCTGCACAGTTCCAGAGTTTTTCTGGCAGTTATCCCACCCCGCAGACACCGGAAAACATCGGGCTGATTATGGATGTTCCTCTGGAAGTTACCGTGGAACTGGGACGTACACAGAAATCAATTTCAGATATTCTGGATTTTGCCCCCGGCACGATTATAGAACTGGACAAGATAGCAGGTGAACCCATCGACATTCTTGTAAACGGGAAGTTTGTTGCCAAGGGTGAGGTAGTAGTAGTAGAAGAAAGCTTTGGTGTTCGAGTAACGGAAATCATCAAATAATATAAAACAGGAGTAAATAAGAATGGCAAAAAACATTTTAATTTGTGACGATGCAGCGTTTATGAGAATGATGATCAAGGATATCTTGACCAAAAACGGCTACAATGTAGCAGGCGAGGCAGAAAACGGTGCGAAAGCAGTTGAAAAATACAACGAGCTGAAACCGGATCTGGTATTGATGGATATCACCATGCCTGAGATGGATGGAATTCAGGCATTGAAGAAAATCAAAGAGAATTCCCCTGGGGCTGTAGTGATCATGTGTTCCGCAATGGGACAGCAGGCAATGGTTATCGAGTCTATTCAGGCAGGAGCCAAGGACTTTATTGTGAAACCGTTCCAGGCAGACCGCGTGCTGGAAGCGGTGAAGAAGGTTATAGGCTAAATGCCCGGCACAAATTCCGGTGCAACCGGTTCAGTCGCAGAACTTTTCACTGTGCTTGTGATTTTTGTGCTTGTTCTGGCGGTGACATGGCTTGTTACCAAGTGGATTGCAGGCTATCAGCAAGGGAGAAACTTTGGAAAGAATCTGGAAATTATTGAGACTTCCAAAATCGCGCCCAATAAATATGTACAGATTATACGAATGGGAAAAAAGTATGTGGCGATAGCTGTTGGCAAGGATACCGTCACGATGCTTACGGAAATTCCGGAGGATCAGCTTCAATTACCTGAAAACCGAAAGGACAGGACGCAGAAATCCTTTCGGGAAATTTTAGCAGAGTATCGGGGAAAAGATACCAAGGAAGAGAAGTAGGCGGAGCGTACATGAAGAAATTTTTTAAGGGAAACAAGAAATTAAGAATAATATGCCTACTACTATTAGTAGGCATATTCTGCGTTGTACCCAAGATGTCAGCACGGGCTGCAACTGCATATACCGGCGCAGACACCGGTGGAATCGGAAGCGGAAGACTGACGACAAACGGCGGTTCTACGGGAACCTCCGATTCCCAGACCAATGTGTCGGAACCGGGATCTGCACAAAGCCCGGAGGATTTGAAGGAACTGAATATTGCGAATACGGTCACAATCACCTATGACAATGGTAATGGTGAGCTGAATGGCGCACTGCGTATTCTTATTACATTAACGTTGATTGCACTGGCACCAACGTTAATTATTATGCTTACATCCTTTACCAGGATTATCATTGTCCTTCATTTTACGAGGACAGCCCTGGGAACCCAGACAGCACCACCGAATCAGATCCTGATCGGATTGGCGTTGATTCTTACCTTCTTTATCATGAGTCCTACCATAGCGACTGTTTATCATGATGCCGTCGTTCCCTTTGAAAACGGGGAATTGGATCAGACAGAGGCTCTGGAAGCAGCCATGCAGCCCTTCCGGGAATTTATGTATCCACATACACAGGCGAAGGATGTGTTTATGTTTATGGATATTTCCGGGGCGGAGTGGGATGGTACGACATTGGAAGATATCCCCAATTCTGTGTTGGTTCCCAGCTTTGTGGTGAGTGAATTGCGCACTGCATTTATCATCGGATTTATTATTTATATTCCGTTTATTGTGATTGATATGGTGGTAGCCTCCACACTGATGAGTATGGGTATGATGATGCTGCCGCCTACCACAATTTCCGCACCCTTCAAAATTCTGCTGTTCGTTATGGCAGACGGGTGGAATCTGGTAATCGGAAACCTCGTTAAGACTTTTACGGATAATCCGTTTATTACATCCATTACACCATAGGAAGGAGAAAAGGAATGACAATTGATGACGTCGTACTCATTGCAAATGAATGCTTGTTTACCATTATCAAGACGGCAGCACCGCCTCTTCTGGTGTCTCTGGTGATTGGATTGATTGTCAGTATCTTTCAGACGGTTACATCTATCCAGGAGCAGACACTGACCTTTGTTCCGAAGGTACTGGGAATCTTTGTGACGATTATGCTGTGCGGACATTGGATGCTCAATAATATGTCCCAGTATATGATCAGCTTGTGGTCGGATTTCAGTAAGTACATCAGGTGATTCTATGTTGCAGCTTTCATTTTCCACCGATGAACTGGAATTGTTCCTGCTGGTGCTGGTGCGAATCAGTATGTTCTTTGTAATAGCACCCTTTTTCAGTATGACCAATGCGCCGAACCGGGTCAAAATCGGACTGAGCGTGCTGCTGTCTGTTTTGATTTACTCTTCCCTGCAGGATCGTACACCGGTTACATACCATTCCATTCTGGGTTACACACTGATCGTTTTAAAAGAGGCAGTGACAGGACTTCTGATAGGCTTTGCAGCAACTCTCGTCACTTCCGTGGTTTCCCTGGCCGGAAACATTGTGGATATGGAGAGTGGGCTTTCCATGATGCAGATTATGGATCCGGCAACGAAACAGGAGATCAGTGTTACCGGTGGTTTTTACCAGTATACCATCATGCTGATGATGCTTTTAAGCGGTCTGCACCGTTATCTGATCAGGGCAATTGCGGATACGTTTGTTTTGATTCCCATTAACGGAACGGTGTTTCATATGGACGGACTGGTAAATGCCCTCTGTAAGTTTATGGCTCAGTACATCAGCATTGGCTTTCGAATCTGCCTTCCGGTGTTTGCTACCATGGTTCTGCTGAATACAATCCTGGGAATCCTGGCAAAGATCGCCCCTCAGATGAACATGTTTGCAGTGGGCATACAGTTGAAAATATTAGTGGCGTTAATTATTTTATTCCTGACGGTGTGGATGCTGCCGGATGCGGCACGATTTATTTATGATGAAATGAAACATATGGTTGTCACGGTTGTGGAGGCTTTAACTTGATTTTAGAATACAATCTCCAATTTTTTGCGGACGGACCCGGTGGCGAAAAGACAGAACCTGCAACGGAAAAGAAGAAAACAGATGCCAGAAAAGATGGTAAGGTTGCCAAAAGTAAGGAGATTGCCAATTGTGCGGAATTATTGGCGGCCTTTGTACTGGTTCGTGTCTATGTGGGAACGCTGGGAAATGATTTTCTGGATTGTTTTCAATCGGTGTACAATCTGATTCCGGATTTTGCCAGAATGATCGGGGGAACGATTCCGGAACAAAGCATGGCAGCACTGTTCAAAGAAATCTGCCTTCTTTTTATGCAGATGGTAGCGCCTGTTTTTCTGGTAGGCTTTGCAGTCTCTTTTCTTGCAGATGTGGTGCAGGTGCAATGGAAACCCACGGCGAAACCGCTGCAGCCGAAATTCAATAAATTAAATCCGTTAAGTGGTTTTAAGAGAATTTTTTCCAAACAGGCACTGATGGAGCTGATTAAGTCCCTGGTGAAATTTGCACTGGTAGGATATGTGGCATATTCCTATATCAAGGGACAATATGATAAACTTTATATCTGGTATGAGATCCCATTAAAACAGGCAATAGGTCTGGTGGGAGATATGGTCGTGCAGCTGGGAATCCGGATGGCGGCTGCCTATGTGATTATCGCGGCAGCGGATTTTGCTTACCAGAAATGGAAATATAATGATGACCTGAAAATGACCAAACAGGAAGTCAAGGATGAGTACAAGCAGCAGGAAGGTGATCCTCAGATCAAGGGAAAGATCCGGCAGAAAATGCAGGAGGCTTCCAGGAGGAGAATGATGCAGGACATTCCCAAAGCGGATGTGGTCATCACCAACCCCACCCATTTTGCTGTTGCAATCCGATATGATAATACAGAATCCGAAGCACCGGTGGTGGTGGCAAAGGGTTCCGATTATCTGGCACAGAAAATTAAGGAGATCGCCCGGGAAAATAACGTGCAGATCGTTGAAAATAAACCGTTGGCACGTACCCTGTATGCCAACGTGGATATCGGGCAGGCCATACCGCCGGAACTATATCAGGCGGTGGCAGAAGTGTTAGCTTATGTTTATCATTTGCAGGGCAAGGTTTGATAGAAGGACGAAAGAAAGGAGGAAAAGACATCTATGAAGAAACAGGATCTGGGCGTTGCCCTTTATCTGTTAGCAGCGTTTGTCATGCTCATTGTGCCTATTCCTTCCTGGCTTCTGGATATCCTTCTGGCATTCAATATTTCCATTGCATTTATTATCATGTTTGGATGTATGTTTTCCAAAGAGCCACTGGATATGTCCTTTTTCCCCACGATTCTGCTGTTCACCACCATCTTCAGAATCTCCCTGAATGTCTCCTCTACACGACTGATTCTCACCACCGGTAATCCTGGTAATGTGGTTTCCACCTTCGGTGAATACATGGGTGGCGGCGATCTGGTGGTGGGTGCCATTGTATTCATTATTTTACTGCTGATCCAGTTCATGGTAATCAACAAAGGTTCTGAGCGTGTGGCAGAGGTAACCGCACGTTTTACACTGGATGCAATGCCAGGGAAACAGATGGCAATCGATGCAGACTTAAACACCGGTGCCATTGACGATGCAGAGGCGAAACGCCGTCGTGACAAGATCCAGGAAGAGGCAAGCTTTTTCGGATCCATGGATGGTGCCGTAAAGTATGTAAAAGGAGATGCAGTTGCAGGACTGATTATCACCTTTGTCAATCTGATCGGCGGTATTATCATGGGCATGATGCGCCAGGGGATGGATATCAATACAGCACTGAACAACTATGCGATTCTGACCATCGGTGACGGACTGGTCAGCCAGATTCCTTCCCTTTTAATCTCTCTTTCCACCGGTATTCTGGTGACCAAGGGGAGTAAGGATGCAGATTTTGGCACGGTGTTAATCAGGCAGTTGTTCGGTGTACCCAAGGTATTGTATCTGGTGGGCGCGGTGATTGCGGCACTGGGTATCGTGACCCCCTTAAACCCCGTCATTTTCGTAGGTCTGGGTATGGCCTTCATCCTATGTGCCCGGATCATGCAGGGAACAATTGAGACTGCCAGGATTGAAGAAAAAGTGGAGCAGGAAGAGGCACAGGCAGACGAGATCCGTCATACAGAAAATGTAAACAGTCTGCTCCAGGTAGACCCCATCGAACTGGAATTCGGTTACGGCATCATCCCTCTGGCGGATGTCAACCAGGGTGGCGACCTACTTGACCGCGTGGTTATGATCCGCAGACAGATTGCACTGGAACTTGGTACAGTGGTGCCGATCATCCGTCTTCGTGATAATATCCAGCTGAATCCGAATCAATATATTATCAAAGTAAAAGGAATTCAGGTCAGTGAGGGAGAAATCCTCTTTGACCACTATATGGCGATGAATCCCGGTTTCGTGGAAGAAGAGATCACGGGTATTCCCACCTTTGAACCCTCCTTCCACCTGCCGGCAATCTGGATCACGGAAAGCCAGAGAGAACGGGCGGAGAGTCTGGGATATACCGTGGTAGATCCTCCTTCCATTATTGCCACACATCTGACAGAGGTGATCCGTGAACACATAGATGAACTGCTCACCAGACAGGATGTACAGAATCTGATCAATAATCTTAAGGATTCCAACCCTTCGCTGGTGGAGGAACTGGTTCCCAAGCTTCTGGGGCTGGGAGAGATCCAGAAGGTACTGCAGAATCTGCTCCGGGAGGGAATTTCCATCCGGGATCTGCTGACCATTCTGGAAACTCTTGCAGATTATGCACCTACCACCCGGGATGTGGATATTTTGACAGAATATGTGCGCCAAAGCCTAAAGCGGGCCATCTCCAGCAAGTATTTCAGCACCGGGGAAACCACCAGTGTAGTGACTTTGGATCCGAAGCTGGAAAAGGAAATCATGGCCAGTGTGAAACATACGGAACAGGGCTCCTATCTGGGATTGGATCCGGAGCGGTCCAAGGCAATGATTGAGGCTGTGGGCAAGGAAATGAAACGAATGGAAGAGGTAGGAAAGACACCAATCGTGATTACCTCTCCCATTGTCCGTGTTTACTTTAAAAAACTGACAGAAGATTATTACCGGGATCTGATCGTTGTGTCTTACAACGAAATCGATTCCAATGTGGAATTACAATCAGTAGGGATGGTGAGTGCATAAATGATCATTAAAAAATTTCAGGGCAAGACGGAAAACGAGGCAATTGAGGCTGCAAAAAAAGAAATGGGTTCTGCTGTAGTGGTTATGAACGTGAAAACGGTAAAGAAAAAGGGACTGCTTTATCTTTTTTCCAGCCCCTATGTGGAAGTGACAGTGGCTCTGGAGGAGGAAACAGAGAAATGTTCCGCTGCACGGCCGGCAGCGGCTCCTGCAGCAAAACCTGTCAACAGTGCCCTATATCATAATCCGAATATCATCCGGGAAGAACCGGTAAAAGAAGTAAAGAAAGAGACCATGCTTGAGGAACGGCTGGAAAATCTGCAGACACTTCTGGAAAAGCAGTTCCAGAAACCGGAGGAGGAGAAGGAAAAGGAAACTCCGGAAAAAGAAGAGGCGGCAGAAGAAAAAAATGATGAACTGGAGACTTTTTTAAAGCTGGTTCATCAAACCATGGTGGAAAACGAGGTGGATGATAAATACGTCTGCGAAATAATTGATGAAATCCGTCGAGGAAGTAACCCAGGGTATCCTTTTGATGTGGCCTTGGCCAACACCTATCAGAAAATGATACTGAAATTCGGACAACCGGAGTGTATTACTCCGGCAGAGAAGGCACCCAAAGTCATCTTTTTCGTAGGTCCCACCGGTGTGGGAAAGACTACAACAATTGCGAAGATCGCCTCCCGGTTCCGTGTGATGGAGAAGAAAAAAGTGGCATTGCTGACAGCGGATACCTATCGAATTGCGGCGGCTGAGCAGTTGAGAACTTATGCCAATATTCTGGAGGTGCCTTTCCGGGTTACTTATTCTTCAGAAGAAATGGGCACAGCACTGAAGGACTTTAAGGATTATGACTATGTGCTGGTGGATACAGCGGGACATGCCTATCAGAATGAGGAGCAGCGAAATGCAGTGAGAGACTTTATTCAGAGTGTTGACCAGGTGGCAGAAAAAGATGTGTATCTTGTTCTGTCTGCCACAACCAAATACCGGGATCTTCTGGAAATTGCCAGAGCATATCAGGAGGTTATGGATTACAAGCTCATCTTCACGAAACTGGATGAGACTTCCTGTCTGGGTAATCTGTTTAATCTTAAGCTGTTTACAGGCGCTCCCTTATCTTATGTGACCTGTGGACAGAACGTACCGGATGACATTGAAGTGTTCAACCCTCAGAAAACGGTAAAGCTGCTTTTAGGCGGAAAGGCATAGAAATAAATATGGATCAGGCACAAAATCTTAGAAATATTATAAAGGCCAATGGGCAGCCTGCACGCCCGCTGGCACGGGTGATCACGGTGACCAGTGGCAAGGGTGGCGTGGGAAAATCCAACACGGCCATCAACCTGGCAATCCAGCTAAAGCGTCTGGGGCAGAAGGTGATCATTCTGGATGCGGACTTTGGTCTTGCCAATATAGAGATCATGTTCGGTACAATTCCCAAATATAATCTATGTGACTTGATATATCAGGGAAAAAGTATCAGGGACATCATTACCTGGGGACCGGAAGAAATCGGCTTTATCTCAGGAGGATCCGGTATCACGGGAATGGCAAATTTAAGCCGGGATTACCTGACTTATATCATCCAGAACCTGGCGGAACTGGATGCGATTGCCGATGTTATTATTGTAGATACCGGAGCCGGAATTTCCGATGCCGTCATGGAGTTTCTGGTGGCAAGTGGAGAAATTCTTCTGGTGGCTACACCGGAACCCACATCCATTACGGATTCCTATTCTTTATTAAAAGCGCTGTCAAGGCATGCAAGATACAGACAGGAGGATACCAAAATCAAAGTCATTGCCAACAGAGTGCTGGATGAGGATGATGGGGTGGCACTTTTCCAGAAACTGAACGTGGTAGTGGAATTGTATCTGAAACTTCCAATGACTTATCTGGGAGAGGTTCCCCAGGATTCCCTGTTGTCCAATGCGGTTATGCAGCAGATGCCGGTTTCCATCCAGCATCCCAGTGCAAAATCAGCACTGGCCTACCAGAAAATGGCGGCAGCATTGATGAATATGGAAATCAATGGACAGGTAAAGAAGCGGGGGATGGCAGCATTCTTTTCCCATATTATCAGCGGTAAAAAATAGGATAGATCGAAACAGGAGAAGACAGTAAGATGCTAACAAATTATGTAAAGCCGGGCCAGAAAGTAGAATTACAGTATGTAGAAAGGGCAATGAGGGAAACGGGAGATACTCTGAAAAAAATATACACCAGTACGGTGTATGATGTACTCTCGGAGGATCGCCTGGAAATCATGATGCCGATGGAGAAAACAAAACTGATCCTGTTACCGGTGGATGCGGAGTTTAATATCTCTTTCTATACAGAACATGGACCTTATCAATGCTTTGTCAGGATCATTGACCGGTATAAAAGTAATAATGTATACATTCTGGTTCTGGAACTGACCAGTAACCTGCGTAAATATCAGCGTCGTGAATACTATCGCTTCAGCTGTGCGTTGGAAATGGAAGCGAGAGACCTGCTGGAAGAAGAAAAAATAGCAACGGAAAAGGAAAATTACCACCTGATTCCCGGACTTCCCTTGAAACGCAGTGTAATTGTGGATATCAGCGGAGGCGGACTCCGCTTTGTCTCTACCCAGAAATACGAAGAAAACAGTCTGATTTACTGCACTTATTATCTGATGCTGAATGGACAGAAAAAGAAATATGAACTTGTAGGAAAAATTTTGAGCGTTAAGGAAATACAGGGGAAGACAGGCACTTATGAGCATCGGGTGCAGTATGTGAATCTGGATGTGGATGAAAGAGAAGAAATCATCCGGTATATTTTTGAGGAAGAACGAAAACACAGGAATCAAAAAGCAAACCGATAGAGAGTGTCTGAAATTGTAAAAAAAGGAAAAAAAAGATGAAAAATATCCTCGTAGTTGATGACTCTGCACTCATGAGAAGAGTGCTATGTGATATAATAGATCATGATGAAAGATTCCAAGTAGCGGATCGGGCGACCAATGGACAGGAAGCACTGGAATTACTGCTGAAAAAGAAATACGATGCGGTGGTACTTGATGTAAACATGCCGGTAATGGACGGACTTTCCCTGCTGAAAGAATTACAGCGAAGAAAGATTTCCGCCAAGGTAATGATGGCAAGTACCGACACAAAAGAAGGCGCAAAAACCACTCTGGATGCACTGGAACTGGGAGCACTGGATTTTGTGCATAAGCCGGTTAATGCGTTAAGCTGCAGGGAGGAGATGTTTAAAACCCGTATGCTTGATACTCTGGAGGCAGTTGCATCGGGACGTCCGCCTTCTTTTGGAAAAACGTTCACCTTGGAGGAAATTCAAACCTCCAAAAAAATCGTGGAGATGGTACATAAGCATGCAAGTGAAATCACCGGTAACAGGGTGGTGGCCATTGCAAGTTCCACGGGCGGTCCCAAGGCACTGCAGTCCGTGATTCCCAGGTTACCTAAAAACCTGAAGGCACCTGTGCTGATTGTACAGCATATGCCTGCAGGATTTACCGCATCTTTTGCAGAACGGCTCAATACACTCAGTGAGCTGGAAGTGAAAGAGGCGGAAGAAGGAGATGTACTGAGACCGGGATATGTGTATCTGGCAAGAGGCGGACAGCATATGAATGTGCAGACCCGTGCTGGCGGAAAATGTACCATTCATTATTCGGATGAGCCGCCCAGAGAGGGTGTGAAACCCTGTGCCAATTATATGTATGAGTCTCTGACAGGTAGTCCTTATGATGAGGTCGTATGTGTTGTTATGACAGGAATGGGGGCGGATGGAACGAAAGGAATCCAGAATTTAGCAGCAACCAAAAAAGTGCATATTATTGCACAGGAACAAAGCACATGTGCGGTGTATGGAATGCCCAAAAGCATTGTGGCAACGGGAATGGCCAACCAGGTTGTTCCGTTGGAACAGATCGCACAGGAGATTATATTAAACGTGGGGGTAAAATAAATGGACGTAAGCCAATATCTAGAAATTTTCCTTGACGAATCAAGAGAGCATATCCAGAATCTGAATACGCAGATTATGGATCTGGAGCAGAATCCCGAAAGTGAGAATACCATCAATGAGATTTTCCGTGCAGCACATTCCCTGAAAGGGATGGCTGGAACCATGGGTTATAAGAGAATGCAGACTCTGACCCATGATATGGAAAATGTCTTCTCAGAAGTCCGCAACGGAAACATCAAAGTAAAAGCAAATATGATTGATATCCTGTTTCAGTGTCTGGACGCACTGGAGGAATATGTGGACAATATTCAGAATACTGCTGATGAAGGAACCAACGATAATGCACCGTTAATCAAAATGCTCAACGATATATTAAATGAGGGAAAAGGTGCTGCAGCAGCTCCTGCAGCAGCCGAAGCACCCAGGGAGACACCGGCAGCTCCCACAGCAGGATCCGGAGCGTTAGAAGAGAAATGGCATGAGATTAAACTGGACAGTTCCCAGCTTACGGTACTGAAGGAAGCACTCGCACAGGGCAAAAAGGTATATGGTCTGACCGTAAAAGTACAGGAGACCTGTATCTTAAAGGCAGCAAGAGCTTTCCTGGTATTTAAGGCAATTGAAGAACTGGGTGAGATTATGGTATCCTGCCCGCCCGTACAGGATATTGAGGATGAGAAATTTGATTTCGACTTTTCCCTGATCTGCATTACAGAATGCAGTCTGGACAAGCTGCTGGCAGCGGTACGGAATGTATCGGAAATCGAATCTGCCAAAGGGGCAGCATGGGATCCGAATACAGTCGTCACAGTGGAAGAGGAGCCGGAAGAGCCTAAGAAGGAAGAAACAAAAACAGAAAAGGCAGCAGTTGCTCCTGTGGCAAACGCAGAGGCGGCACCTGCTAAAAATACAGAGAAAAAAGCAGTATCCAAACCGGTTGTAAACCGTACGGTCCGTGTGGACATTGAGAAGCTGGACTCTCTCATGAATCTGGTGAGTGAGCTGATCATTGCGAAGAATTCACTGGTTTCTGCAACCAGTTCCATCGGAAATGTGGGAAATGAATTCAATGAGCAGGTGGAATATCTGGAGAGTGTCACTACCAATTTACATGAATCTGTCATGAAGGTCAGAATGGTACCTATCGAAAGCGTAGTTACCAAGTTCCCCAGAATGATCAGAGATCTTTCCAAAAAGCTGGACAAGAAAATGGAATTATATATGTCCGGTGAGGAGACAGAACTGGATCGTACCGTAGTGGACGAAATCGGCGATCCTCTGATGCATCTGCTTAGAAACTCTGCAGATCATGGTCTGGAGAGTGCAGAGGTACGTAAAGAAAGAGGAAAACCTGAGGTTGGATCCATCTTCCTGGATGCTTATCAGGATGGTAACAATGTCGTCATTGAAGTAAGGGATGACGGTAACGGTATTGATACAGAGGCAGTCAAGAGAAAGGCATTGGAAAAAGGCATTGTCACCCGGGAACAGGCAGACAGCATGACGGAAAAAGAAGCCATTGAACTGTTGTTCCATGCAGGATTTTCGACTTCCGAGAAGGTTTCCGATGTATCCGGCCGAGGCGTAGGTCTTGATGTTGTAAAATCCAAAATCGAAGCCCTGAGCGGTGACGTAGAAGTTAAGAGTAAACTGGGAGAGGGAAGTACATGGATCATCCGTCTGCCGTTGACCTTAGCAATTATCCAGGCACTGATGGTGACAGTGGGCGGCGAGAAATATGCTATTTCCCTCGGTTCCATCCAGACAATTGAGGATATTTCCCCGGCAGACATTAAGCTGGTTCAGACAGAGGAAGTGATCCATCTGAGAGGTTCTGTCATTCCGCTGATCCGTCTGAGTGAAATCCTGGATGCACCCAGCACCAAGAGCAGCGATGAGAACCTGGTGGTTGTTATCGTCAAAAAAGGCGACAAACTGGCAGGTCTGGTTGTGGATGAACTGATCGGCCAGCAGGAAATCGTTATCAAATCCATGGGTAAGTATATCAGCAAATGCAAGATGATCAGCGGCGCTACCATTTTAGGTAACGGTGAAGTTGCACTGATTCTTGATGCAAATGCGATCATCTAATAGAGGAGGGTAACGAGATGGAAGAATTAAAAGAAAAAGAAACCTATGAGACCAATCAATATATTGTGATTCAGATCGGTGAGGAACAGTACGGAATTGACATCCGTTATATTGATAACATTGTCCGCATGCAGAATATCACCCGCGTACCCAAGGTGCAGAATTACCTGAAGGGTGTTATCAATCTCCGTGGAGAGGTCATTCCTGTCATGAGCATCCGGATTAAGATGGATCTGGACGAAGATGTAATCACCAGAGCCAGCAGAATCATTATCTTAAAAATGGAGCAGCAGGGCAATATCGGTATTATTGTGGATTCCGTTAAGGAGGTTGTTACGCTGGATGCCTCCCAGATCGAAAAGGTATCCTATGATAACAAGGCAGAAAAACGTAACTTTATTAACGGTATTGGCAAATATGACGGCGGCTTGATTTCTCTTCTTGATCTGAATATGGTTGTTGTCGAGAAAGAATAGGACATAAAGAATGAGCAAACTGAATTTGGGACATGTTTCAGAAGTTTACTTTGATGTGTTGAAAGAAATAGGCAATATCGGAGCAGGTAATGCGACTACAGCACTTGCCCAGCTGCTCCAGTGCAAGGTAGATATGAAGGTTCCTCAGGTGAAACTGCTGGAGTTCAAGGAATTAGGTTCACTGATGGGTGGAGAAGATCAGGTGATGATCGGAATCTATCTGGCAGTAGAGGGCGATATCACAGGAAGCATCATGTTTATCATGACCAATGATACGGGAAAACATCTGACTGAGAAACTGATGGGAATGAAATCCGATTCTGATCAGTTCAATGAAATGGAACTTTCCGCACTCAGGGAGGTTGGCAATATCATTACGGGATCCTATCTGAATTCTCTTTCCATGATGACCAACCTGAAGATCTATCCTTCGGTGCCGGAATTATGCATTGATATGGCAGGGGCCATTCTGTCAGTACCGGCAATTGAGTTTGGAACAATCGGGGACGATATCCTTTTGATTCAGACACAATTTCTTGATGAGGTAGAGTTAAATGGATATTTCATTCTGATTCCGGATTTGGAATCTTACGAAAAGATTCTCTCCTCTTTGGGAATCACGCTTTAACAAAGGGAAAGAGCGGCGGGAAGATATGGCAAATATAATTAAAGTGGGGATGGCTGATCTGAATACCTGCGTCAGCCCTGATGGAATTACTACGCTGGGATTGGGATCCTGTGTAGGGATTGCCATCAGAGATCCCCTTACGAAGATTGGCGGACTGGCACATGTTATGCTGCCTGATTCCACAGAAATAAAAAATAATTTAAACATTTACAAATTTGCAGATACAGGAATTGAAGAACTGGTGCGGTTACTGGTAGAAAAAGGTGCATCCAGAGCGCGTCTGGTGGCAAAAATTGCCGGTGGCGCCCAGATGTTTGCTTTTCAGAACAAATCAGATCTGGTCCGGGTGGGTGAACGCAATGTACAGGCCAGTAAGAAAAAACTTGCGGAGTTGAAAATTCCTATTCTTGCGGAGGATACCGGAGAAAATTTCGGACGGACTGTTATTTTTTATCCGGAGACAGGTGATTATGTGATCCGTACTGCGGGTAAACCAGAACGTGTAATCTGAGCGGGAAGAAAAGAAGGGCTGGAACTGTGGCAGACAAAGAAAAAAAACAACAACGGGGAAAAGAAAAAACGGATAAGCGTAAGTTTATACCGCTTATTTTGATGCTGACAGCGGGTCTGATAGCCAGCTGTCTGGCATTCCTTTTTAACTTTTGCTTGAAAAAGACATTGGCTGTGCTGATCATTGTCCTGGTTTTCTTTTATTTTTTAGGTTCTCTGCTCATGTATGTACTTATGCGCTTTGAACAGGAAAATAAAAAGGCTGCTTTTGATGAAGGGGAGGTCATTGAGAAAGAAGGCACCGGAGAGCAGGATCAGGATGGAGAAGCTTCAGAGGGAGAATAATTAGTTGGAGGATGCGATGGACGAGGTAGGCAGAAGGAAATTATGGGATTCCTATATGCGGAACCGAACTCAGGATATCCGGGAAAAGATTATTTTGGAATATGCACCGTTGGTAAAAGTGGTAGCCGGCCGTCTGAGCATGTACTTAGGATATAATGTGGAATACGATGATCTGGTGAGCTACGGAATATTTGGTCTGATTGATGCGATCGACAAGTTTGACAATAAAAAAGATGTCAAGTTTGAGACCTATGCAAGTCTTCGCATCCGGGGGTCTATTCTGGATCAGATCCGGCAGATGGACTGGATTCCCAGAACAGTGCGCCAGAAACAGAAAAAAATAGACACGGCAATTCGCGAGATTGAAAGCGCTACAGGACAGAGCGCAACGGATGAACAGATTGCGGCGAAACTGGAAATCTCAGAGGAGGAGCTGGTAACCTGGAATTCCCAGATGAAGGTGACCAATCTGGTTTCTTTAAACGAATACATGGAGACCGGAAGTGAAATCGGTTTTGACACGGAGCACACACATACTACCAGCCAGTTTGACTCTCCGGAGGTGGCACTGGAGAAAGAAGAATTAAAGAAAATACTGGTGGAATCGCTGGAATTACTGACAGAAAAAGAAAAAAAAGTAATCCTGCTGTACTATTATGAGGATTTGACTTTGAAGGAAATCAGCAGCATTCTGGAGGTATCCGAATCAAGAGTATCGCAGCTGCATACACGGGCACTGCAGAAAATGCGTACAAAGCTTGGAAACTATATGGGAATCTTACTACGTGATAATTAATGACGGAGGAAAGGCGGATGCAGAACGCATATTTTCAACTGGTAAACAAAGAGGATGGAACCTGGCTGAAACTGTTTCCGGCCGTGGATGGCGGAGAAACATTAGTATTCTCCGAAGTATCCGAATATCTGGAGTCTCATAAGATATCCTGTGATACGACAGAACTTTATAAACTCATGGATTCACAGAGCCACGAACAGAGTATGCGCCTGTGTATGCAGCCGGTTAGACCAGAACGAGAGTCATACAGCCTGTCCCTGGAAAAGGATGGCCTGGAGGCTGTCGTTCGTTTTTATGCACCCACAGAAGGAGCAGAGCTGCTTACCAAGGATGAGTTTATGAAAGATCTGCAGTATAGAAGAATCGTGAACGGAATTGACGAGTCCGTCATTGATGCCTTTTTTGCAGACAGGAAATATTGCACGGATTATGTGGTAGCCAGAGGCTGTCTGCCGGAAGAAGGAAAAAGTGCAGTGGTGGAGTATTTTTTTAATACCGACCCAAAGGCAAAACCTACGGTAAATGAAGATGGGAGTGTGGACTTTTTCCATCTGAATACCATCAATCATTGTGAGGCAGGGGAGCTGCTGGCAAAACTGGTTCCTGCCGTACCCGGAAAGCCGGGCAAGGATGTGACGGGAAAAGTGATTCTTCCCTGTGAGGTGAAGACAACCAAACTTCATTATGGGCGCCGTATCCGTTATGAAAAAGCGGAGGACGGGACAGAAGCAATCTATTCGGAGGTAAACGGACATGTATCCCTGGTGGGAAATGATGTGTTCGTATCGGATGTCCTGGAAGTAGAAAATGTGGACATTTCAACGGGAAATATTGACTATAACGGCAGTGTGCAGGTAAATGGAAATGTCTGCTCTAATTTTTCCGTAAGGGCAAAAGGAAATGTGGATATTCATGGCGTAGTGGAAGGTGCTGCTGTGGAAGCTGGCGGTAATATTATCATCGTCCGTGGCATGAATGGTATGGGTAAGGGAGTGCTGAAAGCAGGCGGCAATGTGGTTGCCAAGTTTCTGGAGAGCGCCACTGTGGAGACGGATGGCAATGTGACCTGTAATTCCATCATGCACAGCACAGTTTTCTGCCGTGGTGAGGTGACGGTTACAGGAAAACGAGGGTTTATCGCAGGTGGCAAAGTCTGTGCGACCAAGCGGATCACCGTAAAAAATCTGGGATCTCCCATGGGTGCAGATACGATCGTGGAGGTCGGAACGGATCCAAAAGTAAAGGTTAAATTTGTGGAATTAACCAAAAAGGCATCAGAGGCAGAGAAAATACTGCGAAGTCTGGAACCGATTCTGACGAATTTTGATGACAAGATTAAACGGGGAATCCGGCTGAGCGAAAGTGAAGCAAAATATCTGGAATCTCTGCTGCAGCTGCGAAGGATCAAGAAATTGCAGTTAGACAGTGCAAATCAGGATCTGGAACCCATTAAGGAAAAGCTAAAGGAGAAAAAAGAATCCTGTGTTGTGGTAAGCGGTGAGGCTTATCAGGGAACCAAAATCTGTATATCAGATGTGTCCATGGTAATACAGAATACAGTGAGAGCATGTAAATTCGTGTATTTACGTGGAGACGTGAAAATGCAGGGACTTTACAGTTAAACAGGAGGCATATATGGCAATTGGACCGATCGAATTGCAGGGTACGGTACTGCGTACACAGGATTATACACAGCTGAAGCACCAGGAAGATACCAAAGGAGTTGTAGACCAGTCCCATTTTCAGGATCAGTTGAAAAGGGAAGTGGATGACCGGAGCTACCAGGTAAGTTCTAAGGAACGTGCGGAAAACCAGATGAAGAAGTTTGATGCAAAGGAAAAGGGCTCCAATGAGTATCACCGTCAGAATGGTGATAAAAAAAAGAAGAAAGAGGAAATGCCGGAACCGGGGCGTGTTTTTTTAAAACATCCCGGCGGCTTTGATGTAAGTATTTAGACGAGGAAACAAAAGATGAGCATGGCACAGATTGTTTTATTGATAATCGGAGTGATTTTGTTTGTGGCGGGTTTTATGATTCCGGAGAAAAGACAGGAGTTGAGCCCACAGTTAAAGGAAGAGGCAGAGCGGGAGGCTAAACGCCTGGTGGAGGAGGCAGTAGATAAGGCAAAGGAAAATCTGCAGGACTCCACGGATGAAACGGTACAGTATGCAATTGAGAAGACAGAACGGGCACTGGAGCGGGTTACCAATGAGAAGGTGATGTCCATCAGTGAATATGCAGAAACCGTAATCGAAGATATCAATAAGAATCATAAGCAGGTACTTTTTCTTTATGATATGCTCAATGATAAACAGGAGTCAATCAAGAAATCTGTCAGTGAAGCGGAAGGAAAAGTTAAAAAGCTTGAACATAAGCTGGAGCAGACGGAGCAGCCTGAAATAAAAGAAAACGAATCGGAACAAAAAAAGGAAGAGGTTAAAAAGGCAGAGCCCAGGAAAACCAGAACCCGCAAAAAACCTGAGCCGAAGACTGCTGCAACGCAGGCTTCCAACGAGAGCTTTGAAATCCTTACGGTAGAACAACTGACCCAGCAGGATGGCAAGGTAATCGGAGAGGACAAAGCAGAGAACGCGGCGGAACAGGTTCCGATGCCCAAAGTGGATCTGCCTCTTTTCAATGCAGAGGGAACAGAGAGCGGAGGAAACAGTAACGAACAGATCTTAAAGCTGCACCGGGAAGGCAAATCCAATATGGCGATTGCCAAGGAACTGGGACTGGGAATCGGCGAAGTGAAAATTGTAATTGATCTGTTTGAAGGGACGAAGTAAGTATGAAATTAAGGACATATTTAAGAGGTCTGGGACTGGGGCTGATCGTTGCGGCACTGGTTACCGGAGTCGGTTCCCAGCAGACCATGAGCGATGAACAGATAAAGAGCCGTGCAAAAGAACTGGGGATGATGGAAGGCCATACCTATCTGAACCAGGTAGATGCTGCGATAGAAACGGAAGAAACCACAGAAACGGAAGAAACCACAGAAACGGAAGAAACCGCGGAAACGGTTATCGTAGAAACATTGGAATCCGAGAGCCGGGTAGAACTGGAAAGTGAGACCGCTGCGGAGGAGACCAAAGTCCAGGAGACAGCACCGGAGGCAGAAAGTGAGCCGGTGGAGGAATCCCGGGAACAGCCGGTGGAGGACACCATGGCACCGGAAACCGTAACCTTCCAGATACACAGCGGAGACAGTTCCGTGAGTGTGGCAAAGCGTCTTGCAGAGGCAGGACTGGTGGGGGATGCCAAGGCATTTGACCGGTATTTATGCCAGAACGGATATGATAAGAAAATCCGTACAGGCACCTACGAAATCCAGAGCGATTCCAGCAATGAGGAAATTGCAAAAATCATTACCGCAGGAAAATAAGGGGGAGAGAAGTGAGCACTTTTTCTAAAATCAAAGGACAAAGTAAAAAGTTTTTTGCAGCGCTGTGTGTAGCAGCGCTGTTTGCTGTTACAGGAGTGGGACAGGCCAGCCTTACGGTACAGGCGGCAGAGACGACACAGCCGGTGGTGACACCCACCACGGGCGTTTTATATACCGGAGCCGGAGCAGAAATTTTTGCCCAGCCTGACCCTACGACCCTGGTGGCGGTTTTTCCGGGGGATGTCCCGGTACAGGTGACAGGAATGACAAACAACGGCTATTTCCAGATTCTGTGGCAGAATGCCATCTATTATGTCTACGGACAGGCATTGTCCGCCACCATCGGAACCCAGGCATATAAGCTGACCTATGTGGATGCAAAGGCAGCACTGGTGGGAGATCTGAACACCGGTACTTTCATTTATGCCCAGGGTGCCATGGACAGGGCAGCTCCGGCAAGCACCACCAAGATTATGACGGCGCTGCTTACCTTAGAGGCAGTTGCCCAGGGGAAACTGATGTTAGATACGCCACTCATGGTGACACCCACCGCTATTGCAGGGGTTCCAAACGATGCCAGCCATGTCTCTCCCCGGTTACAGGCGGGAGAGGTCATGAACGTGATGCAGCTTTTGGAGTGTGTGATGATAAAATCCGACTGTCATGCCTGCAATGTGCTGGCAGAGGCAGTGGCTGGGGATGTGAATACCTTTGTGGCGATGATGAACGCGAGAGCGGTGCAGCTTGGCTGTGTGGACACCAATTTTGTTAACACCTCCGGCTATCCCGCAGATAATCATTATACCAATGCCTACAGTCTTTTCCTGATCATGAAAGAGGCTATGAAGTACCCGGCTTTTCAGACAATCATCAACATGCCCTCCGCGACGGTTGCGGCAACCAATGTAAGCCCGGAGCGCACCTTCGAGTCCACAGATTTACTGCTGTTGCCGGGAGAGTATTATAACCCTTATGTCATCGGCGGAAAGACGGGAACTGCCAAGTCCTCCGGGGCATGTTTTGTGGCAGCGGCAGCCAGAGATGGAAAGAGTGTGATTTCTGTAGTGATGGGAGCTGACACCAGGCAGATGTCCGACGGCAGCGTGAAACGCCAGCAGTTCAGTGAAACCAATAAGTTATTGGAAATAGGTCTTGCAAAATAGCAAGGTTTATGGTATTGTCTTAGTGTTGCGGTCTTATGCCGTGACGAGAACAAATAGTAAACACGTCTGCCGGATTTACTGTCGGTGCCGCAGCGCTTACGGTTGGCAGCAGAGAACTTTTCGAAGGAGAGGGCAGGCGGAGGAACAACCAAATGGAGGTAGAAAAATGAGCGTTATTTCAATGAAACAGTTATTAGAAGCAGGTGTTCATTTCGGACATCAGACCAGAAGATGGAACCCTAAAATGGCTC
>ERZ1026844.125-NODE-125-length-62312-cov-8.416291_pt1 | contig 62312 bp, 55 predicted proteins | sample MGYA00380152_ERZ1026844 | MGnify/ENA primary metagenome ERZ1026844 (study PRJEB33269, sample SAMEA4719788) | human gut metagenome | biome: human-associated habitat; feature: organic feature; material: feces | place: Cameroon | collected 2013-10 ... | reverse complement strand
CTATTCAGTACAGGTCGAAGCATTTACTGCTGAGACCGTAAGAAAATGATTCAGTAATGCAAAATCCCATCGGCGAAGCCGATTTGGAATGGATTTTGCATCGTAACTGTGAAGGTACTGAACAGTTACAAGAATTTTATTTTTTGAGAAAAGGAATACCTAATGAAAATCGGCTTCGACAACGAAAAATACCTGTCGATGCAGTCTGCGCACATCCGTGAGCGCATTGATCAGTTTGGAGACAAGCTCTATCTGGAATTCGGCGGCAAGCTTTTTGATGACTTTCATGCTTCCCGCGTACTTCCCGGTTTTGCTCCCGATTCCAAGCTGCGTATGTTGATGCAGTTAGCGGATTATGCAGAGATTGTCATCGTTATCAGCGCCGCTGATATTGAAAAAAATAAAGTCCGTGGAGATCTGGGCATCACCTACGATGTGGATGTTCTTCGTCTGAGAGACGAATTTATCAACCGCGGATTATATGTGGGCAGTGTGGTCATCACACAGTACGCCGGCCAGATCAGTGCCGACCAGTTTAAAGCCCGCCTGGAAAAGAAAAATATCAAGGTCTACCTGCACTATCCCATTGATGGCTATCCCTCCAATGTTCCGCTGATCGTCAGCGAGAACGGATATGGCAAAAACGACTACATCGAAACCTCCCGTCCTCTGGTGGTCATTACAGCACCGGGACCCGGCAGCGGCAAAATGGCTACCTGCCTCTCCCAGCTCTACCATGACAATCTGCGGGGCATTAAAGCCGGTTATGCAAAGTTTGAGACTTTTCCCATCTGGAACATTCCTCTCAAACACCCCATCAACCTGGCATACGAGGCTGCAACTGCAGATTTGAACGATGTGAATATGATTGACCCCTTCCACCTGGAGGCTTACGGTGAAACTGCCGTCAACTACAACCGTGACATCGAGATTTTTCCGGTACTGAGTGCCATCTTTGAGGGCATCTACGGAGAATGTCCCTACAAATCCCCCACGGATATGGGTGTGAACATGGCAGGAAACTGCATCGTTGACGATGAGGCATGTCGGGAAGCCTCCAATATGGAAATCATCCGGCGTTACTATGCAGCCTTGAATAAGGCAGCCCGGACAGACACCGGGCAGACAGAGGTCTATAAGATCGAACTGCTGATGAAGCAGGCCAAGATAACCACCGATGACAGAAAGGTGACGGTTGCCGCAAAGGAGCGAGCAGAACAACTGGGAGTGCCCACAGCCGCTGTGGAATTGCCAGATGGTGTTATTGTCACCTCAAAAACAACCGACTTCCTTGGTGCTTCTGCAGCACTTCTGCTGAACGCACTGAAGCATCTGGCAGGAATCAGCCATGAAACCCGCCTGATCAAGCCGGAAGCCATCGAACCGATACAGGAATTAAAAGTAAAATATCTGGGCGGAAAAAACCCCCGCCTCCATACAGATGAAGTGTTAATAGCCCTGACCCTGGCGGCAAGCAGTGATGCCAACGCCAAAGCAGCTCTGGAACATCTCCCGATGCTGAAAGGATGTCAGGTTCACACCTCGGTGATGCTTTCCGAGGTGGATATCAAGATTTTCAAAAAGCTGGGCATGGAGCTCACCAGTGAGCCCATCCAGACCAGCAAGAAGGTCTACTAACCAGGATTAACGCCTCTCTGTAGCTTGCGCCGCTGCCTCAGGGAGCGCTCCTTGAAACAGCGGCCTTTCTTTATTCTGATTGATAAAGAAAGGGCTTTTCACAACCACACGGCGCAGAATAAAAAGCAGCGAGCGTAACGCTCCGGAATAGGAGAAAATTATGGCAGTAAAGTATGTATTTGTCACCGGCGGTGTTGTTTCCGGACTTGGAAAAGGAATCACCGCAGCATCCCTTGGACGACTTCTGAAAGCCCGTGGCTACAGCGTCACCATGCAGAAGTTTGATCCCTACATCAACATTGACCCCGGCACGATGAACCCCATTCAGCACGGCGAGGTTTTCGTCACCGATGACGGTGCGGAAACTGATCTGGACCTGGGACACTACGAGCGTTTCATCGACGAAAGCCTGGGCAAAAATTCCAATGTAACCACCGGTAAGGTTTACTGGAGTGTATTACAAAAAGAACGCCGTGGCGATTACGGCGGAGGCACCGTACAGGTTATCCCCCACATCACCAATGAAATCAAGAGCCGGTTCTACCGGAATTTTACCGATGAGGACACAAGAATCGCTATCATCGAAGTAGGTGGCACCGTCGGTGATATTGAGAGCCAGCCCTTCCTGGAGTCCATTCGTCAGTTCCAGCATGAGGTGGGACATAAGAATGCCATTCTCATTCATGTGACTTTAATTCCCTATCTTCATGCCTCCCAGGAGTTAAAGACCAAACCCACCCAGGCAAGCGTTAAGGATCTGCAGGGAATGGGTATCCAGCCGGACATCATCGTATGCCGCAGTGAGCATCCTTTAGACCAGGGCATCAAAGATAAAATTGCTCTGTTCTGTAACGTTCCCAGCAGCCATGTCCTCCAGAACCTGGATGTGGAATATTTATATGAGGCACCTCTTGCCATGGAGCGGGAACACCTGGCACAGGTAGCCTGTGAATGTCTCCATTTGGATCCCCGGACCCCGGATTTGGCCGAATGGGAAAAGATGGTGGACGACCTGCGTCATCCCACCAAAAAGGTGACTGTGGCTCTGGTTGGAAAATACGTGCAGCTCCATGATGCCTACATCAGTGTAGTAGAGGCTTTAAAGCATGGTGGAATCACGAATCATGCAACGGTGGATATCAAATGGATCGACTCCGAGACAGTGACCGAGGATAATGTGGCCGGTCTGCTGTCGGATGTACAGGGCGTGTTGGTTCCCGGTGGCTTCGGCACCCGCGGTATCGAGGGCATGATCACTGCCATCCAGTACGCCCGTACCCATCAGATTCCTTTCCTTGGCCTTTGCCTTGGCATGCAGCTGACTATTGTAGAATACGCCCGCCACGTTCTGGGCTTTACCGATGCCCATAGCATTGAAATGGATCCCAATACCACCCATCCTGTCATCGCATTGATGCCGGACCAGAATGGTGTGGAGGATATCGGCGGTACGTTACGCCTGGGCGCATACCCCTGTGTGCTTGCTCCGGAATCCCTGGCTTATAAGCTTTACAAAACCTGCGAAATTTCTGAGCGTCACAGACATCGTTACGAGGTCAACAATGATTTCCGTGCTGCCTTGACGGAAGGTGGCTTATCCCTGTCCGGCACTTCCCCCGACAACCGTATCGTGGAAATGTGCGAATTACCGGGACATCCTTTCTTCATTGCCACCCAGGCACATCCGGAATTAAAGTCCAGACCCAACCGCCCTCATCCTTTGTTTAAAGGATTTGTTGAGGCTGCGGTTGCACAGTTAAATAAATAAAAATCAGACAAGCCTGCTACACTTTGGCGGTGTGGCAGGCTTTTTAAGGAAAACAAATTCATGGAAATGACGATTAAATCTTATGTAAACCAATTATCTTCTTCTTCTCCTACTCCGGGAGGGGGTGGTACTTCTGCTCTTTTCGGTGCCCTTGGCTCCGCACTGGGCTCCATGGTAGCTGCCCTTACTACCGGCAAAAGGAAATATGCGGAATATGAACAGGATATCCAGAAGATTTTGGCGGAGACTGCCCACTTGAATCAGAGGTTTCTGGAATTGATGGAGGCTGACGAGAAAGCTTTCGCTCCTCTGTCCAGGGCATATGGTATCTCCAAGGATGACCCCGCACGGGATTCCATTTTGGAAGAAGCTTTGAAGGGAGCTGCTGAACCTCCCGTACAGGTTCTTCATACCTGTTCTTCTCTCATTGAGGTGCTGGAGGAACTGGCTGTAAAGGGAAGTCGTCTGGCTGTGAGCGATGCAGCCTGTGGGGCTGCCGCCTGTGAAGCTGCCGCGAAAGCTGCTTCCATGAATATTTTTATCAACACTAAGCTGTTAAAAGACAGAAGTTATGCACAGGAATTGAACCTGACTGCCGTGACCGAGGTGGAAAACATCAGCAGCCGTTGTGAAGCTTTACAAGCACAGATTCGTGCCGAACTGCTGACTTCCCGGATGAATGACCCGGCACAAAATTCTTCTCTGGACGAAAATACTGATTTTTCACCGATTCGTCAGCTGCGTGGTATGCCGGTAGTAAAATCCATGTGTGCCGCTCTCGCCCCTCGGTTGGAGGCTCTAAAAGAGCGGGGCATTATACCGAAACTGACGATCCTTCGAGTTGGAGCCAATCCCGACGATTTATCTTACGAAAAGGGAATTCTGAAACGGTTCCATGACAATGGTGCGGCAGTGGAGGTGAAAGAGCTGCCTCCGGATGTGAACCAGGAGACCTTGGAGACACTGATTCTTTCCCTGAATAAAGATTGCTCTACCCACGGAATTCTGTTGTTCCGTCCTCTGCCCAAAACTTTGGACGAAAAGCGGATTTCCGCATTGATTGCACCGGAAAAAGATGTGGATGGCATGGGCGAATGTAACCTGGCTGGTGTCTTTGCCGGAAGGAAGGATTCCTATCCCCCCTGCACGCCCCAGGCGGTGGTGGAGTTACTGGATGGTTACGGGATTGACTGCACGGGAAAGCGTGTGGTGATTGTGGGACGAAGTGTAGTGGTCGGAAAGCCATTGTCCATGCTGTTGTTACAGAAAAATGCCACGGTTACGGTCTGCCATACCCGGACGAAGGATCTGGCGGCGGAGTGCCGCCGGGCAGATATTCTCATTGCCTGCGCCGGTGTTGCGAAAATGATTACCCCGGAATTTACCAATCCCAACCAAATTGTTGTGGATGTGGGAATCAATTTTGCGGATGGAAAGCTATGCGGAGATGTGGACTACGATGCTGTCGCTCCATTGGTGGCCGGAATCAGTCCCGTCCCCGGTGGTGTGGGAACGATTACTTCTACAGTGATTTTGAAGCACACGATTATAAGTGCGGAGAGTCGTAAACGATAAAACTTCGCAAGTGGATTACAGGGTTAAGAAAATTTATAAAGTATGTAAAAGCCCGTGGTTTCGCCATTCATTTGCATTCATTGCAAATCCTATGTCGGAACCACGGGCTTTCTACACTTTAATATTTATATTCCTTTCATTAATCATCCCATTCTTTTTCTGACTTCAAGATAGCACCTGTAACAGCATTAATTTCATAGTCATACTCATATCCACCTGACTCAAACTCCAGTTCGTAAATAAGCATGCCATCGTCCCGATCCAATTCTCCTTTGAAGTTAAAAAGATTGGAGGCTTCCACACCAGCATGTTTCAGTGCAATTTCCTTGGCTTTTTCTAAAGTAATCTCGCCGGGAGTCTGATTTCCATTTGGTTGGTTGCTATTGTCCGGTGCAGCCACAGCGGCAGATGGATTACTTTCTTTAACAGGGGCAGGTGGATTGTTTTCTTGAGCAGGGGCAGGTGGATTGTTTTCTTGAACGGGGGCAGGTGGATTGCTTTCTTGAACAGGTGGAACAGCAACCGGAGCATCATCCTTTTCCTTTTCAAATTTTATCACTTCTCCGGTGACGGCGTTAATTTCACAGTCATATTCAAGACCCTCTGATATAAATTCCACATCATAAACCATAATGCCCTGATGGGTGTCCAGTTCTACTTTATATGCGGTCACATTATTGGCATTTACACCAGCTTTCCCCAGTACAATTTCTTTTGCTTTTGCTTCACCGATATAGGCTTTATCGCTGGCAGTCCCTACTGTTTCCACCTGAATGGTGGCAGTCGGATTTTTGTGTAATAATAAATTCAATTCATTGATGGACAAGTATGCAAGCTCATCAAATGTATGAAGTGAACTTTCCGAAAGAATATCCCGGATCAATTGTGCCTTTCCCATGGTAATGTCATACTTTTCAGCTAATTTCTGAAGTTCATCGCTTTTTGACACAGTCTGGCTCAGAACAGCCCCATTAAAAGTATCTGTTTGTAAAAGTTTATTCACTTCAGCAGTCAACCGTTCCTGCAATGCAGCTCCTTTGGCAAGATCCTGATTGTCTACACTAATGAGTATGGAATTCGCCAGTTCATTAAGATAACCATTCTGAAGCATAGAGCCAATCATTGCATTTACCGCAACATTCACATCGCTGCCCGAGAAATCCATATCTCCAATAATTATTTCCCCGTCCTGGTTTAGCGGGATAACCTTCAATACCCGTTCCTTCTGATTGACTTGAATTTCCACACTGGGATTCACATCCAGAGATACGGTAGCATCTACAATATGATTAATCTGGAAATTGTGGAATACTGCTCCTCCACCAATAAGTAAGCACAGGCATGCTGCTATTCCTGCTAACTGTGTAACCAGACTTTTTCTTTTTTTATTTGTTGTCATCATAATTGCACATCCTTTCTCTTTCTTGCAGTCGGAAAGAACAGCATCCAGGATATCCGGAGTTGAGTGAGTATATGCCTGTCGAATTTTTTCGTTGATCTCATATTCTGTCATATCTGCTGCCTCCTATTGCAAATGTTGTCTCAGCCGTTTTAAGGCTCGGTTATATTTTGAAAGAACTGTAGACAGAGGAAGTTCTAATAGTGCGGCAATCTCCCGATGCTTGAAGCCGGAAACTGCATGGAGAATTACTATTTGCCGTTCCTGATCGGATAGCTGTTCCATACAGGCTAGTAATACGTTTCTGTCTTCCATGGTAAATCTGTCATTGGAGGGAAGATAAAGTCCCCATTGCTCTTGTGAGGAATCTGCCATTTTAGAACGTTCTCTCAACTGCTGCAGACACAAATTTCTGGTAATGGTCATCAGCCATGCCAAAGGTTTCCCTTTTGAACGATAAGTTGATGCGTTATACCAGACAGCCACATAGCAGTCGTGGAGTACATCCTCTGCATCGTGTGTATTCTTCAAAATAGAAAGAGCAAAACTATAGATGGAGGAACGGGTATGTTGATATAGCTGCTCCAATGCATCCTGATTTCCTGCAGATATGCCTGAGAGCAGATTATCAAGATGAACCTCCTCTTCTTTATGGATTCCTTCTGTTCTTGACGTCAAAAACAATGTTGTCTCACTCCTTTCACTATGTTAATGCACAGAGAACACATTTTATTGCAAAGAAAAAAATTTATTTGAAATTTATTGAATTTATTATACTGAAAAAGAAAGTCCTGACTTCATATTAAATGAAACGGACTTTCTTTCAAATAAAAACCTTATGCATTTTAGAATTCTTAGTACTATGCTAATTGTTGCAGACCGTCAAAGCTTTTTAATGCTATGGTGACACGCTCATCCTGAGCGGCATCACCAATCCCTGCACACTCAAATCCACCACGGATGGCAGCCTCCACTCCCGCCTTTGCATCCTCTACTACCAGACATTCTTCCGGTGTCAGTTGAATTCTGTCCGCTGCAAGAAGAAAAACCTCTGGATCCGGTTTAGAGTTCCGGATATCATTGCCATCTGCAATGGCGTCAAAATATTTCTTCATATCCGTCTTTTCCAGAATTAACTGGGTATTCTTACTGGAAGATCCCACTGCAAGTTTGAGTTTTTTCTTTAGACAATCCAAGGTCTCTCTGACTTCTTTTGAAATGTCCTCCGGTTTCATCTGCTGTAACAGATTTCTGTATTCTGCGTTTTTCTCTTCTGCAAATGCCTGTTTTTCTTCCCGGCTATATTTCTTTTCGCTTTTTTCAAGAATGATTTCCAGGCTTTCCATGCGGGATACGCCTCGAAGGCGATTGTTATCCTGCTCACTAAAGGGAATATTTAAACGTTCAGCCAGCCTTTTCCATGCCAGGTAATGATAATGGTCGGTATGACACAATACTCCATCTAAGTCAAAAATAATTCCTTTATATGTATGATTCATCTTTCTTTCATCCTTCTACACACTGATTGTTTCACCAGGATTCACGGTTTTTTTCTGATTCCCATGGAAGAAACTTACCTCACTGTTTCCCTGATTCTGGCACTCGATCCTGTCTCGGGCTGCAGATATCCGGAGTTTGTTTCCCTGATAATCAATCCGGAACTCCAAAGTCTCCCACGCTTCCGGTAATGCCGGATTGATGTGAAGTCCATCTTTTCTGACTTCTACGCCACCGAAACCTTGTACCACGCACTGCCAGATCCCGCCCATGCAGGCACTGTGGATTCCTGCATCGGATGTAGTCATTACCGGTCCTAAATCTGTGTCACAGCAACCGCGGAAAAACTCGTAGGCTTCTCCGGTTCTGCCCAGCTTTGCTGCCAGAAGTGCATGACTGGATTTACTTAAGGAAGAATCATGCAGGGTGCGTTTTTCGTAGAATTCATAGTTTTTCTCCCGATTCTTTTCGCTGACAAGCTCCGGGAAAAGTAATAATAACAGAATGGTATCTGCCTGTTTGTGAACCTGATATTCTCCAATCTGATCCTGATTGTAATCCTCATAAATAGTTCCAACTACATCGCTTTCCTTGTATTTGGTGAGATCTAAATATTTCAGTTTTTCATACCCATCATATTGGGGAATAATCCCATTGGTATCTGCTTTAGGCAGATAAATCTTCTCTGCTGCCATGCGGATGCTTCCCAGATTATCTGTAATTTTCCACTTTGCGTCCAGTTTCTGATAAAGGTCAGAATCTTCCTTTTGCAGCAGTTCTATAACAGTTAGCGCTAAATCCAGGTTATATTTCACAAGATAATTAGTATAGGCATTATCGTCCACATGCTCCTTGTACTCGTCTGGTCCAATGACATCGCGGATGTGGCAGGAATCGCCTTCCCACTGTACCCGGTCTGACCAGAACACCGCTGTAGCAAGAATAATTTCATAGCCGAATTTCTTCATGAAATCTTCATCCTGCGTTGTCATATAATACTGCCATACTGCATAGCTGACATCTGCAGAAATATGCTGTTCCAGCTTACCGGTGTTAATAGGAATCGGCTCTCCGGTTACCACGTCGGCACCTCCCCATACAGGCGTTACCTCTCCATCATCCAGCCACGCTGATTCCCATGGGAACATTGCACCCTGATAACCATTCTCATAGGCTTTTTTCTGAGCTCCCTGCAGGCTTTTCCCGCGGTAGGATAACAGTGTTGCTGCTGCTTTCGGATCTGTGAATAAATAAAACGGAAACAGGAAAATCTCGGTATCCCAAAAGGAATGTCCTTTATAGCCTTCTCCTGACAATCCCTTTGCTCCAATACCCACTCTGTCATCGTCTCTTTTTATCATAATATTCAAATGATACAAGGCAAAGCGTATTGCCAGCTGGTCATAGGGATTCTGGCTCTTAATCTGAATATCTGTGGTATCCCAGTATTTTTTCCATGCTGTTTCACCAGCAAGACGAATGTCCTCATATCCTCTAAGCAGATAACATTTGGCTGATTCTACACTTCGCTCCTGCGTATTCCACGTTTTTTCTTTTAAGTTTGCTTCCTTATCCCTGCTGGTGTATACACAGCAAATTTTTTCTACCACCAGTTCACTGTTTGCCGCAACCGATACATCGGTACGGATTCCCAGATAGCGTCGTTCGATCACAGGCAAAAGATAGGGTGAAATTTCCTTACCTTGCAGATAGATACGATGACCTGCATATTGCACAATATGTACTTTGGATTCTCCTGTGGATGCGGTATATTCCATCAGATTTTCATCATAAAGTCTTTTATTTCCCTCATGGAAATGCTGGGTTCCACCATTGGACATGGTTCCGTCAATGCCGCTTGCAATTCGTACTTTTATATCCCCGTTCAGAGAACGTAAGGAAATGCGAAAGGCTATCACATGTTCTTCTGCCAGAGAAACGATTCTCTCAAAGTTCAGTTCAACCTCTGCACCCGCAGGGCTGACCCAGATTACTTTTCTGTGTAAAACACCGGTATAGATATCCAGCTCTCTCGCGTAGTCTTTGAGTGTTCCGGCATCCATACGGAATTCTTCTCCGTTTATCCAGATACGAAAATTCGTAAAATCAGCCAGATTGGGAAGTTCCGTTACTTCTTCTTCACCAAACCGATCAAAAGTTCCTGTCACAAACAAATCCCTGCATTCTGCTGTATATTGTTCTTCCAATGCAGCTCTTTGTCCGATATAGCCATTTCCCTGGCAGAAGATTGCCTCGCATTTTCCCAGTTTTGTCCTATCAAATAGCTGTTCTTTTATAATCCAATTCTTCCGTGCGCCTTCACCCGCATGGTAATTTAACTGTGTTTTGCTCATGTTGTTCTCCTGTCATTGTCATAATAATTTACACTTATTCTTTGATGCCGGTAGCTGCCATCGATGCCTGTACCTGTTCCTGTGCCACCGCATATAGCAAAATGCCGGGAATGATTACAATTGCCAACGCCGCAAACATTCTGGTGTAATTGTAGGAAAATTCATTAGTAAAAAAGGAAAGGGCAATGGGCAATGTTCTGTTTTTGTCGGTGGAGGTCAGCAGGGATGCATAGTAATATTCATTCCAGTTATTCAGGAACATCAAAATTCCTGCTGTGGTCAATGCTCCTTTTGTGAGGGGAAGGTTAATCGTCCAAAAAGTCCGGAAAAAACCCGCACCTTCGATAGACGCTGCCTCATCCAGTGCTTTCGGTACTGCCATAAATCCTGCTTTTAACAAAAAGATGGACATTGCCATACCTGCTGACAGATACACCAGTGTTACTCCCCAGATGTTGTCATAAAGTTTCAGGTGCATAACCAGGCTGAAAATAGGCTGGGTACGACTGTGTGCCGGAACTAAAAGGGTAATGGTGAACAGCGTAAAAAATAAATTTCTTCCCGGAAACTTGAATTTCGCCAGCACATAAGCACCCATGGCATAAAACAAAAGAGAAACAATGGTAGATACACCTGCAGCTAACAACGAGTTGGAAAAATATCTTCCAAAGCTGTAATTCTCAAATAAGTAGCGATATGTTTCAAAAGAAAAGCTGCTGGGCAGGGAAAACGGATTGCTCAATATCTCTCCATTGGTTTTAAAGGAGGCGTTGATTACCCATAAAACAGGAAACAGAGAAATGATAATTACAAACAGCATGACACCGTACATCATCACTTTGACCAAGATTTTTTTCAATGTTTGCATGCTCTCTCCTCCTTAGTATACAGACTCATTCATACGAAAGACCTTATTTACGATACCCATAATCAGTAGTCCAATCAGAAACATCACCACGCCAATGGCATTGGCCTGTCCATATTTATAATCTGTCACATTGTTTACCAGCATAATGGCAAGGCTCATGGTGTCATCACCCGGACCTCCCGCCGTTGTTAACGCAATCTGTTCATACATGGTAATTCTGGATGTGATAGAACAGATAACACTGGTTCCAATGGCGTTTCTACACAGTGGAAGCATAATATAACGTATCAGCTGCCATCCTTTCGCTCCATCAATCTTTGCCGCCTCAATCCACTCTGTTGGTATATTCATCAGGTCACCCAGGACACATAGCGTTACAATTACTGCATAAAAAAGCCAGGTTGCTGTCACGCTCCAGAATGCATAGGGGGATTTATAAAACCACTGCACATGAAATTCCGGATCAAATTTACGAATCAAAAAGTTTAATGCACCAAAATCATCGTTGAAAATAAAACGATAAATCATTGCCCAGGCTGCCGCAGAAATAACGTTGGGAATCATATAAACTGCCCGGGTAAATTTCCAGCCCTTGGGTTTATAAAATAAAATGAATGCAACCAGCGTACCAAATCCCACATGCAGTGTCATGGCAATGATACTCCAGGCAATTAGGTTCTTAATTGATATACGAAATGCTCCTCTCTTAAAAAGAGAAATATAGTTGTTCAGTCCATTGAATACCGGGGAATTAAATCCATCCCACTTCGTAAATGAAGTGACAAACACCTGTATAATCGGCATCATATAAAACATCAGAAAGATGACGATGGATGGCAGGAGGAATAAATATATCCAAAATAACTTCCCCCCATTTTGTTTCTTTGCTTTTGTCATTCTTTGTTCCTCCCATAAGTGGTGCTAAATGCAATACCCAGTTTTCCCTATTTCAGTACTGACCTGCGGAAGTTTCCGCAGGTCAGTACTTATGAGGGTCGTATTATTAAGAAAGTCGTCTATTTTTAATGCACAAGATTTTATTCTTCTACTGCCTCAGCTGCTTTGTCGCTTAACCACTGGCAGAATTCCTCTGCGGTATAAGTACCGTCTGCTAAAGAAGGAAGAAGTTTTCCGAACTCTGTATTTGCTACAGATGCAGGAATGACATCCAGAACAGCGGGAACAAATACGGTATCAGAAGTGGTATCTGCTGCTAAATCAGCCAGTACCTGTGTCTCAGCCTGCTTCTCTTTAAAGCTGTCTGAGTACTCCAGGTTGGGAGCATCGCCACCCTCTGCCAGCAGGTATGCCTCTAATTCTTCAGGGCTGTTAATGAATTCCAGAAATGCCTTTGCCAATGCAATTTCATCCTCACTTGCAGATGCGGAAATCCACCACTCACCATAAGTTCTGGTATTTGCAACACCTACATTGCCAGGGAAAAGGCTTGCATGAACATTGGCTCCGTCAAAGCCGTTACTCCATTTATCAGAAGATTCCGGTGCAAATTCTGCGGACATCCAGGGACCATTGGCAATCACCGCCGCCTGCTCGCTCATAAATGCGTTGGCTGCATCTGCGTAGGTTGCTCCGATGGAATTAGAAGATGCGTTATTCTGTAACAATGTCTGTAACTTTTTGGTAGCCTCGATAATCGGGGTCTGGTTAAAATCTGTAATTTTTTCTACGGTTCCGTTCTGTAACAGTTCTGCACCACCATCCTCATTAGCAATCAAAGCAGTATAGAATAATGCTGCGACCCAGCCATTTTCTGCAGTGGAAAATGCAATCTTCTGGTCTGCAAGGTCAGAAACAAATTCATCCATGGACATAGCACTTACATCCCCTGAGGGAGTCCATAATTCACTGTTGTAGAAAAATCCGGTGGGACGAACCGTTGCTAAAGGCATGGTATAAATTGCTCCATCATCCTGGGTATTGTACTCGATGCCATCCTCCAGCAATCTTCCCTTTAATTCTGCATTCTCATTCAGCCAGCCACTCAGATCGTAAGCCAAACCATTGGGAATTACCACTTTGCTAATCCAGTCCACATCACCGCCCTGTACCAGTACAGGAAGCTGGTTCTGCTGTGCTAACTGTTTTAATTTATCATTGAATGTATCCTGTGGGGTTGCCTCCAAAGTAATCTTATATTGTCCGGCATATGCCTCATTAAAGCGCTCAACCTGGGGCTCAAAAAATACGGCACCGGAGTTTTCTCCAGTTTTATAGGAAGGAATCGTTACTTCCACAACTTCACCTGTAGTGCCTTCTGCTGTCGCAGCCGGTGTCTCTGTTTCTACTACTGTACTTTCTGCCTGGTCTGTGGTTCCTGTCTCCTGTGTTCCGGCACCAGAATTTCCACATCCTGCAACCCCTAAAATCATACCTGCTGTAAGTAATAATGCTAAATACTTCTTTTTCATTCGTCATCCTCCTCTGTTTTTGATGAATGTCAGTCAATCCGCTACTAAATCGTTTCCGTGACACGGTAAAAAAAATATGGAATCCTACTTGCTGGATTCTTTATCTGCGGTCATTCCTGACCGCAGATATTTTTCACACTTTCACGCTCCAGAATTTTATAAGGTAATATACTATGTTCCTTCGTTTCTTTTCCTTCAATGCGGGCATGTAATAATTTTGCTCCGGCATATCCGTTTCTTTTCATATCCTGCCATACAGTTGTAAGAGGGGGTGCTGTATATTCGGAAATCGGAATGCCATCAAATCCTGTAACGGAGAAATCTTCCGGTATTCTGTATCCCATTTCCTTGATGGCTCTCATTACCCCCAAAGCCATCAAATCACTGAAACACATCATTGCTGTATGCTGGGTCTTTCCATAGGTTTTCAGATAGTCCAATGTTTTCTCGTATGCTTTTTGCTCGTCAAACTCACAATACAGGATATCCTCTTCCTTTAAAGCATAACCTTTTCTGCTCATAGCCCGGTAGACTCCGATGGTTCTGTCCATGGTAACTCTGGTGTTTTTCTTTCCACTCACCACCAGGATTTTTTCATGGCCATTGGCATAAAGCAAATCCACAACATCTGCCATCGCTCTGATATTATCAATGGAAATCCAGCCGCCTTGCCTTTCCGATAACTCCATGTCGATTGCTACGCATGGAATTTTGGTATCCATCAGTTCCTGAAAATAAGGATCATCCGTGGTTACTCCACTTAAAATCACTCCACTTACATCATGTTCCGCACAAAACTGCTGATAGGACACTTTCTCCTGTTGTTTCACATCGGTTGCGTATACTGCCACATCCAGATTATGATTGCAGGCATAGGTATACACACCCTGCATAAGCCGGAACATCAGGTTTTCCTTCGGATTGTTTTCAAGCAGACCTGATATGATAAGGGCAATTTGGTTGCTCCGTTTTGAAGAGAGATTTTTGGCATTCAAATTCGGTTTATATCCCAGCTCCTCCGCTGTTTTTAATACTCTTTCCCTGGTTTCTTCGGTGATATCCGTATAACCATTAAACGCTCTGGAAACCGTAGATACACTCACTCCGCAACTTTTAGCTACATCTCGAATCGTTACTGCCATGTTTTCTCCCTTTCTCGGAAACGCTTTTGTAGCTTATGGTTATATTAGCATACTAAAACGCTTTTGTAAATCTGTTTTTTGTAAATTGTGACACATTTCCCAGTAAAATCTTTGTTGCTGTTCTTAATTTACTCACACTTCTATTCTTTTTTCTGCATAAATTGTATCATAAATGCATATAAAAGGGAATCATAAAAGCACTTACTAAAACGCATTTTTGTAGTGTTTATAAGATTTAGAAGCGAAAAGAAAAATTGCCCTCACCTTTTGGTTGGGCAATTTTCGTAAAGTTTTGTAATTTTAAAAATACTCCATAAGGAAACAAGGCTTTCTGTAAAAGATCTGTTCAAGCAATGCCCAGGTCTGCGGATCATCCACCATACACAGCTTTGCGAATGGGGGCTACTGCAGCACCGTCATAATCGCCGGTATCAGCTGTTTCTTACGGGAAACCACTCCCCTTAAGATAAAGCTGTCTCCACGTGGCTCTACACCCATGGCATCCCGGATGAGTTCCTGCGCATTGCTTCCTACATAAAGTAACTCTGTGGACTCCTGCACAATATCCGTCAGCATGAAAAACAGCATCTGCAGACCACTCTGCTTTAGCTGCTTCTCCATGTAAGGGTACAGCCGCTGTTTCAGCTCCACCAGTTCCTCCTGGTTCATGGAGTTGACCTGGCCTACTCCAAAGGTAATATCGTTCATCACAAAGGTTTTGAAGTCCTGTTCAAAGATTTCCGAAGTTTCCTTGCTGCTTAAATTGCTTCCGGCGCGGAACATATCTCCTGCCAGTTTCTGCACATTGATTCCGGCAATCTTTGCCAGAGCCTCTCCAGCTGCCTTATCCACGGCCGTACAGGTGGGAGAACGATACATCAGGGTATCAGAAATAATTGCACAGCACAGCAGGGTTGCTGTCTGTTTATCCAGTTCAATTCCCGCCTCCTGGTACATCTGATAAACGATGGTAGCGGTACAGCCCAGAGGCTGGTTGCGGAAAAAGACCGGGGAAATGGTTTCCACACTCCGCAGTCTGTGATGGTCGATGATTTCCAGAATCTCAGCATTTTCTATGCCATCCACCGCCTGGGACTTCTCGTTGTGGTCTACCATGATCACCTGCTTTCTTGCACTGTTCAGCAGATTTCGCCGGGAGATCATGCCCACGTAGCTTCCATCATGTCCCAGAATGGGGAAATCCCGGTACCGCTTCTTCGCCATGACGTCCTTGATCTGGTCAGTGAAGTCATCCATATGGAAGGTAGTCAGTCCATGTCGTTTCATAAAGTAGCTGATCGGCATACTCTGATTCATTAGGCGGGCTACCGTGTAAGTATCATGAGGTGTACTGATAATGACACAGTTTTTCTCCTCCGCCAGTTTCTTGATGGTCATGGAAACAGACGCACCCTCGCAGACAATAATGCAGTCTGCATTCATCTCAATAGCACAGAGCTGGGATTCATAACGGTTTCCGAGGATTACCAGATCATGGGGTTCTATATAGCTTTCCATCAAATCCGGATTTGCCGCTGCAATCAGCACTTTTCCTTCCGTAAAATATTCCTCCGGATCACCCACAAGCATTTCCGCCTCCAGGGTTTCGATGATATTCCGGTATTTGGTGTGGGCGTTGGAGAGAATTCTGCTGTCGTACACTTCCATGTAGGATTTGGTAATGTCTCCGATGTTGATCAGTCCTGTGAGGAAATTATTTTCATCTGTAATAGGAAGGGTTACTACGTTCAAATCTTTCATCAGGGTCCAGGCTTTTTTCAGGGAAATATTTTCAGACACTCCCGGTGTCTCACGGATCTCGATGTCCCGCACCTGCGTTCCCACATCTTTGAGAAAAACAGGAGGCGTGATGCCGAACCGCTCCACGATATACTGGGTTTCTTCATTTAAATTGCCCGCTCTTGCGGCAATATAGTCCTCGCCGGTAAGGCGGCGTTTTAAGTCAGCGTAAGCTAAAGCGGAACAGATGGAATCTGTGTCCGGATTTTTGTGCCCGATCACGAATACGGGTCTTTTTCGTTCACCCATAGGATTTGCTCCTCTCTGTTAATTTTATATTTCATCGTTTATAATATAGATTGCTTGTGACTTTAATAAAGTTTTTAATCATTTCTGGTGCCACTATACTCCCTTTAATGGTTGCTATTTTAGCATAGCGGGAAAATTTTTACCAGTGCGAAAAGAACTGTTCTGTCTGTCCAGAGACGAAAAGTCAAGGGCTTTTTCATCAGATTCAAAAAGAAGTCACATTTTGCGGACGGCAAGTCCACAGGGGATAGCCGCATTAGCGGCGCAAGGGGGTGCAGCCACCTTGACGGAACGAAGTTCCTAAAGGGATTTGAATTACTCAAGGAATAGACTCTTTGAGGGAACCCACTCCGTTGCAAGTTCATCTGCTTTTTCAAGCCAACGCTTAATCCTCTTTTCTGGCGGGACACTCTCGCCCCAATATTCAACAAACAAATCGTCGTCCATCCGGATGAATCTTTCGTGCGTAAGCGCGGATATATTTCATCTTGTCCTGCATATCGAGCTTTCTGAAATCATCATAGCGAATGCCCATCTGCTCAAACAAAGATTCTTTCACTTCGGTTTTTTCAGACGGAAGTTCAATTTCAAAACGAGGGACGTGTGATGTTCTGACATGAATGACGCTTTGCTCATATTCGCCCCAGCGAACCTCTGGAACACCGCCCATTTTTCCAAAGACAACATAAATATGCTTGACTTCATCAATGCGTTGTGTTTCAAGAACGCTATTTGCAATACTCTTCTGTTAGCTGCGCACAACATTTATTCAGGATTTCTTCAAATTCGTTTTTCGTCATACCTTGTTCTTATTCCCTTCGATTACATTTTTGACAGAGTTAGCAATATGCCACGCAAGCACCGGTGGAACAGCGTTCCCTATTTGCCGTTCCGTTTCGCGCAATCCGCAAGGAAAAGAAAATGAATCAGGGAAAGATTGGATACGGGCTGCTTCTCTCATAGAGATTCTTCGCGGAAGTGCATAATGGAATTGAATATTTCCATGACATTCTGCCCGCATGGTATAGCCGGGACGGTCGGCAATTAAACGACGATTGCCCTGCTCGCCGCTTACTTTTGCATTGCTCCATATATGAGAAAATGAGTTATCCTGCGGATGTTCTTCCAGATCATGCAGAGCTTCGTAGGCTGTGATAGGCGCAAAAACACTCGGTTTTGGAGGGACAAAATCAGGCAGTCCCTTTTTTGTCCCAACGAAAATCACTCGTTCTCTCGTTTGCGGCACACCATAATCCTCGGCGTGGTATAACTGGTAGCTTAGGTTGTACCCAAGAGAATTAAAATCTTCAAGGATTTTGTTCAGAGAATACTCATTCTGCTTGAGCAGCAGACCTCCAACGTTTTCAGCAATGAACACCTTGGGCTTTATCCTGTTCACAGCTTCTACAATGTAAGTATATAAGCTGCTCCGTTTTCCGTTTACGCCAAGCATTTTTCCGTTAATTGAAATGTCTTGGCACGGAAAACCACCCACGACAATATCGGCTGTTGATGGAAGGTTCTTAATCTGTTCTACAATATCTCCTTCAACGATATAATCGCCAAAGTTTTCGCGATATGTTTTGCAAGCAGCCGGATTGATTTCGTTTGCCCAGATTATATCAAACCCTGTTTTAGCATAGTGCTTTCCCAGAAAATCAAAGCCACCGATAAGCCCTAAATCCATTCCACCACAACCGGAAAACAGGGAAGCAACCGTAATGGGTTTCGACTTCGCTTTCCTTTTTGATGGATACTCTTCTTCACTATCAACTGTCCAATTTCTTCCGATTTTTTGGGCGGTTTTTAGTGAGCCATTTTCCGCAAGACGGCGGAGAGTGTCTCCACTTCTATTGTGCAATCTCGCATATTCTGCAAGTGATATAATCATAAAAATCACCTCGACAATTTTTCTAATTATACACGCTATCGTGTATAACTACAAGTGCCTATTTGTTAATTTACGCCAAACAATTCATGTCCTGAAAATCAAGGACAACCTATGGTAGGCGTAGTGAGCGGCTGTCTACGATTTCAATTCTTTTGTATAGTCCAGAATTATCATTCTTGAATAAAGCTAAGTGGTTAAGTGCATCACCATATGCAAGGTAATAATATTCCTCATCAACTTTTTCGTCTCTGCGGATAAACCGCGCAATGTAACCGTTAGGCTTCAAATATAGTTGAAAGCTTGATTGTCCGTAAATAAACGATGTATTTTCAACGACAAATAAGCAGATTTTCATCTGCTTCAAAAAGTGCTATACTCTTACTAGTGTTACTGTTTATGCAGCTCTGTATATTAGATATTTGGGTTTTCTAAAATGAGCTGTTTTAAGTCTTGGGAATTGTCTGTCGGGGCGGACAGGGATTAATTCCTTTTTTGTGCTTTTTTATTCCTTCTTATCTCCCTTGATTCCGCGATAGATTCCTGCGGCAAACATGGCAAGAATCAAACCTCCAATTACAATTCCCCAGTGCAAAGAGGTTTTTTTATCCCTGCTCACCTTCTCAGCCTCCACTGCCACTTCCTGATGAAATTCTTCGATATCCTGCATTTCCTCCTGCAAAGCACCATTCTGGGTGTCTTCTTCCAGAGTTTCCTGCAGATACTTTGTCTGCATGTAGCCAGTGGTTGTCTGATACCTGACCTTACACCAGTCTTCCTGCTGTTCCAAAACCAGAACCATATCCCCTTTCGTCAATGTAAGCAAGGATGTTGATGCAATATCAGCATCCTCATAAATATCAGCATCCTCACTCACATAAAGCATACGAAATTCCTCTGCCTGCACTTTCAGCAGTGGCAGAAAACAGATTGCACAGATGCAGTAAACCATAATCCCTATTCCTAATTTTAAATAGAAGCGTTCTAATTTATTGTTTCTCATTTTCAACCTTATCCTCATTTCTGCGCAAAATCTCCTTTTCCGTCTTGCCCCATTTCTCATATTGTTTTAGAATTTCCTGCAGCAATGCTTTCGCATCTCCCATGGGAACAAAGCTTATCCCTTCGCCTTCCTGATAGCGTTCCCTATTGGCTGCATTCTCCCCCAGAATCATAGGTTTCTCCATGGTTTCATAGATATATGCCTTTCCCGGGATCGTGCGGCGCGCCTTCTCTATCGTGGGGTGAAAATGTCCTGCCAGACACAAATCAGCCATGGCAATACAGTCACTCAACGCCTGCTGGGAGAGCCATTTCTCCCAATGAACATAAGAAAGCTTGTCGATTCGTTTTGCCTGCTGTTTGGAGAGAGGTCCCACTAATACAAACCGCAGCCTGTCTACCGATTGCTCCTGGCTTTGAACGCCTTCTATTGCATCCAGAATCACATCCACTCCCTGTAAAGGCAAAATGCTGCCAAAATACAAAACAACAAAGCAGTTTTTCCATTCCTCTGGTTTTGACACTACTTTGGAATAATACAGGTCTTGATCCGCTTCCAGATACAAAACTTCCATGGCGCCCTCTCTGGCTTCAAGCTCCCGTTGAAAGAATCTTCCATGAGCCCGGGTGTCACATAAACTCCAATCTGCCAATGCAAGCGTTCTCTTATCTATCCATTTTAACCATTTGCCTAAAGAACCATCCGGTTTCACCCTTCCGCGATCCAGACATAAGGTGTCATACATAGAGATGAAGAAATCAATCATGATAAACTGTTTTCTGAATTTCCAGAACCATACCGGAAGGATAAGCTGTGGAGAAAATCCCAGAAAAATCACATCATACTTTCTACAGGATTTCAGAAGGAGACTCCCATACACCTTCATAAGCCGAACCGGATAACAGGAAGACTCCGAGCCCAGCACAGCCACCTGAGCAGCATATTCCCGGCAAATACGCAGTTCCTGTGTATTTCTTATATAACTAAGTTGTTTTGTTGTGATGAACAGCACTCTGTTGTGCAACAGATAAGAGGTAAATTCCAAAATCGCACCGAATCCTTCCAAGCAACGTAAGAATGATTAATCTCCATTCCAGATTTCTGATGTTAACCTTAGAAAAGGCTTCCCGGTAAGAGGGCGACTTCAAACAGCTTCTTACCTCCTGCAGTTTCTTCATGATGGAAAGTGAATTCCCCTGATGAAAGAACTGAAGTACGCAGCTAATTCCAAAGGATTTAATTTCCCTACAATACAACGCCTGCCTGTCTACATTCTGGCTCTCCAGATAACGGAAGACCTTTTCATTCTCCCGCTGTCTGCCAGGATTAAATTGATGGGTAATGGAATCCGCAACAAAACGATAGTGATAAATAGGAAGTTTCTGGTAATCGATCTTCTTTGCTGCTCCGAATACTTCCACATTAAACACCATGTCATCCAGAACCTTCAGTTCCGTTTGAAACAAAAGGTTGTTTTGCATCAGAAAATCCCTACGGTAAAGCCGATCCCACAGTGCCGATAACGGAACCGATGTTTTGGGAATATTCAGGGGGAAATACAACACACCGTTTCTAAGTTTCTCTATTTCCTTTTTCTCTGTCCACAGCTGCCCGGTTTCAAAATGCTCCCAAGGTGCTTGTGTCTTTCCTTCCTGCCAGGCATCAAAAAGGAGTACATCTGCATCTCTGTGTGCAGCTGCGCATTTCTGCATCCTAAGAATGTTTCCCGGCTCCACCCAGTCGTCGGAATCCACAAACCAAACCCATTCTCCTTTCCCGGCAGACAATCCATCATTCCGCGCCGCTGCCACTCCTCCATTTGCTTTATGCTGCACATGGATAAAATCGTGGCGGGACGCATATTCGTCAGCCAGCTGTCCAGAACCATCTGTGGATCCATCGTCAATCAGTAGAACCTCAATGCCTCCACCTCCCTGTCTGACAGTCTCCACCAGACTATCCAGACAGGTTTCCAGATATTGTTTCACATTATAAACAGGAACCACGATTGTCAACCACATTTCTTCCATTCCCTTCTACGGATTATAATAAAGCCAAAAGCTGCCATACGCCTTGCTTTTTTTATAGCGGGTCATCAGATAACCCTGGTCATCCTCTGTCGCATATAAGACAACCAGATCCGAAGACTGCAGCTGCTCTTTTTCCGCCTCTGAAACAAGTACAATATCCTCGTCTCTTAATAGAAATTGAAGGCTGGAAATAAAAACATCATCCTCTGTATTATGATAGGAAACTAATCTCCTGCCCTCAGCAATTTTTTCCTCAAGTTCCTCTGCAAGGTACGCATTTCCGTAGGATACACGATTATAGGGGTAAGTAAACTGTTCGCAAAGCATAATGCCCAACACAACCTCCACCCCAACAATCGCCCACAATACCTGCTCCCATCCCGGCTTACGGCTGCACAAAAAGAACACCAGCCAGACAAGCAGCATGAGAATGAAATCGGCGAGAAATGCCCACCAGAAAAAAGTATCCGGACGAAAGGGCACAAATTTCAGTGCATAGCATAAGCCAGGAATGAAATAACCACCATGAAGATTGGTGATATGATGGGTTTCTATCACACTCTCCAACAACCAGGTAGTCCCCAGATGAAACATTAAAATTGTCGTCATGCCAGCTACGCACTTAGACACCTTCCGACAAATAAGGAACAACTCATGGAGTCCAAGCAACATCACAATGGGTAAAATAAACTCGTCATATCTTCCGTAGACCAGGCTGTCAATCCGTCCGTATTCTTTGCAATAAATAGCATTAATCAGAATCTCCCCTGCAACAGCCAGAAACAGAAACAGATAAAAATAGAAATTCTTTCCCCAGCTTTTTCCTTCTCTCACGGATTGAAGGATACGGCGCAGCATAAAGGCACAGCCCAGATAAAAAGTTCCAAAGGTTGACATTCCCAGATAATAAATCTTTCCAACCAGACTCACAAGAAATGCTTTCATTCCCTCTTTGGTAAAAATCGCTGCTATTTTGCTCCACTGTCCAGCGTAGTCATTAATGGCAAGCTGTTCTGCCCCTGAACTACTATAAATGTGGGTCTGTACGATTCTTTTCAGTAAAACAGTAAATGCCAGGCAAAGCACCAGGGAGAGCAGAAATAGCAGGAACTGTTTTCCTTTTCTGTTCCGCTTTATCATCCTCACAAGCAGGGTAACACAGACGGCAATCATCACGGCTATGGTACGCATGTGTATCATATAGAGAAAGCCTATGGCTGACACTAAAGAAACCAGCCACGGCATCCTTCCTGTATCCAGATACTTTAGCAGTGTAAAGCTTACCAGGCAAAATGCGAAGACAAGCACAATCTCTGCCAGGGTAATCTGCATGTAGAAAATCCAGGTCGGGTAGAAAAGGGCGATTCCGGAAAAGATAATGCGCAGCTCCAGTTTCTTTTTCGGGAAAATAATGGAGACAATCTCCAAAAGCAGGAAGAATGTTCCAATCAGGAGAAACATGTTCACGACAATCGCAGCCCGGTATGCAGCTACCGGGTTGTGAAAGAGAAAAAGAATGGGAATCAGAAGGATGCTGTAGCCATAGGAATAGTAGGAACCGAGGGATGCAATCTTCGACCAGTCGTACCCCAGAACCCGTGCCGCGGAAGCCCAATATCCAAATTCATCCGGATAGATAATGAACCCGTAAATTCTTCCTATCCCATACATCAGTACACAAGTCAGCAGCACAATGCAGAACAAAAGATCAACCTGTGGTGCTGAGAGTTTATATCGTTTTTTCATTTAATTACTCCAAACCTGCAGCACCGCAATTGTTATTGGTTCATAAAATCAGAGTAATGCTGTAAAACAGTGTGAGGTTCCCCTATCTCTCTAAGCTCGCCCTCATGCATCCAGGCAACCTGATTGCATAACTCTAAAAGCGTTTTCTGGTCGTGGGACACAATCAAAACCGTCCTTTTTTCATCTTTAATTAAAGATTTCATTTTATTCAGGCTTTTTTTACGAAACCGCTCATCTCCCACGCTGAGTACCTCATCAACAAGCATAATATCTGTTTCCAGCATGGCTGTAATGGAAAAAGCAAGCTTCGAGTGCATTCCACTGGAATAGGTTCTAACAGGTCGATCAATAAACTCTCCTAGTTCTGCAAAGTCAATGATCTCCTGCATTTTTTCCCGAATATCTCTTTCTGAAAATCCCAGAAGCATACCTGATAGCATAATATTTTCACGCCCAGATAATGTCTCCTTAAAGCCAACTCCTAATGCCATCAGCGAAACAGAGTGGTTGTGTAAGTCAATTTCTCCTGAGTTTGGTGAAAATACACCTGCAATAGACCGGAGAAGAGTGGATTTTCCACTTCCATTCTTTCCAATCAATCCCAGGATTCCTCCTTCTTCTACTGAAAAAGAAACATTTTTTACTGCCTCAAACACAACATCTCTCTTTTTTTTTCGTAAAAATCCGTGTTGTATGGATGTACTGTTTAATATACGGTATTGAATGCAAACATCCTTTAATTCAATCGCATAGGATAATTTTCCCTCACCCATCAGATTACCTTCACATACGCATTTTCATTATGATAGATTATAACAACCCCTGCCAATGACACTACAACAGCAACAAGTCCCCAGAATAAAAGTCCTAACCATTCAGGTTTTTCTCCATACAGTAATACATTCCTCATTGTTGAAATCAAAAATGCAATGGGATTACATTTCTCCAATAATATCCCGTATGGCTGCGGTATACGTTTTGCTACGTTGTAAAAAACACCTGTCATATACATGAGCATCGTCAAAACAATCCCCGTAATATACCCTAAATCATTTACATACACACCATAATGCATAAATATTGTTCCTATTCCAAAGGTCAGCATGAACAAAATCAAAACTACCGGAACAAATACCAAGACATACATCGTAATCTGCACTCTGAAAAGAATCATCATTATCAGCACGACGCCGAAAGATACCAGCATTTTGAAGCCATATACAAATAATCTTGATAAATACAGAATATATTTGGGTATATAAACTTTAGTGATGATTGCACGATTATTCCGAATAATCGTTACACTACTGTCAATTCCCCTTCGGAAGAAACTCCACATTGTGAGTCCGATAAAAATGAAAATCGGAAAATATTTTTCGGAGGCGTTGAAAACTACTCCGAAAATCAATGTATAAATCATCATCATACATATTGGTTCTATCAGCCACCACATCCAGTTAAGAAAGGAGTTGGCAACCTCAACATGAAGTTCTGCATTCGCAGAACGTATTGCGTACGGAGAATACGTACAAAAGTCATGTATGATTCGCCTAATGCATCTAGTAAAATCTTTTAATATCATCATCTTTTTCTTGAAAACATAGGAAAATTTCTTTTATCTTTTCAGCTTGCCGAGTAAATCTCTCACATACTGTGTGTATCTCCAACTCTTTGTGTTCTTGATATGAGCCAATTCATCCAAGGCTTGAGCAAGCTGAGTTGCATCATCTATTGGCTCACCGTTTTCCTGTTGCGTTTCCTTCAATGGAACAATTTTTTTGGGTTCGCAACTCATATCTGCCTCTAGCGCGTTTTGAAGCCATTTCCGTCCACGTAAAATCAACGGATTCAAAATTTCATAAACCTTTTCATAGTCAATCGGTGTTTGAATAATTTCACTTTGACACGCTTCTTGAACACTCTCAAACATTCTATTAGTTAATCCCAATGGCGTTAATAAAGATAACAGTCTATCCAAACCGTAATTTTCGTCCATTCTGCCCTTTATAAAAACAAAATCAATTCTATATAGGATTGCAAAGCACACTGCATGAAAGGAGTCCGTCACTACATATCTGCTATTTGAAAGGTAAAACAGCCATTTTTCTACAGAAAGATTTCCCAAGAAACTATATGCCCAATTATCAATGTATGTTTTATCCAGAGCGGCATCAAGCGTCGAACGAATATCCAGATTCTTTTCTTTTGCAATATTCTCAAATCCTTTTTTGAAACTATTAGGATGTAGAATGTATGTAAAAAGATAATCGCTATAGATTGGTTCTCTCACATTTTTCACTAAACTGTCATAATATTTCCTGTCACATAAAAAAACAGGATCAATATTCCATTCACTTTTCACTCCGAAATCACGCAGTAATAAATTAACTCCTGTCTGTTCTCTACAAGATATGTAATCAAACTTTTGTATGAGTTCATTGAATTTCTTCTTGTTATCATCTGTTCCAGTAAACTCTAAAGTTCCAAAGGAACTTCCATAAGCAATTCTTTTATTCCAATCAGAAACATAATCAAATGAATATGACTCAATTGATTCTTCTGACATAAATCGATAATTCCATATCTGATCAGACCCTACCACAAAGTTTCTAATGCGGTTATTTAATTCTTTTTGTTCTTCCATGGATTTATGAATTCGTGACACATCATAAAATGGATAAACCCGACTTTGAAACAGATGTTGAACAGGAACATCATAATGAGGAATATTCGCTCTTCTCTCAACCATGATGGCAGTGTATCCCATATCTTTAATCAAGTGGTATAGGGCATAATATGTCATTGCGCCCCCATAGTTTTTGACTGTCCAACAACCGGTAATTGCAACATCAAATTTCCATCCCAGGCAATAATCTACTGCCTTATCAAATGGCATGCCGTCATTCAAGAGGTCAAAGAACCTCTGTCTTGCCAAATGAGCCTTCCTATGCTTTTGTACTCTATTGTATCGTTTTAAGAAAGCCAAGGGCATCTCTTTACAAAGTGTCGTTTCTCTAAAGATAATAGGAAAAAGTCTTGTTGCTTTTTCGTTATTAACCAATACAGTGCTTACACCATCGGTATATTTCTCCATATTTGAGAATCGATCCGCATTCCAAAAGTCCCCAATGGTGAAATCTCCTTGTCTCCCCGGTTCTGCATATTCACAATTTTCACATGCATTTCCCACAAAAAGCCAATTGAGAAAACCTCGTAAATACGAATCCTTCACTGAATGTCGCATATGAATGGTTCCGTTAGAAAAGCTGGTTTCAATACCTGAATAATCCCAGCCATACTCCTTCGGTCTGAATCGTACACCGGAAATTTCCTTTCCCTGGGAAAAGCTATCCAGATATGTCCGGTATATTTTCTCGGAGGGAACACCACCACAGAGCAAATCCACCGTCAGTAACTTTTCATTCTGTCTCCCTACCACTCGATATAGTGCAGCCACCTGACATGGTGTGCCACAGAAAAGAACGAATCTGTTCTGTGCAAGGTATTCTTTTACTCTGATATAGATATCTCCTGTTTTACTATATACATATTTAGAACCACGTAGTTTTGAAAGGTCATCTGCATTATCCACAATAATATGTGATACTCCTCGAAAGTCTTCATCGAATGCAGCTCCGCATACCACGCCTCCCTGTCCTAATGCGTAGTAAGCAAGTGCAGAAAACGCACCTCCGGAAGAGCTTCGATTCAAAATATCTTCCTCCATGCGAATAGCAAAACATCTGGGATTCACTGTGTTTGGCTTATCTACAAATAATTGGGTACAGGCATTTACACATTTTCCACAGGATATACACTTCGTTTCATCTATGCTTGGGATTAAGAAACCTTCTTCATCCTCTACCATTGTTATGGCATTCACTGGGCAGGAATTTAGACATGCGGCACACCCTGAGCACTTTTTCTTCTCTCTCTCCAATTGTTCTGTTACTCTCATACCTTACTCCTTTTCCATGCAAGAAATAACTTTATCACTTAACTGTTCCAGATTACTATAGTTCCATTTCAATTCCTCATAATTCTTTCCTATTCCCATTTTTTGGAAGGAACAGAAATCAAAAATATTGGTGTTAAAAAGTTTATACACGGGATAAATTATGATTTTTTTTGCAGAAGAATTACATACAATATCACAAAACCCACTACGAACCGCAATGAAATAGCCTGCATAAGTGACAAAGTTTTCTGCTAATTCCAACCCAAAGGAAGCCCTCACTGTTCCTGGAATTTCTCGTTCTCTTCCTGAACAGTTTGTACATACGGCATACCCCTTTTTCTTCAGTTCATCTGCCAGCTGCTCCCAAAACTGAATCGGATAACCCACTTCTGTGTTTGCATAGGGTGAGAACACTATCGTTCGATGTGGAAGAAGCCCATTTTGCTCAAAATACTGCGATAAATATTCTTCTTTTGAATCTACTTGGGGATACCAGAATGTGTCATCGTAATCCAGTTGAAAATAGACATACTTATACATATCTAACATGTTGAGCTTGTATCCACACATTGTGGGACTTAGCACATCTGTATAATCCGTTCTTGAGAAGGGAGTTATCAATTTGACATTTTTCTCTTTGCCAAACACACGGATAAACTCTGATAGTCTTTTGGATTCTATATCCGACAAAACAATGGCATGAATATCTGGAAATAAGTCTGCCACTTTTTTAGATGCCTTTCCAATAACAGATACATAGACCTTTCCATGACATATTTTGTCTAGATTTCCTTGTAAAAGACCACAAAGAATATATACATCTCCTAATCCGGAATAATCATATACAAATAATTTATCCTTATCTGATATTTCTGCGGATATTCTGTGATATACCCTTTCACCCTCCCAAACATGAAAAAATGTACTGATATAATTTTTCAGGATTTTTACCTTGCGAGTTACCCAGCAACAGTTTCTATCCATCAGAGTAATGAAATAACCCAGGGATTGCATACATAACAGCTTAATATGAGTTTCCCCTCTTTGCTGTCCGAATTCAACAAACAAATCATGGTTAATCTTAAACCCTTCCTTACAAAAAAAACGCCAAAAGTTCTTGTACTCTCTAAAGCTTACCAGTACCGAAAATTCTCTGTCTTTTTGTGCCTTTACAGCTGCATATTGGATAATGGGAACTCCGCAGACTGAGCCTGTATTGATACAATCATATTCATTCGACAATATTCCTGATACCGTAGACTGTTCGTTCATAATTATCTTTAGAGCGTCGTATGTATATTCTGTATATCCAAATATATATACGGGGGTTTCTTTCCATTTATCGGAATGAATTAGACTAGTCAATCTAGTTTTCATGTCATGCATTCTTTTGTAGTCCTTGTATATAGTTCTTTCTTTTTACACCTAAAATAGAAATCGCAATGAGTTCTTCGATTGAAACACCTCTTTTATCAATAATGCCTTCGTAATTCCGTCCCGGTATCTTGTGCAAATCAGCAAGAATGATATGATTATTCAATGGTAAAAAAGAAAACCTTATGCACAAGTCATTCATCTCTTCCATTGAAATATAGCGCACAAATGATATTCTGCTGCAAAGATTCTTTGCACACTCCAGAGACAGCATATCATCATCAGTAATAATGAGAAATTTTTCATTCTCAAAAATAGCTGCTCTTCCCTTCTTCGCATTTTTTTCTTTTACCTTCTCAAATTGTTCTGTAAGAAGATTTATGCTATTGATAATGATGTGTTCCTCCGAACAAGATGATTTAGGAATAATCAGGAGAAAGTCGTAAGTTACATCAAAATTGCCTTCACGCATAACTTTTTGTAAAGTATGTCTCGCCGATTTAATCACTTTTATCAATCGAAATGTTTCCATCTTCATCGCTAGAAACCTCCACTATAGAATTCTGTCAATTGATATCTGTTCCACCCTGTCACGTTCCGCACATATTACATACGCCATCTGCAATCCACTTGGTTTATCATCATTTAGCAAGATTCTTTCGCCGTAAGGAGCCTCGTATATGATATGGTCATATCGTATACCCTGCTTTTGAAGAAATTTTTCCGTCATTTCCTGATATCTTTTTTTTCGCGATGTAACAATAATTACCATGTCTTCCGGCATAATCTGACTTAGAAGTTCGCTTGCTCCTGTGAGGAGAGAGTCTTCCCCGTCCATTTTGTAACCATTATGCTTTACGAGAGTCCCGTCCAAATCCAATATCCACGTTTTAGGCAGGGAGGACATGACTAATTCCATAGATTTTCTCCTCGTAATTTTGCTCCAATCCCTCCGCCTGGATGATTTACCTTGAAATCCTCCAACTGTACACCCATTCTTTTTCCGATTTCTACTGCCATTCCCTGTAATAAAATAAGATAAACACTGGTTGAATTGTTCGGCATAATATCCCACTCATCCCCCTCATTTTCCAGAAAGAGTTCCATTTTGTTATCCACAATCTCTGCACTTTTGCTGTTCTTTGAAAAGGTAAGCAGCCAGCTATTGGTTTTTCTTTCTTTCAAATAATTTGCAAGGGTAACTGTCTCTATTGTATTTCCGCCCTTAGAAAGCAGCAGAACAATATCGTTTTTCATTACCATGCCTAAGTCTCCATGTACTGCTGTATTCGTATGAAGAAATCTTGCATCCAGCCCCATGGAGTTCATTGTGCCAACAAATTTCTCACAGATTGGCACATTTTTGCCAAGTCCACTGGCAATGATTTTTCCTCCGTTCTGCAGAGCATCGACACACTCTCCAATAAGTCTCTCATATTCTTCTACCGGTATGGATGCCACTGATTCCCTCAACACATCCATCACGTTTTCATAGTATGTAATCATTCCTTCCTCCTTACAAAACATCAGCTAAATATTGAAGTCCGTTATAAAATGCTCCGCATATGGAATCATAATCCTCCCATGCATAGGTAGTGAGTGAAAGCCATACAATTGCATGCAGAATCTTTATCTGTTTTCTGTCAGCTCTCGCACCGAGAATATCAAAAAATGTATCCTCCATATCTTCCCAATGATTTGAATCTATCGTAAGCTGAACATCATTCTTACCAATGGTCAGTCGAAACCGTTTCAAATTAAATTGATCATAGTTTCCAACTATGGAGTAATACAATTTAACCCAATCATATGCAGGGTCTCCATAAAACTCTGTGAAACCAAAGTAGCCTCTCGGGTCAATCATAACCGGATTTTTACCATCCTTTAGCAGTATGTTGCTAAAGGTGCAATCACCGTGTAGTAGACAAAAAGCTTTCGGTTTATACTTATTGACAAGTGTTTCTATGTCTGCTCTGTGATAAAAGATATTAGGGCAGTCTTTTCCGTTGACTCGCACAACCGGTTCCTTTGCAAAAGGAACTAAATTATAAACCTGTTGTAAGCGATCAAAGGTTTTTCCAATATAAGCCTCATAGAAACTCTCCGCATCCGCTTGGCAGCCCTCCAGATTATGAATTTTCTCAATGCATGATATAATCTGCTGTAATATATTTTTCTTTTCATCCTTTGTCAGGTTATACTCATAAATATTCTTTCCATCAACTTTTTCCATTGTCAGCGGATTGGTACAATAAATCTTAGGAATATTTTCGAATTGCATCTTTTGTACTTTCTGATACCATGCAACCTCACGAATACCCAGCTTATGTCCCTGATCATCAATTCCTTCCTTTATGATGCGATTTTCATTCACAACAATACGATTAAATGGACGACATTTCGGTTTCTCTAAAGAATCATATTCAGAAAGAACTCCATACTCCTTGGTTCGATACATCGGAATCTCTTGAAAAGACATTTTTTTATTGCAAAGCCATCTGACAAATTCTCCTTCATCCGGCAAATCTAAAAGCCTGTCCTTTCCATCAAACAGGAAGTGACCCGCCACGCCATGTTCCACACTCGCTTCTTCTGCAAAAACACCTTTTTCATACTTCCAGCGACATTGGAAACCTTTGGAAATTCCAATATAATTACCAGTCTCTTTGGGCAACTCATATTCTGATGGAAGAATCAAATCGCACCACGTAAGCATGAAAGCTTTCTTATCCGGTATTTTCTTCAGTGCCTGATTCACACCGGCACAGGTTCCTTTTATTCCCCTTGCATCTATCATTTCATACGAAACATGTGCAAATGCGCTCAAATACCGTTCCAGCACCTCATAATGATAATCTCCAATAATAAAATATTTTTTATCGGGATATTTTTTGAATAAATGAAATATCATAGGAAGATTCTGTATTGGAACAAGTGCTTTGGGTTTATTAACTGTCAAATACCCCATTCTTGTTCCCTTTCCTCCAGCCTGAACAATGATATAATCAACATCCATTTTTCTTTCCTCTCAAATCCTTGTTCATTTATTTAAAACATCCAAGAATTCTGTCCTTCAAACGCTCATACTCATATTCTTTTTCCGATGAGCTGCAAATATCGCTCTTTTTCTGTGTGATATTCCGCATCAGAACAGAATCAATCTCAATCAAGTCCTCTCCAGCTGCCGTCAGCCCCATCACGTTTAATCCACAAAAATCTATTTCTGACCTATGATGGTTATAGTCCAGACCCTTTCCCACCGCTGGATACAAAATGACTTTGCGGCATCTGGCTGTGGAGATAATGTCGCATAAGCCGCTGCGGATTCCGAGAAAACAGCCGGCATACTCTAACAGGGATTTTCCCTGCTCATAAGTGAAAAACAGCCGCTTAGCCTGATATCCTTTGGTATCTTTGTTGCATACAAAAACCTGATATCCCTTTTTTCTCAACTCCAGAGTCAGTTCATTCCAGAAAGACACTCTCAGTCCCGTTACCGAATTTGCTTCTGGTGAAATGATTACCGTCCTGCCGGCAGCCACTCCGCGCTCTTTCCATATTTCAGATGGTATTTCGGGGAAACAGGGTAACCGTAACGCTGCTTTTTCATGAAGGTTAAACACATACCACTGATAGGTATCCATGAAGTTGAAAGGCGGAACCATCCGGGCTCTGCAGCGATTGACATACAGGCTGTAGGTCCATGGAAACAGAATGGTCATATCCAGTTCCTGACCTCCCCATAGCATAAATGCTTTTTCAATGCAGAGTGAGAAGTACCCTCTTACATAATAGAAAGAGACACTTGGGAAAAGTTTCATAATTGCCCCCATCTGTCTGGCATCTCCTACAATCAGATATTGCTTTACATGATTCTCCCGCAGCCAGTTTTCAAACAGCATTGCCTGTAAATAGATATCTCCTGTAGCACCTCTGGAAAACAATATATGTGTCCGCTTTCCATATTTTCTGCGTAACAGGCAAATGATTGTCCTTCCAATAAAAGCTGACACACACGCAGAGTAAAAGGGTATGTATCTGCGTATCACCTGATTTAGAAACCACCTGGCTCCGTTATAAAGCGTTTTACGCAAGTTTGTAGATGTCATAAATTACAATATCTTTCTTCGTAAATCCTTTTCTTCCTGCCATGTTTACCGCTCCCGTATCATAAGGACAGGTAACAGAAACAAAAGTCCACCTGGATGATTGATTGACCAGTGCATAATAGCTTGCAAATTCTTCCATTTCTATTTCAGAGAGGACAAACACTTCCAAACCGTGTAAGGATAACTCCTGTAATTTCTCACAGGTCTCTTTACCTTTGCAAAAGGCTATCACATGTTTATATGCGTTCAGCCGAATGTACTCCGGTAGCAGCTGGATTCCCCAATAGGTAATCTCTTTATCATCTTCCGGGAAAAAAAGATACCGTTCCGCTGGCAATGCTTTTCTCATGTGTTTCCATCTGCGTCGCCCTTGTGCTGCATCGCGTATTTTTAAAGTCCAACTCATGTTCATCCCTGTTTCTTTTATATTTCATCTGTTTCACATGATACTGGGTATCCGTGAGGATTCTTCGATTAGATGCCATCAAATCGGATACAAGACCAATCATAAAGGTAAGCACGCCAATGATAATCAGCGTACATGCCAGAATTAACGACTGTATGTGTCCGTTTCCTCTTCCTTGAATGAACAGGATTAAAAAACGGATTCCGATTGCAAGTCCAATCAATGTCGGCGGCATGGATAAGTAAGTGAAACACTTTAACGGCTGATACATCATATACGCCCGCAGTATAATGACCATTGATTTCTTGACATAGGACCAGATTCCATGAAACAGTCTGGACGGCCGTGATTCGGGATTGGTCCGAATCGGCACACTGGTAATGGGGATCTTCTCCCTTCCTGCCTGAACAATGGTTTCCAAGGTATAGGTGTAATCATTGATTACGTTGATATGCATGGCAGCGTCTCTTGTCATGGCTCTAAAGCCACTGGGGGCATCCGGAATGTCTGTCCCCGATGCCATTCGCACCGCCCAGCTCCCCAGATGCTGGAGTTTTTTCTTGATAAAGGAAAAGTGTTCGGTTTCATCAATGGGTCTGGCTCCCACTACCATGTCTGCTTTTCCCTCAAGAATCGGTTGGATGAGTCTCTGTATATCCTGTGCCTGATATTGGTTATCTGCATCCGTGTTGACAATAATATCCGCACCATTTCTGAGGCATCCATCCAGACCTGTCATAAAGCCTCTTGCCAGTCCCTTATTCTGTGTAAATCTGATAATATGTTGTACGCCCCACCTGCGAGCTACTTCCGCTGTATTATCCGTACTGCCGTCATCTATAATCAGGTATTCAATTGTATCAACTCCATCTAGTTCCCTTGGCAAATCATTCAAAGTGCTCTCCAGTGTTTCTGCCTCGTTGTAGCATGGAATTTGAATTATCAATTTCATAAATCCGTGTTTCCTGTCGAAGATTGTCGATTGTAAGACCATGCGAATGACCGGCGAAAAACTCGCCGGTCTTCGTATGTAGCGCATTTTCTTAGTATTTTACAATTGCATAACATCCAAGACCGCCCTTCATATTGAAGGTAACAGTGTTGGGATCGGTATCACAGTCATATAAAACAGAAACTGCTCCACCCTGGCGAACACAAATAACTGCATAATTTGCATCTGCCTGTACAAAATTTGTGGGAAGTCCAACGGTAAATGCTACATCTGCTCCATCTGCAGAAAGAGGGGCAAATTTACCAGCAGTCATAGCACCAAGGTTGATGTTGACTACAGGACCCATTGTTGCGCCAAGCGCTACAGCGGCGGCATTTAAGCTGTCCATTGCGAGATGGCTCTTCTTAGTATCCGTATCCATCATGATAAGATACGGAGTCTGATCAGCGCCCATGCCATAGGCTGCCTTTAATTCTGCAAGCGGTGTTAAAACAACTGCTCCCTGTACGCTCTTTGCAGCATACAGTCCCTTTACGGTAGAAACAGCCTTCACGCCGTTAATCATCAGACTGGGAGTGGTGGTAACAACAGCTGCTGCGCCGCCTGATGATGCAGAAGCCTGTGAACTGGAAGGAGCTGCACATACGGTCATGGTAGAACCAATAACCAAGCAGGCTGCCAATACTGTAGCAAGGCTTTTCTTGATTGAAAATCTCTTCATTTGAGTTCTCCTCCTTTCTCCTGTATTGCTATTTATAATAGCGTAATACGATTATATGCTATTATAAATATTTTTTCAAGCTTTAATACTATGAATTCAGGAGATTATAAGAAATGAAGGAGAAATTGTATTGAAGACTAGATTGGAAAAGAACTATGGTGACTCCCTGCCGGAGCGTTTACAAGAATTGCGTGCCCTATCTCACATGTCACAGGCTGAGATAGCTCAAAGACTGAATATCAGCCGCCAGACTTATTCTCATTATGAAACAGGACGCATTCAACCGCCTTCTGATATGCTTTGTCAATTAGCTGATTTATTTCATGTCTCAGTAGATACTCTTCTGGGACACAAGGTTGACATTTCATCTTCTTCGTATGGTATTCCTTTGTCCGATATGGATGATTATTTAGAATTTATCACACAATCTGACAATCAGAGCCGATATGCCAGTTTGACAGAACAAGAGAAACGGGTTTTATACTATTATTGCAGACTAAATAAACAGAATCAGCGGGATATCCTGTTATTTATGCGAATTAAACTACACAATGAACAATAAAAAATTACCCTGGGTCTTATAGTGACCTAGGGTAATTTTTCATTCTATAGATGCCGGTACTGTTCCGGTCATGATCGTTTTTACACTTTTTATTTGTAATACTCTTCCGGAATCAGGGATAAGGCTGCATCATCAGCTACGATGGATACATTCTTATGTAACAGCAGGATGGATGCGGGAACCTCGGGGGTTACCGGTCCGAGAACTGTTTTCTTCACGGCCTCTGCCTTTGCTTCGCCGGTTGCGATCAGAACGATCTTGTCTGCCTGTAAGATATTGCGGATACCCATGGTAACTGCCTGACGAGGTACATCTTCCTCTTTCTCAAACAGACGGGAGTTTGCCTTGATGGTGTTCTCTGTCAGATCTACGATATGGGTTCCCAGCTCAAAGCAGCTGCTGGGCTCGTTAAATCCGATGTGTCCGTTGTTACCGATACCGAGTAACTGCAGATCAATTCCGCCGGCGGATCTGATGAATGCATCATAAGCTTCACACTCTGCTTTCATATCTGCTGCCACACCGTTGGGTACATGGGTGTTTGCCATGTCAATATTGACTCTGGAGAACAGATGATGTTTCATAAAATAATGATAGCTCTGATCGTTGTCAGCGGTAAGTCCGATGTACTCATCCAGGTTGACACTGGTTACTTGGGAGAAATCCAGATCTCCTTTTTCATACCACTCTACCAGCTGGTCATAAGCACCGATGGGAGAAGATCCGGTTGCCAGACCCAGTACGCAGTCGGGTTTCATAATGATCTGTGCAGAAATCAGGTTTGCTGCACGACGGCTTACAGCCTTATAATCTTTTTCTCTGTAAATTCTCATGTTTTCCATTTTAATAACCATTCCTTTCCATAATCTGTAAATTTTCAAGTGCTTTTGCACTTTGTCATGGTTTTCTCACACTTCTGCTGGCTCTTTGCCAGATTTTATGACATAATTATAGGGATGCTTTCCACGGAAAGTCAAAGGGATTGGGCGAATTAGAATTCATTTTCGTGATTGTTCTGTGCCCCCGATGGCTTCTGTCGTTTACTTTCACAATAAAAAGGAAGGATACTGTATCTGAAATGAATACTTTTCCAAAAGAACAATTTCCCGGAAAAACTACTGCCGCCGATTTCATTCAAGCCAGATTAAAGGATTTTCCGGGACAGACTGCCTGTTATTTTGAGAATCTCTCCACCGGCGAAGCCGTTGCCTGGCACGCAGAAGATGCCTTTCTCTCTGCCAGTGTGATCAAACTCTTTGTGCTGGCCGCAGCCTTTGAGCAGCTGGAACAGGGAATACTTTCACGGGAGGAACGAGTGGTTCTTCACGAAGCAGACAAAGTGCCACCCAGCGGTGCCTTATATTTCTTACATGAGGGAGTGGAATTGACCGTTATGGATCTGTGCCGCCTGATGATCGTATTCAGCGATAATGTTGCCACAAATCTGCTGTGTGAAAGGATCGGAATCCCCTATGTCCAGGATTTTATGAAGCGGAACGGTTTTGAAAAATCCGTTTTGAACCGTAAGATGTTCGATTATGAGAGTGCTAAGAAAGGATTGCAAAATTATGTGACTGCCGCCGAGGTGGGGCGTTTTTTTTCCATGCTTTACCACGAGGAGCTGGTAAGCGCTGCTGCCAGCAGGGAAATGCTTTCCATTCTGAAGGAGCAGCAGGTAAACGGTAAGATTCCTTTTTATCTGGAGCGCCTGGAAGATGCTCCGGAAATTGCCCATAAAACAGGAGAAGATGAAGGCATCACCAACGATGCAGGCATCGTCTACGGCAAAACACCATTCATCCTCTCACTGCTGGGGAATTCTGTAGATACTGCCGCCTATGAAAAGGTCATGCAGGATCTGGCATTGGAATTATATACAAGCCTTTCCCTATGACGCAAGACCGGCTTTGATTAACTGCCTGCGCACAGCCATACCTACGATCAGGGAAAATACCATCTTGATTAAGTCTACCAGGATAAAGGGCAATACGCAGACCTCCAGGGCATACTGCACGGTACTCTGGGTGGAGATGACGAACCACGCTGTTCCAAACACATAATTGACAGCATCTCCTACGATCATTCCCACAAGAATCATATACCAGCGATTGGGAAATTTCTTAAGGAACAGCCCTACAATCAGAGCCATAAAAAACATACCAATGAGATATCCGCCGGTGGGTCCTGCCACCTTGCCCAGACCGCCTGCTCCGCCGGAAAATACCGGAAGTCCCACTAATCCCAGCAAATAATAGATCACGTAACTCAGGCATCCGAATTTCGTTCCCAATACAAATACGGCAAGGAATACCGCAACCATGGTCAGGGAAATGGGAACCGGTCCGATCTGAATCGAAATCGGTCCGAGAATACACATAATGGCTGCCATCAAGGCACAGGTTATCATCTGGTAGGTGGTCAATTTTTTGTCTGTTTGTTTCATCTTGATTGTTAACCTCTCTGTGTTTATTTTGATAACATTTCGCCATTCAGTATAACACAGAAGGGTCATTTGTCAACCTTATTTCGATTGTCAAGTTGACAATTTTCGTTTTATGGCTGCCACGGTTTCATAATAATTGTGAAGTTTGGTCTGAGGATCATGTTCAAAGTAGTAGGCATAAAGCACATCTACCAGTACCAGAATGGGAAACTGTGGTGAAATCAGGATGCCGGCATCCAGATTTTTGGCGGACGCCACAGGAAACACCAGATCGCATCTGCTTAGCAGTGCCGTGTCCTTGCTGGCCGTGATCAGAATCACCTTAGCTCCCTTTTCCCCGGCAGCCCGCACCACCTCAAGGATCTCTGTTGTTTTTCCGCTGAGGGTTATGGCAATCAGCAGAGTCTGTTCGTTCATAATGGCTCCGCTCATCTGAATCATCTGGGAATCGGTCATTGCCTGAATATCCATTCCCAGACGCATAAACCGCAGCTGGAATTCTCTGGCCGCGTAGCCGGAGCTTCCCATTCCGCAAACCAATACCCGGGAGTGGGTGCTCATCAATACTGCTGCTTTCTCCACCTTCCGCTCATCCAGAAGCTGGAAACTTTCCTCCATCAGTCTTTCGTAGGTTTTGCGCACCTTGCGGGTCAGTGCGCTGACTCCCTGCTCCTGCATTTCTATTTTCAGTTCTTTTTCATAATCAAAGATAAATTCGCGATAGCCCTTATAGCCACATTTCTTGGCAAAGCGGGATAAGGTTGCCTCCGATACATGCAGTACATTGGAGATATTCTTTGAAGAGAATTCCATCTCTCTCTCATTCTTCAGAAAATAATCCGCAACGGTTCTCTCTACCGAAGTCAACGTATCATACTTTTCCAGTATGTTCTGCTTGCTGGCTCCAAAGCTTTTCATCATTGATTTCCCTCCCGCGGATTATCTGCAGTATTCGTTAAATTCATCAATCACATAATTCTGGATTTTTTCTGCCAGGGCAGTCGCTTTTCCTCCAATGGGCTGTCCCTTCCACAGGTCTGCCACGGAACAGATATTGGTGGAGCTGGACACGATGACTTCATCGGCCTGTACCAGATCCGTCAGGGTAAAAGCGGTTTCATCCACCGGAATATGCAGGGCTTCGCAGGCCTTGATCAGATGTGCTTTGGCAATTCCCGGCAAAATATACCGGTCGTTGGGATGGGTGCGGAACACTCCGTTCTTCAGGATGGAAATATTGCTGTGGGCACACTCGGTAACCACTTCTCCCCGATGGAATACGCATTCATAGCAGCCCTCCTCCTCCGCTTTCTGCGCCGCCATCACACTGGGAATCAGATTCAGCGTCTTAATATTGCAATGAAGGAAACGGGTATCCTCCATCTCTGTCAGGGCAATCCGCTTGGAATAATCCCGGTCTGCCGCAGGCTTGATCATAATCCAGAGGTTGGAAGGCACATCCCCTTTGGGAAATGCGTGGGAACGCATGGCGGTTCCCCGGGTCTGCTGCCAGTATACCAGCAAATGTTCTCCCTCTACCTTTTCCACCATTTCATATAGCTTTTCCTTTAATTCCTCTTTTGTAAAGGGCAGTTCGATCCGGATCATTCCCGCACTGCGGAAAAATCGGTCCACATGCTCATCAAGAAAGGCGATCTTATGATTGTGAGCCAATGTGGCTTCATAGACGCCATCCCCGAAATAGCAGACGCGGTCATTCATCGGAACCATCATCTCTTCCAACGGTCCGTAGTTTCCATTATAATACCCCAGTGTTTTCATCATCGCCATACCTCTCCTTAGCAGTTTCCATGAATGTCTTTCCGATTCTTCTTAATCAGTCCCTTTTCCTCCAGGAGTTTTAATGCATGCTCCTGCAGCGGATTGATCTTTTCACTGTATACCTGATTTTCATAGTCTACCAGCACGCATCCCAGACGGATAACCAGCCAGAATAAGGGAGATTTTCCCTCCGGAATTTGGGAAAGAATCTCCGGATCTCCATAAAGTTCTATCATTGTCCGAAGATGACTGACCTTGCAGGCATGAAGTTCCCCTCCGGCATCAATCACTGCGGAACAGTATTCTGACATATGCGGTCTGTAAACCTCTATAAATTGTTCAGCTTTCATATTCATCCATATCCCGGTTTATCGGTAGTAGCGGGAGCTGTCCACGTAGCGGGTCTGGGTCTCCACTCCGTCCACATAGGTGGTCAGATAGGTATCCGCCGTGAGTTTCCCGGTATCCACAGCCCAAAGCTTGTACCGGGTTGTTCCGGCATCCGACGCAGCCACATAGATTTTACAGGTTACATCCGCATCCTGCACCTGGGATTGTATGTAAATGGGCTGCATATAATCATTGCGGAAAATCAGATCCTTGTAGCCCTGGGAAATTGCAGAATCCATTCCACGCTCCGCATAGTCCACCTTCTGGCTGTGGGGATGTCTCCTGGTAACAGTCACCCCGGCATTCATCAGAGCCTGGTAGATGGTAGTGGAAACCTGGCAGATTCCTCCGCCCACGCCATCCGCTTTCTTTCCGTTAATAAACTGGGGAGCCATGCGGTAACCATTCTTTAAAGTGCGGGGACCAAAGATCGTACTACAGGAAACACTTTCTCCTGCCTTTACCACCCGTTCGCTTAAAGAGCGGGATGCCAGTTTCAGGTTGGTGACCCGGTCCAGCGTACTTCCGTGGTAATCGGTGGCAGACTCCCCCGCCAATACATAAGTAACCGGCTGTTCTATTCCATCCACCGGATAGGCCGTAAGATAACGGGCGGAAATCCGCATGGTTACCTGATTGACTCCTTCCGGCGTTCTCGTGTAGGTCATGGCATCATTGATGGCAGACACCTGGGCACATTCCATGGCATACTGACCGCCGGTGAGGGTATCGGCATCCAGATCCGGTGTGGCCTGTAAGGTCTGAAACGCCAATTCTGCTTCCTCTGCCAGCTGTGCATCCCGGATATACCGTGCCAGATAAGCTACAGCCTCTTCGTTGATCTGATAAATGACATCTCCGTCATATCGATAGTAAAGATCCGCTGCTGCCTCATCCCCATCGGCTCCTGCATAGGCAAAGGATGGGCCACTGCAGGGTATCTGAAGCAGCTGTGTATTGATCTGCTCCACCGCCTTCCCTACTTCTGATTGTTCTGCAGATGCGAGGGATTGGGTCACGGTGAACTGTCCGTTGGTCAAAGTCAGTTCCACCGGTGTCACCGTCAAAGCCGGTGCCGTGGTGAGAGGTTCTGCCTCCGGCTCACCGGTGTTCTCCTCTGCCAGGGCGGTAAGTCCTGTGTTAAAAAACAGGCAGGCACATAATACCGCGGTAAATGTCTTCTTGGCTACATTGGTAAATTTTCTCATAATTTCTCCCTTTTCATCGTCCTACTGTTCCTGATTCCAATGCAGACGGTGCAGTTCTCCCTGCAGCTGCATGTTGGAAAAATGATTCTGCCGCAATGCCTCATAGAGCACGATTGCCACAGAATTGGACAGGTTCAGGGAACGGATATCATCCAGCATGGGAATGCGGATACAGGTGTCCTCATAATCCACCAGGATTTCCTCGGGAATTCCGGCACTCTCCTTGCCAAACATAATAAAGTCATCCGGCCCGAACTCCACATCCGTGTAAACCCGGTGCGCCTTTGTGGTGGCCATCCAGATTTTTGCGCCGGGATGCTGCTCCCTGAATTCGTTAAAATCCACATAGCGGGTCACGTTAAGCTTCGGCCAGTAGTCCATTCCGGCACGTTTGATGCTTTTCTCATCCAGATGAAAGCCCAAGGGCTCGATCAGATGAAGCGCAGCACCTGCAGCCACACAGGTTCTGCCTATATTTCCGGTATTTGCCGGGATTTCCGGCTGATGTAATACAATGTTCATGTCACTGGTTTTCCTTTTCCTCCCGAAGCCGCCGGATAAAGTGTGACAGGCGGCCTAAGGCAAGTTTCAGGTTCTCCAGAGAGTACGCATAGGAAATGCGCAGATAGCCCTCTCCGCAGTCACCGAATGCCGTTCCCGGAACCACTGCCACCTTTTCCTCCTGCAGCAGTCTGGTAGCAAACTCATCGCTGGTCATGCCAAACTCTTTAATGCTTGGAAATACATAAAAGGCTCCATAGGGCTCAAAGCACTCCAGTCCCATCTCCTTAAAGGCATGCATCAGATAGCGCCTCCTCTGGTTGTACGCCTCCCGCATCTCCTGCACATCCTCGTCGCCGTTTTTCAGAGCTTCCACTGCGGCATACTGGCTGGTGGTGGGGGCACACATAATGGCAAACTGATGGATTTTCAGCATCTGATCCATAATAACCCGTGGTCCGCAGGCATAGCCCAGACGCCAGCCGGTCATGGCATAAGCCTTGGAAAATCCGTTAATCAGAATGGTGCGCTCCTTCATGCCCGGCAAGGACACAAGGGAGACATGTTTTCCTTTATAGGTCAGCTCCCCATAGATCTCATCGGAAATGACATAGAGATCTTTTTCCACGACGATCTCGGCAATAGCCTCCAGATCTTCCTTCTCCATAATGGCTCCGGTAGGATTGTTGGGGAACGGGAGAATCAGAATCTTGGTTTTGTCTGTAATGGCATCCCGCAGTTCCCCGGCGGTAAGGCGGAACTCATTTTCCTCCTTCAGATTGATAAAAACAGGAACGCCGTCCGCCAGTACGGTACAGGGCTCATAGGATACATAGCTGGGCTGGGGAATCAACACCTCATCCCCGGGATTGAGCATGGCACGCAATGCCAGATCAATTGCTTCCGAGCCTCCTACCGTGATGAAAATCTCATGATTATAGTCATACTGGACTCCCTGGCTTCGCAGCATATAGGCTGCAATTTCTTTTTTCAGGTCTTTCAGACCGGAATTGGAGGTATAGAAGGTACGTCCCTTTTCCAGGGAGTAAATACCCTCATCGCGGATGTGCCAGGGTGTATCAAAGTCCGGTTCACCCACGCCCAGGGAGATGGCATCCTCCATCTCATTGACGATATCAAAAAATTTGCGGATGCCGGAGGGTTTAATCTCAATGACTTTATCGGAAAGCGGGTTTCTCATCAGGGAGTCACCTTCTCTCTCAGATCCTCCTCCTCAGCCAGGATGGTACCGTGATCTTTGTATTTTTTCAGAATAAAATGGGTCGCGGTGCTCAAAACCTGATCCAGGGTGGAAAGTTTCTCGGAAACGAAGGTGGAAACCTGTTTCAGGGTCTTTCCCTCCAGGGTTACCAGCAGATCATAACCACCGGAAATCAGATAAACTGCATGTACCTCCGGATACTTGTAAATGCGCTCCGCCACACTGTCAAAGCCCTGTCCGCGCTGAGGTGTCACACGTACCTCAATCAGCGCATTGACTCTCTCCACACTGGTTTTCTCCCAGTTGATCAGGGTGTGATAGCCACAGATGATTCCCTCTGCCTCCAGAGCCGCCAGCTCATTGACCACATCAATCTCCGTCACTCCCAGAATCACAGCCAGTTCCTTCAGATCCATACGGCTGTTTTTCTCAATAATACGCAATAATTCTTCTCTCATAACAATACCCAAACCTTTCCCTTTATGCCAGGGCAAAAGCGTCTTCACGCAAGTGCGCGATAAATCTCATCCGCCCTGCCCGGCTCCAGATATCTTGTTTCCTCTTCATTCACGATCATACGGTCATGTCCCTGCATGGTGTGTCCCACCACCGCAGCGGCAATTCCTTTCTCTCCCAGCGTTTCCACAATGGCCGGGCCATCTTTGGAAAGCATGACCAGCGTTCCCCCGGATAAAAGCTCATAGGGATTTACATCCAGGAAATTGCAGATCTCAATGGTTTCCTGCCGTACCGGAAGTGCTTTTAGATTTACGGAAAGTCCAACCCCTGTCTCCTCGGCCAGATTCCAGAGAGCTTTGAAAATTCCTCCCTCTCCGGCTGTCAGACCCAGACAATGATTGGACAAAACGGCGGTTGCAGCCTCCGGAATCCAGTTTAATTCTTCCGTCAGTTTCTGTGCTGCCTGTATCATACGCACCGGATATCTGGTCCGCAGCTGTTCCTCTTTCTCATATGCCAGAAGCATGCTTCCCTCAGCACCGCAAAAGCCCGCCACGATCAGATCCTGTTCCTCCGGCCTGCCCGCGACTGCAAAGCTGCTTCTGCACACGCCGCCAATGGTAATCTGGAGCAGTACCTCACTGACTCCCGGACATACCCGGGCGTTTATCTGTCCCAGAGGCAGCCCGGCTTTGGCGCAGTTTTCATCCATGCGGCGCACCAGACGGCGCAGTGTGTCCTCCGGTGTCTCCATGGGAAGAAGGAGCTGAAGGTCTGTTTCTTTCATCTCCATGCCGGCAACAGCTGCCTGATCCACTGCCGTCTGCAGGGTTCTGTCCAGGATGTCATAAACAGAAAAATGCCGGCATTTCCCCTGCTGGTAGACGCAGGAGGACGCAAAAACGGCGCAGAAATCCCCTGCGCCTGTTTTTTTCACACGTTTTGCCGTTTTTATCTGTTTGTGAATGGAACGTGTCTCCACATTCCCTGTCACGTTTCCTGGTTTCATATCTCTGTCCATCTCTGAACCTTACGGTTCATCCTTATTGGGCTGCTCCACCGGCATCTGCAGGCGTTTCCGTCACAGCCGGAGTCTGTTCTCCTGTGGCAGGAAGGGGCACTGCCGCCTGCTGTGCTGCCTGAATAGCCGCTGCAGTCGCCTTTACCTGATCGATGCTTCCGGTGGCAATCGCCGCCATCATATGATTATATGCGTTGGGATCGCCTGTGGCTACTCCCACTGTTGCCTGTCTGGGCGTTGCTTTGTAGCTGCTGCTGTTGATCTGCGTGCGCTCCGTCTGTTCGCCGTCCACAGTAACGACTTTCCACAGCTGTGCCTTATAGCCGATATGGGCAGACTGTGTGGCCACAAATCCGATGGGTTTGGACGCATCGGCAAAGATCTTCTCCTCCGCCGGTACGTTTTTCTCCAGCACTACGCTCTCGAAACGGATTTTACGGTTGGCCGGTCTGGTCTCCACCCCATAAATGGTAAAGGTAATGGTTTTATTCTCCGTGATTCCCTCAATATAAATGGGGTAGTCCGTGTTGTTGGTAAATTTCAGATCCTTGCCGGAATCCCAGGCAATGGCCGCATCCGCGGAAGGATCCACATAGCTGACAATCATGGAATGATTATAACGCTCATCCACCTGCAGCTCCGACAGCAATACTGCATTGTAAAGGGTGGTGGATACCTGACAGATTCCTCCGCCCAGACTGTCTACCACCTGGCCATTGAGATAAGAGCCTGCCATATAATATCCGTTGGCCACGCTGAAAGGAGTCACTGCCTCCCCAACAGAAAAGGTCTCTCCGGGATAAATCGTCGCTCCGTTGATATGCTTACAGCCGGTGGCGATATTTCCACAACGGTTGGCATTGGAGGACTTGTAACTGGTGGTAAAGGTTCCCAGTACATCCTTTACTTTCGCCAGGGTGTCCGCAGAGCCCTCCGGCTCATCCATAATAACCACCAGATCAATGCTGTCATCCTGATGATTCCAGGTATTCCGGATATAATCAGACACGGCCTGCACGGAGGCATCCACATCCAGCTTGTAACCAATCTGCCCATCTTCAATCACAAACGCTCCGTCTACGCGGGTGAGATGTGCATTGACTGCGGGGATATCAAAAGAAGCACATTGCTCCTCCAAAAGGCTTTTTAAGGTTCCCTGATTGATTTCTACCTTAATCGGATAGACTTTATTCTCCGTCTGTAAGTCCTTGTGGGCTTTGTACCGCGCAATAAGGCTTCCCTCTTTTCCAAGGGATACTGCCTCTTCAATGATTTCCGGATTTGCCCAGTTTAACTGAAGCTCCGATGCCGGTATCGTTACCTCATTTCCCTTTACTGCCATCAGTGTGATCTGTTTCTCACCTAAGGCCGTCACATAGGTCTGTACGGTATCCTTTGCCTGGGAAACGGTCATTCCGGAAAGCTCGAGTTCTCCGGCGTAAACGCCCTCCGCTATGAAATCCTCTTCCTGGGCCTGCACCTTGTCCGTCTGCAGTCCGGTCACCAACAAAGCCGCTGCAATCACGGCTATTACGCTGCTCCCAATCCATTTTCTCATAATTTTTCCTCTTATTTACCCGACCTTGAATTTCTAAAACATATATGCTAGAGTGGTTACTAACATAGCAAGCACCACTACGACAATAATCACAGAAGAAAGAATTCTTTTGGTCTTGGAACTATGCATATTAAACAATAAAAATCACCTACTTTTCGCTCTTTCTAAATCTTTATCGAAAGGATATTATAAATGAATTTCCCTTTTTTGGCAAGCACCATCATCCTCTGCCTCCTGTTAAACAGTCTGTTCCGGAAAAACAGCAGGAAGGCAGCAAAACAGGAGGAAAACTTTTGGGACAGAGAACGCCGCGCCAACCTGGTACGCCGTCAGCCCCTGGATCAGTTAAATTATATTACCGTCCCTCTGGAGTCCTTTCCCACCGGGCTTCTCGCAGAGGACGAAGAGGTTGCAGACTGTATCCATACCATCCAGCACCTCTCTCAGGAAAAAATCGTCAATTTCACCGGCTATACCAACACGGATTTAAAACTGGAATACGGTGCGCCCAATATCAATCTTCTGACACAGTACGACCAGAATTATACCTTACTTGTACGTACCCTGCAAAAGTGGGCGGAGCTCCTGCTCAGTGCCGGCTATGAAGCCCAGGCTGTCATCCTGATGGAATTTGCCGTCCGGACCGGCACCGATGTGCGCCGCACCTACTACGCGCTGGCCGATTATTATCGTTCCTCGGGCAATACCCAGGGAATCCGTTCCCTGCTTCAGACCGCCCAACAGCTCCGCTCCCTGAACCGGGAGCCTATCGTCCGTACTCTGCAAGAATCTTATCTGTAAAACGGCTGGCCTCATTGCGGGTCAGCATTTCCACATTATAGTCCACATCCAGTTTATGCTTGTCTATCAAAGCATACAACCGCTCTTTTTGGCGCTGTGTAACCGGCGTCTCTTTTTTTACCTTGTAAATCAGCTGTTCCGGTTTATACTCCACATCCACCGGGAAGTCCTGACACAGACGGTGATAAAGCTCCATAGTGGCGCGGGCATCCGCCAGGGCATCATGGGCACGGTGCGAAATCCCATAATGCTTACAGAGAAAGGGGAGACTGCGGCTCTCCAATTCCGGAAGAAATCTTCTGGCAATCTTCAGGGTATCCATTCCCTGCCGCTCAAAGGGATACCCCCCATTTACCGCTGCTCTTTTCAGAAAGGAATAATCAAAGATTACATGATGTCCCAGCAGAACCTCCTCCCCTGCAAATGTCAGGAATTCCGGTAAGACATCCCCGATAACAGGCGCATCCGCCACTGTCTTATCCCTAATCCCGGTAAGCTCGGTGATCCGCTCACTGATTTTCCGTCCGGGATTTACATAAGTTTGGAAGGTATCCGTCACTTCGCCGTCCCTGACCCGCAGGGCTCCGATCTGGATGATTTTATCCATCCGGGGATCCAGTCCTGTGGTTTCGATGTCAACAGAAAGGTATGTAGTCAGCATGGCAGTTCCACCTCCCGGGCATTGCCTGTCAGCGGGTCTCTTTCCCTGTAATCAAACAAAATCATTTTCCCATAGAGAGGCTCCACATGGGTCATGCGCTCCATCTGTCTGGCATTGTACTCTGTGTAAGCGGAAAGCATCCGGGGACTTTCCTCTTCTTTTTTGAAAAACCCGCGAAGGCACTCTCTCTGTGATGGCGTCAGTCTTTCCTCCGGGGAAAAATCCGGCCGTTTCTTTAAATTTTCCCTGCTGTACATATCATGTAACAGCAGATCCCGGAATCGTTCCTCTTCTCCCGGACATTGCTCTACGGCAAAAGCAAACAGTACATCATACCGATAGCTTCTGGCCGGTGTCCGGACAAAATATCCGTTGCGCTCATAAAATCCGGCCAACTGTTCATAAAGTGTAAAGGGTGTGGAAAACTTTGTCTCCAGTCTGCTCAGTGTGTGTACAAACTGGTTACTGTTGTAATAGATTTCCACCATTTCCTCAATTTTTTTCAGCCTGCGAAGCTCCGCATAGGTGATCCATTTCGAGTATAACACTTCATAAGGCGGTTTTTCTGTGTAATTTATTCCAAATTCCTCCGCCCGCTCATGCATGGGGGATCCCTTGAGAACTTTTAAGAACCCCAGCTGCAGCTGTTCCGGATGCATCCCATATACCTGGTTAAAGGAATTCTGAAAGCTTTCATAATCTTCATAGGGCAGACCTGCTATGAGATCCAGATGGATATGAATGTTATGCCCCCCATGAAGTCTGCTGACTACCTGCTGCAGCCGTTCCAACCGCATAGGCCGTTGAATTGCCTGTAAAGTCCGGGGATTGGTGGACTGCACCCCGATTTCCAGCTGAGCCAGACCCGGACGGAGCCGTCCCAGTACCTCCATCTCTTCCTCATCCAGAATTTCTGCCGCAATCTCAAAGTGAAAATTGGTGACACCGTTGTCATGTTTTTCCAGATAGCGCCAGATTTCCAAGGCATGCTCCCGGTTGCAGTTAAAGGTCCGATCCACCAGTTTCACCTGGCGGACTCTGTGATCCAGGAAAAACTGCAGTTCCTGCTTCACCATCGAAAGATCCCGTAGGCGTACTTGCTTATCAATGGAGGACAGGCAGTAGCTGCAACGATAGGGACAGCCTCTGGCTGTCTCATAATAAATGATCCGGCTGGCGAAATCCTCCAGATTTCCATAGAGGAAGGGCAGTGTGGTCATATCAGTGAGAGGTCTTGGCTCTCCCGTGACAATTTCCCCCTCCCGGCTGCGGCAGACCGTCCCCGGAAGACCGATGGGATCTCCTCCTGACAGATAGGTTTCCAGCACTTCCCGGAAGGTAACCTCCCCTTCCCCGACCATCACGCCGGTGATCTGGGGATATTTTTGTAAAATCTCCACGGCATCATAGGAGACTTCCGGTCCTCCGATCCAGATGGGAACCTGAGGCATCAGTTTATGGAATTCCACCAGCACATCCTGAAGCATCGTCCAGTTCCAGATATAGCAGGAAAATCCCACCGCATCCGGCTGGCGCTGATACAGGTCAGCAAGAATGTCTTCCTCCTGGTGGTTAATGGTATACTCTGCGATTTCCACATGCGCTCTCTCCGCTTCCGGAACACAGGCACGCATACTGTATAAGCCCGGGTTGGAATGTATATATTTTGCATTTAATGCGGCTAATAAAAATTTCATCTGTTTCGTATGCATATAGGGAGGATGAATCACCATTCATCCTCCCTATATTCTTATCATCCTCTGCTGTTATATGTTCTTTATTTGTCTCCCAGCTCTGCCCACACCTTTTCCAGATCCTCACGGATCTTTAACTTCTGGGGGCAGGCCTTTTCACATTTACCACACTTGATACAATGATCAGGCTTCTCCGATGCCGGCATATTGTTCCATTCCCGGGACATTGCATCAAAATTCTGATAAATATGGTAATTATTCCAGGCCTTAAAGCATCCGGGAATATTGACTCCTGCAGGGCAGGGCATGCAGTAACGGCATCCGGTACAGCCATTCTGTACACAGGCCTCCAGTGTTTCCACCACTTCCTGGATCGCTGCCTGCTCTTTGTCGCTTAAGGGAACAAAGTTCTCAAAGGTTGCCAGGTTGTCATCCACCTGTTCCATTGTGGTCATTCCGCTGAGAATGACTTTTACGTTGGGAAGAGAACCAACCCAGCGCAAAGCATAGGAGGCTACGCTTGCTTTTGCATCTAAGGCATGGAACTTATCATTGATATCCTCAGAGAAGCCTGCCAGCAGTCCTCCCTTTACCGGTTCCATAATAACCAGAGGAACCTTCTTCTGTACGGTGAGCTCATAGCCTTTCAGTCCGGCCTGCTCATTTACATCTTTATAGTTGAGCTGGAGCTGGCAGAAGTCCCAATCTTTATAATTGAGAATTTCCTCCAGCACTTCATAATCATCGTGGAAAGAGAATCCGAAGTTCCGGATGTGTCCTTCCGCTTTCAGCTGTTCACAGTAGTCCACTACACCCAGTTCTACCATGGCACGCCACTTGTCTTTATTCAGCGCATGCAGCAGATAATAATCGATATAATCGGTCTGCAGACGTTCACACTGTTCCTCAAAAAATCTCTTTGCATCCTCCACGGAATTTACCAGCCATACCGGCAGCTTCGTTGCAAGATACAGGCTGCTGCGATGGTATTTCTTCAGTGCCTTTCCCAGAAAGGGCTCACTTTTTCCGTTGTGATAAGGATATGCCGTGTCAATATAGTTGACTCCGGCTGCAATTGCCTTGTCCAGCATTTTCTGTGCTTCCGGCTCATCGATTTCTCCGTCTGCGGTCTGGGGAAATCTCATGCATCCAAATCCAAGTAAGGATGTTTTATTCCCGCTCTTCATCTCCCGATATTCCATTGTTTTCAGCCTCTTCTGACATTATTTCTTCTGTTTCCGCCGGGGACTGTTCAGGCTCTTTTTCTTCCCTGGGTACCTCAGCGGTCTCCTCAACGGATTTTTCCAATTGGAATCTTCCCACAACCTCGCTCAGGTTCTTGGCGATCACTTCCTGATCCTCAGACATCTTGGAAACATCCTCCACTACACCCGACACCACACTGACAGAGTTCATGATCTTGCTGCTGATGTTGGCGGTATTCTGTGTGGACTCCGCAATGTTCTGAATGGCATTGGTAACCTCTGTCATGATCTGGCGGATATTGTCCGTCATCTCAGAAATTCTTGAGGAAGTTTGATCGATGGTGGTTGCATCCTCTCCATACTGTCTGGCTACGGATACAAAATTATCATAGTCGGGTTTTACCCGTGTCTCAATAAACTTTAACAGTTCATTGGAATCTACCGTCAGCTCCTTTACGGAATCCTGTACCTGGTCGACAGTCTGCTGAATTCCCTGTACCGCGGAGCTGGTTTCATTTGCCAGTTTACCGATCTCGGTGGCAACTACGGCAAAGCCACGCCCCTGCTCTCCGGCTCTGGCCGCCTCGATGGAGGCATTTAATGCCAGCAGATTGATCTGCTCGGCAATGCCGGAAATTGTTTCTGCCATCTGCCCGATGTTCTGTACCACATCCGTATTGCGGATGCTGGTCTCCAGGCGGCTCTTAAACTGCTCGGTGATACTGCCTGCCTCCGCAAAGGCCTTCTCACTGCTCTTGCCGATCTCATCCGCACGGGAACGAACTTCTTTGGCCATCTGCAGGCTCTTCTCCGTCTCTCCGGCAAGTACATTGACAGAGGAGTCCACCTCTTCCGTAGAGGCATTCAACTGCTCTGTGGCAGCGCTGGCGTTCATCATATCCTCATTGACGCCACTCATATAGTCTTCAATCTGCTTAAACTGCTCTGATAATTCCACAGAGGAGTTTTTCAAGAAATTGCTGGACTTATTGAGCTGAAGTGCGCGGTCACGAATGTTACCGATTACCTCTTTGTTGCTGTCGTACATGTTATTCAGGGAGGTACTCATGCGTGCCAGCTCATCCTTACCGTTCACCTTCAGGTCATCTACCGTGAAGTCGCCTTCCGCAAGCGTGGAAGCAAATACATCCACTTTTCTGATTCTGCGGGATACATTGGAAATTTTTACGATGATGGCAAGTGCGGAAAGTACCAGTGCAATCACGCAGACAGCTGACATAATAAGGCACATCCGGGTAATAGGCTGCATGATTTCCGCCTGAGGGATGGTCACCAGCATCTTCCAGCCGGTATCTTCCAGCGTATCATAATAGATGTTATAAACGGCTGCACCTGCTTTGTAGGTGGTAAGTCCGCTTGTTCCGGCACAGATCTCGGATCCGGCCTGTGCAAGGGATGCATTCTCGGAATCCAGAATGGAAGCCTGTCCATGAATCAGCTGGTCATCCACACCGCCGATATATTGTCCGTCTGAGGTGAGCAGCATGGCACTTCCACCCTCTCCTACCTGAACGGTATTTACGATATCCTGTATCTGATCCAGCATGATGTCCACCGTGATACATCCAATATACTCATCGGAGGAATGCAGGGGAACCGTGCATCTGGAAATCATCATACCCAGCTCCTCATCATAATAGGGAGTTCCCACTATCACATTCGTGGAATTCTTCGCCTGTAAATAAAAATCCTGCTGGTGATAATTGTACTCTTCCGACAGATATTCTTCGGAATTGACAATATCATCTCCGCTGCGGTGAACATAGGGCGCTACAAACTCTTTATATTTGTTATAGACATAAGGCTCAAACCAAAGTCCGGCGCTGTATACAAAATCGTTTTGATCAATCATGTTTGTCAGCATTCTGGTGTAAATGGGAAGGCTGTTGATACTGTATGTAGTCTCTACCACGCTGGCTGCCGTGTGGGCAGTCGCCGTCACTCTTTTCACATAGGCATCAATGTGTCCTTTCTCGGCATCCAGCTCCGACATCATGCGCTCGGAAATCTGAGATTCGATCAGTCCCTTGCTGGTGCTGGCAGACACCACTGTCAAAATTGCCATGGCAATGATAATGACAGGCAGAATAAGAGCCAGCATACCAGTGCTTATTCGTTTAAACTTCATATCTTCATCCTCCTCCTGAGTAAGTCCCTTGCAAAATTGTCAAAAATATTATAGTGTAAATTGTCTAAATATTCAATATGTTAGCTCTTATTTTTAGTATGTTTTTATTTTCACTTCAGTGATATGTATTAGTGTTGCTTTTCCTCCTGGTTTCCCTTGACTCTTCACTGATCATGCCCTAAAATGCTATAGCATTCCCGCAGTCTACAAGAAACTTTGGCTCATTTTGAATCTTACTTTTCCCCTCTCGTCAAAATATTCTGTTCTGGTATTGGGAAATTTTTCTATAAAAGCAAGAAGCATTTCCGGTTCCTCTGAAAACACTGTCATCCAGACTGAAAAAAAGCCACTCCCGACTGCCGTTAATAATATCTGATTCTTTACAATATCTGTATATTCATTACGATTTTCCTTTACCTGTTTCCAGTTCTGTAAAGACTCCTTTGCAATTTGTGGTATTCCATGTTCATACGAATATGCAAGAGCTGTGTTATCACAGTCAGGGCGCAGATATTCCCCCGTTTCTTGTAAAGTAACCTTATCCTTTTTCCTAGTATTACAATATTTACATCCCAAGAGCAGATTTTCCCAATCTGTTTCACTGCCACCTTGGGATTTTGCTATAAAATGCTCTACCTCCGGTACGTTTTTAATCGGCATCTCACAGTAAGAGCAATAAAATCCTAGTCGTTTTCCCAGATAAGATGTGGCTTCTTCATAGCTTTTTATCTTCTGATAAGGCGATTTTCCCTTATTTACTGGTCTCATTGTGTTTCATTTCCCATCTTTTACAATCATATTTCTGACGAATCAATGCAAGATATGCTGGATTATCACTGTAGTTTGCTTCTAAAACAGCTAGTTTTTCACTAAGAGTTTCTATCTCTTCTTGTGTTTTTGCCTGTTTCAGTGCTTCCATATATTCAGCCGCAGCTTCATACATTTTTCTCTTCTTTTCGCTATATTGGGGCATTTCCACTCCCATTACATCCTCTGCAATGTCCTCAATTCCTTCGCCGGAATACTCACTGTCCAATTTTCTATCCAGAGTAATGAGTTCTCCTTCTTCCAAGGACTGAATGATAAACGGAGAATGAGTTGCACAGATAAACTGAATTTTAGGAAATAATGTTTTTAAAATTCCTATGATTCTCTTCTGCCAGGTAGGATGCAGGCTTAAATCAAGTTCGTCAATTACTACCACCCCAGGTGTCCGTTTTAATGCGTCACCTTTCAAATAAGGGTTTAAAATACACATCCGCGTAGCAATATCCAGAATTATTTTAATTACATTTCTATATCCATCACTTAATGCACTAAAAGGAATAATCGTTCCCTCCTCATTTTTAAGTGCCACAATATCAGATTCATATCGGGTTGAAATAATGACCTGTTCTCCAGATGCAAGTTCTTCTTGAAATGCCACATTGACTGCCTGTAAAATAGCATCGTATGCTGGGAAATTTTCTCCAGCCTTTTCCTCGTTGGCAACATCTCTTAACTTCTTAATATATTCAAAAGCAAGTTCCGTTCCCCTTTTCGTATCGAGACAACGGTTATAGCCTTCAGTTCTGTTATAAATGCCATTTTTTCCGGTTTTTGTATTATTTTCATTCCAGAGTCTGGCAGAACTTAAATACAACACCAACGGTAATAAAATATGCTCATCCGAATAGTCTGCTCCGGCAATCGCATTTTCCCAGGAAACTACCAATGGCTGCATGGGATTAGCTCCGTCAAATTTTGTCCTACCGTCAGCTTTTATGACTGTCCTCTGAAATTGAATTTCCTCCTCTTTTTTACCCCATGCTGCTTTGCATCTGATATAACAAGGATATTGGGGAATTCCTCCTGCAGTCAAAACATTCTGCCTTTCTGCAGGTAATACTTTCTTATGGATATCTTCCGGATGGATATTTTTCACAAAACGGCTTGGTACATACGTCTTAAATGCTGCCAGATAAGCCCCAAGCATTACGCAGACGGCCTCTAAAACAGCAGTTTTCCCTGACCCATTTTTTCCGGCAAATACATTCATTTGTGGATTCAACTTATAGGTTTTTTCCTCAAATTTACGAAAGTTATATAACTCCAACTCTTCAAGTCTAAATTCACACATATAACATATCCCTTCTATCTAAATACATAGTTTTATGCCTATTTCTTCTTGTTTAACCATAACATATTTATACTTTCCACACAAGGTTCCTACTTCCACCAGCCAATGATTTTAAGGATTGCAAATAAGTTTTCAAGTTAATCCCCAGTGAAGCATTTAGATAGTCCCGGGCATATAGACTCGATATTTTAGAATTTGCCCAGAGGGGCTTTCAAATTGCAGTTCTTTTGCCCTGTCGCCTTGTCTTATGTAAATCATTTGGGCAAAATTTTAGTATTTTCAATTTTTTGCCCAGTTTCGGAAGCACAATCTGGGCAAAAAATATTATTCTGGCTAGTTTTACCCATGGCATCCTTCTTTTCCTGGAAAATACTTAAATTTACATATTTTGCAAGAGGACGTTTGGGCAAAATAAAGTTTGGAATCACATATTGCCCAATTTAATGGTTTCATAATAATAGAAAGCAAATTGGCATATTCTATCTTTAATGGATTGAAGGTATGGAAAGGAACATCTTTTATGGAAATGACATTGCGCTGGTACGGCAGCAAGTTTGACACCGTAACCTTAAAACAAATACGACAAATTCCGGGAGTAAGGGGCGTCATCACCACTCTGTATGACACAAAGCCCGGTGAAATCTGGGAATTATCGGACATTCTGGCTCTGAAAAAAGAGGTGGAGGATGGGGGACTGCACATCTTTGGTATTGAAAGTGTAAACATCCATGAGGCTATCAAGGCGGGAACACCGGAGCGTGACCGGTATATTGCCAATTACATTCAGACGCTGGAGCATTTGGGGCAGGCCGGTATTCATCTGGTGTGCTACAACTTTATGCCGGTTTTCGACTGGACAAGAACAGAACTGGCAAGAGTGCGTCCCGACGGTTCCACGGTTCTTGCCTACACCCAGGAGGCGGTAGATGCCCTAAAGCCGGAAAAAATGTTTTCTTCCATCTCCGGTGACATGAACGGCAGTATCATGCCGGGCTGGGAGCCGGACCGGATGGAACACATTAAGGAACTGTTTGCCCTGTATGAGAATGTGGATGAGGAAATGCTGTTTGGGAATCTGAAATATTTTCTGGAAAAAATCATGCCGGTCTGTGACCGGTACGACATCCGGATGGCAATTCATCCGGACGATCCCGCATGGAGCGTTTTCGGTCTTCCCCGTATCATCACCAACAAGGCCAATATCCTCCGTATGATGAAGATGGTGGACAACCCTCACAACGGTGTCGCCTTCTGTTCCGGTTCCTATGGTACCAATCCGGAAAATGATCTGCCGGACATGATCCGCTCCCTGAAGGGAAGAGTGCATTTTGCCCATGTGCGTAACCTGAGGTTCAACTCTCCCACGGATTTTGAGGAAGCTGCCCATCTTTCCAGCGATGGTTCCTTTGATATGTACGAAATTATGCTGGCACTTTACGATATCGGTTTCGACGGGCCGATCCGGCCTGACCACGGACGTATGATCTGGGATGAAGTGGCCATGCCCGGCTATGGTTTATATGACCGTGCATTGGGAGCAGCCTATCTCAACGGACTCTGGGAGGCCATCTGTAAATTCCACGACCGCCAGTCATAAATTCCTATTTGGAGGAAACGCGGATGCCAAGTACTAAAGCACTTGGGAATCTGCAGATTATGGAAAGGCATGGTATTAAAATGAAATTAACATTAGAGGGATTAAAGGATAAGGATAGCTGGAAGGAAGCAGGCTATGCTCTGCCTGAATTTGACCATGAAAAGGTACGGAATGCCACCATGGATGCTCCCACCTGGATCCATTTCGGTGCGGGAAACATTTTCCGTGCCTTTCAGGCAAATGTGCTGCAGACTATTCTTAATAAGGACGAAGATGCCAAAGGTTTAATTGCGGTGGAGGGCTACGACTATGAAATCATTGAAAAGATGTACCGGCCCCATGATAACCTTTCCATTCTTGCTACGCTGAAGGCAGATGGCACGGTGACAAAAGCCGTGGTGGGAAGCATTGTGGAATCCCTGATCCTGGACAGTTCCAACCAGGAACAGTACGGCCGTCTGAAAACGATTTTTGCAAACCCGTCTTTGCAGATGGCAAGTTTTACTATCACAGAAAAGGGATACCAGCTGGTAAACGGAAAAGGTGAACTGCTGCCGGATGTGGTCTCTGACTTCATGGAAGGCCCCCGGCAGTCCAAAAGCTATCTGGGAAAAGTGGCATCCCTCTTGTACCACCGCTATCAAAGGGGGGCTCTCCCTCTGGCAATGGTAAGTATGGACAATTGCTCCCACAACGGTGACCTGCTTCGGGATGCGGTGACATCCTTTGCCTCCGCCTGGTGTGAAAAAGAACTGGCCGAAGGCGGTTTCTTAAGTTATGTAAACTCTTATGTTTCCTTTCCCTGGACGATGATTGATAAGATCACTCCCCGCCCCGACGATAAGGTAAAGGCCATGCTGGCTGCAGATCGGATTGAAGACCTGGAGCAGGTCATTACTTCCAAAAATACCTATGTTGCGCCCTTTGTAAACGCAGAGGAGTGTGAATATCTGGTCATCGAGGATGACTTTCCCAACGGACGCCCTCCCCTGGAAATGGGCGGGGTGATTTTCACAGACCGGGCAACCGTGGACAAGGTGGAAAAAATGAAGGTCTGCACCTGTTTAAATCCCCTCCACACATCTCTTGCCATCTTCGGTTGTCTCCTGGGATATGATCTGATCTGTGAAGAAATGAAGGATCCACTGCTGAGGAAGCTGGCAGAGGTTGTAGGCTATAAGGAGGGACTTCCTGTGGTGGTGGATCCGGGTATTATAAGTCCCCGCAAATTTATTGACGAGGTTTTGCAGTCCCGGATTCCCAATCCTTTTATGCCGGATACTCCTCAGAGAATTGCCACAGATACTTCGCAGAAGCTGGCCATCCGCTTCGGTGAAACTATCAAATCCTATGCCGGAGATCCCAATCTGCAGGTCCTGGATCTGAAGATCATTCCCCTGGTTCTGGCGGGATGGCTGCGTTATCTTATGGGCATTGATGATGACGGAAAGCCCTTTGCTTTAAGCCCCGATCCCTTGTTGGACACCGTTTGTCCCCGGGTCAGCAGCTATGGACTGGATCAGCCGGTAACGGACTTTGAACCTCTTCGTCCGATTCTGTCGGATTCTCATATTATGGGCGTGAATCTATATGAAATGGGTCTGGCAGATGTGGTTTGTGAGGATTTTGCCCAGCTATGCGACGGCACCGGAGCGGTGCGCCGCACACTGGAACGATTGCTGTAGGCTATGCCTCCAGGGTGTTTTCTCTGGTAATATTTCTCACCCAGATATATTTTTTGTAGCGAAGGTAAACCGCAGGAATCTTCACAATTTCATCCAGATTCACGATGCAGTATACCGCAAGTACCGGCCACTTGAATACGAAGGCGGCGAGGAAACCGAAGGGCACGGAAAAGCACCACATGGCGCCGATATTTCCCTTCATGTCAAACTGGGAATCACCGCCGGAGCAGAACACGCCATCCAGTACCGTGGCATTCACGGACTGGAACATGATATTGATGCCACAGAACAGTAGCATTCCCTGGAGATAGCCTGCCGCTGTCTCGCTAAGCGGTGCAATTTTCACGATAAGAGGCGATGCCGCCATCAGCAGGCCGCCGGTACCAATACCCACGATAATAGACATGATGGTAAGTCGTTTTGCGTAATCTTTGGCCTTTTCCAATGCGCCGGCTCCCAACAGGTTTCCCACAATAATACCTGTACCGCCGGCCACGCCGCGAATGAGGCAGGAAATCATAGATTTGGCGATGGAGGTAATGGAATTCGCTGCCACCGCATCACTGCCCATGTGTCCCATGATGACGGAGTAGAGGGTGTAAGCAATCCCCCACACCAGCGAGGCTCCCAGCATGGGTGTGGTGTAATGCCAGAAGTCTTTTGCTAACTCCTGTTGTCTGGCAAGCAAGCCCTTCCACACCACCCGGACTCTGCCGGGGCGTCTGGTTTCCAGACAAGCCCAGACTAACTCCACCACTCTGGCTGCAACGGTTGCATAAGCGGCACCTTTGATTCCCAGTACAGGGAATCCCAAAAGTCCGAAAATCAAAATGGCATTCAGAATAATGTTTAACACCACTGCCACGCAGCTGATTTTGGAGCTGAGTCCCGCATGGTCGGTATTTTTTAACAGAGTCAGGTAAATCTGGGATATGGCACAAAGTATATAGGAAAGAGACACTGCCCGGAGATAGTCCGCGCCACCGGCAATCAGTGCTGTATCATTAGTAAAAAAGCGCATCAGAAGTTCCGGACACACCAGGGAGGCAATGGTAAAAATGCCACCAAAAATCAGGTTCATCCGCAGGGCAATAGGAACCACCCGTTCAATGGTCACGGTGTCCATTTTCCCCCAGTACTGGGCTATGATAATCGCCATGCCCGCCGCCATTCCGGTGACGAAAAGGCTTAAGACAAACTGCACCTGCCCCGCCAGGGACACCGCAGAGAGGGAGGTCTGGTCAACCAGTCCCAGCATCATGGCATCGGTGGCACTCACCAGAGCCAGCATGAAGGACTGGATGGTGATAGGCAATACCAGCGATATGAGTTTATGATAAAAATCATCGTTTGTTCTTTTCATAAAGTCACTTTCTGTTTTCGTTTTCCTGCGTATATTCCGGTTCCTCTTTTTCCGGGGAGGTCACCGGTTCCTGTCCGGCGTTTTCTGCTACCGGCCGGTTATTCCTGCTCCGCACTGCCTTGCGGATCATATCATATATCACGGCAAAGAGCGGCACACCCAGAATCATGCCGGGTACACCCCAGATATCGCCGAAAAATACAATGGCAAAGAATACCCACATGCTGGACAAGCCCACTGCCTGTCCCAGCACTCTCGGACCTAAAATGTTTCCGTCAAACTGCTGTAACGCCAGCACCAGGATAAGGACGAGAATAAAGAACCAGAATCCCTGATCCACAAGGGCGAGGAGGGCACAGGGAATGGCTCCGATGATGGGACCGAAAAAGGGGATGATATTGGTCACACCGATAATCGCCGCCATCAGGACGCTGTTATCCACGCGGAAGATCAGGAACAGGATGTAAGCCAGCACACCGATAATGGCAGAATCAATGATTTTACCTACGAGGAAACCGGAAAACATCTGGTCTGCAAAATGAAGTTCCTCAAAAACGAGGTCTGCCCATTTTTTCGGGATGCACGCATAAACAATCTCTTTGCCCTGGCGTTTCAGTTTTCCTGTGTTTGCCATCAGATAAAAGGCAAAAATGATGCCGATAAAGGTATCATATACATTGCCCAGCGTATCTGACACTCCTGTCATAATATTCTGCAAAATGCTTTCAAAGTTGAGGGAACCGACGCGTGCAACCAGGGTGTCTGTGAGACTTTCAATCTGCTGCTGGATGTCCGGAAACTGCTGCAGCCAGCGCAGTATCATGTGCTCCAGTTCCACAATCATATTCGGCAGATTGGCAACTACCGCCGTCACACTGACAATCAGCTGGGGAACAATCATGTAAATCACCAGTCCGATGATCAGGAAAAAGATCAGAAAGGAAACCAGAATACTGAGATTCCGCCAGATTCTGGAGCTTTCTTTTTTTCGTTTCTTTTCCGTCGCTTTTAACAGCCCATGCTCGATTTTTCTGCACAGTGGACTGAGTATATAGGCAACCACCGCGCCGTACACAAAAGGACGAAACAGGTTGAAAATCCCGGCGAAAAAGACTCCCAGCTTGTCCAGATTGAAGACTGCCACTGCGATGAGCAACAGCAGTGCCAGGTTTTCCAGCTTTAAAAAGTTATTTTTCTTTTCCATTTTTCTTATTCCTTCCTAGCTTTGTAGTCCAGCTTCATAGAGCGGAAAATGCTGATGGGGCGGATGGCGCTTCGCGGGCACATCTCCTGACAGCAATAACAGCGGATACATTTCGAATAATCATAAACCGGGGGATTCTGTTTTCCATTTTGAAAGGCCACGGCCTTGCCCGGCACAGGGCAGTGTTCCACGCAGATTCCACATTTGATGCATTTATCAGGATCAATGTGAGGGCGCTTGGCAATCGCTGTCATCGTCTCGGAAAAACGTTTTAACCAGTTCATCCTCGTACCTGCCCTGTCTACATTGAAGTCCGGATTTCCGAAACGTTCCTGTAACCCGGGAACATCAAGGATTTCCACCTTTCCATCCTCCGGATGCGCTACACAGATTTCGATCTTCTCCGGGTCATCTGTGCCCAGACCCATCACCGCTCCCTGGGAGTTGGTAGGAACTGCCTCCGGGTTTAAATACACCATTTCACAGAATACGGTGTCCAGTGCCACCGGGTCTGCAGAAAAAAGTAACACATTCATAGGGGTGGGGTCACCGGAGCCAGGTCCGTTTCCCTCCATGGCCATGATGCCGTCCATCACATGAAGCCGTGGTTTCGTATAGCGGTGGATGTCCACCAGCATTCTGGCAAATACGGTGGCATTGGGATATGCTACATGCCCTGCTGCCTTGCGATAGCCACAGATCAGACCATAGAGATTTTTCACCGCCCCGGTAACCCGTTCCAGGGCGTGGGTTTTCATTTTACAGAGGTTGATGATGGCATCCGTCTCTGTCACTTCTTTTGCAAAATAAAATTCCTTCGCCGTGATTCCATCGGGGAATGCCACCTTCACTTCCTCGGACATGGAGGTCTGGCGGGCGCCGTATATGGTTTCTTCTTTTTCCATTCCCAACTTTCCTGCAGCGGCGGTGCAACTGCCGTGTCCCGGAGAGTCGCCGTAGAGCACCTGGGTACAGTCTGCCTCCTGCAAAAGGCGGAACATCCCCTTCATCACGGAAGGGTGGGTGGTGGCTGCGGCCTCCGGGGGACTTGCCAGCACGAAGTTAGGTTTCACCAGAATTTTTTCTTCCGGGTTCACAAATTCCCGGATGCCGCCCAAAGCACCCATTCCGCATTTCATTGCCCGGTATACCGTTTCTTCTTCATATGTATCACAAGGAACGAGAACGACTTTCGCCTTCTTTTCCTGTTGCTTTTCTTCCATAAATTTCTCCAATAATCAGATTCACCTTATGAATGCAATAACATTCGCAGCAAGATTGACATTTCTATTTGCCTTGTTCCTATTGTATGGGACAAGGGATGGACTGTCAATGTGGGAAAAACAAAGAGTTGCTTGCCGACTCTTTGCTCGCGAGGGGTATGCACAGCATAAACTTCCTCTCCGTGAGCTGCGCATCCCTACGGAACGTTTTTCATTCATGGGAAGGAATTTCCTATGAAAAAATAAGCGCAGGACTCCGTGCGTAACTTGCAACGTATAACCTGCGCTTTCCTGTTTCGTATTTTTAGTTCTGAAATGGACGGAGGTGGATTCGAACCACCGAAGCAATTTGCAGCAGATTTACAGTCTGTCCCCTTTGGCCACTCGGGAATCCGTCCATATGAGATGTAAAACCTCAACAATATAAGTTTATATCATACCGCCGGGCAAATTGCAAGCAGTTTTCTGGAAATCGGTTGAATTTCATTGGAAGTGCTTTCTGATGTGACTGCTGTTTGCAGATTAGCCTTTGCGTGTAATATTTCTGGAGAAATAAGCT
>ERZ1026844.122-NODE-122-length-62784-cov-21.954072_pt1 | contig 62784 bp, 53 predicted proteins | sample MGYA00380152_ERZ1026844 | MGnify/ENA primary metagenome ERZ1026844 (study PRJEB33269, sample SAMEA4719788) | human gut metagenome | biome: human-associated habitat; feature: organic feature; material: feces | place: Cameroon | collected 2013-10 ... | reverse complement strand
CTCTTCGTCGGCAGCGTCAGATGTGTATAAGAGACAGACCGCGCAGAGGGCTGACGCCCTCTGCGCGGTTGTTTTCTTACCTGAATTTTACCGTCTTAAAAAACTCTTAATCTTCCGCCCGCTTGTTTCTTAAAGGGCGGTTCTTTACCATAGAGAGCAGAAAGGGAAGAAAGGAAGTGCCTCTATGGAACTCACGCTACGCACCGTCAACGCGGTGATCTCCGCCCTGTTTTTCATCTGCTACACCTACCAATTTTTCTACATACCGCTGGTGCTGCTGAAAAAGCGGCAGCCCCAGCCCTCCCCCGCCGCTGCCCACCGCTACGCGGTGCTCATCGCCGCCCGGAACGAGGAAAACGTCATCGCCGGGCTGCTGGAGTCCCTCAAGGCGCAGACGTATGATATGTCGCTGATCACGGTGTTCGTGGCGGCGGACAACTGTACCGACAGCACCGCCGCCATCGCCCGCAGCCACGGCGCGGTGGTATACGAGCGGTTCAACCACCTCAACGTGGGCAAGGGCTACGCACTGGATTTCCTCCTACAACACGTGGGAGCCGACTATCCGGAGGGCTTCGACGGCTACTTCGTGTTCGACGCGGACAACCTCCTCGCCCCGGACTACATCGAGCGGATGAACGAGACGTTCTCCGCCGGGAACGAGATCGTCACCAGCTACCGCAACAGCAAGAATTTCGGCGACAACTGGATCAGCGCGGGCTACGCCCTGTGGTTCCTGCGGGAGAGCCGCTATCTCAACTGCGCCCGCAATCTTCTGGGAGCCAGCGGAGCCGTGGGCGGCACGGGCTTCCTGTTCTCCCGCCGTGTGCTGGAGGAGAGCGGCGGCTGGCACTTCTTCCTGCTGACGGAGGACATTGAGTTCTCCGTGTACCACATCCTGCGGGGCGAGAAGATCGTCATCTGCGAGAACGCGGTGCTCTATGACGAGCAGCCCACCGACTTCCGCCAGTCCGTGCGCCAGCGGCTGCGCTGGGCAAAGGGCTACATACAGGTGTTCCGCCGGTACGGCGCGGACCTGCTGAAGGGCACGGCCAAGGGCAGCTGGAGCTGCTTCGATATGTCCATGTCCATCCTGCCGGCGTTTATTCTGACCGCGCTGTGCCTGCTGGCGAATCTGACGCTGACGGTGCTGGGTCTGCTGCAAGGGGACGGCGCGTGGTTCGCCGCGTCCTCGCTGCTGGAGTGCATGGGCAGCATCCTCGCCACGCTGCTGGTGCTGGGCGGCATCACCACCGCCTCCGAGTGGCGGCGCATCCACGCCCCGGCGTGGAAAAAGCTGGCGTACACCCTGACGTTCCCCCTGTTCATGCTGACGTACCTCCCCATCTCCATGGCGGCCCTGTTTATGAAGGTGGAGTGGAAGCCCATCCGCCACGGGGTAAAGCTGACCTCCCTGCCCTCCCCCGCCGTAAAGAATTGAACTTGTGTTCCCGGCGATATGGGGGTATGATAGAGAAAACTGCCCACAGGAGGTTCCGCCATGTACACCATCTTAGTCGTTGACGACGAAAAGGACATTGTCTCCGCACTGGAGATCTACCTGCGCTCGGAGGGCTACCGGGTGCTGCACGCCTACAACGGCAAGGACGCCATCGCCATTGCGTCGCGGGAGGATGTACACCTGATCCTCATGGACATTATGATGCCCGTCATGGACGGACTGACCGCCATGGCGCAGCTGCGCCAGACCAGCAACGTGCCGGTGATCCTGCTGACCGCCAAGGGTGAGGACACCGACAAGGTGCTGGGGCTGAACGTGGGCGCGGACGACTATATCACCAAGCCCTTCAACCCCATCGAGATGCTGGCGCGTGTGCGCTCCCAGCTGCGGCGGTATTTGCAGCTGGGCGGCGGGCAGGTGCAGCCCAGCACGCTGGTCATCGGCGGCATACAGCTGGACGACAACGCCAAGACCGTCACCGTGGACGGCGACTCCGTGTCGCTGACGCCGAAGGAGTACGACATCCTGCGCTTCCTTATGCAGAACGCCGGCACGGTGTTCTCCCCCAGCGAGATCTACCGCCGGGTGTGGGAGGACGTGCCGCTGAACGCGGCGGGAGCCATCGCCGTGCACATCCGCCACCTGCGGGAAAAGCTGGAGATCAATCCCTCGGAGCCCCGCTATATCAAGGTGGTCTGGGGCAAGGGCTATAAAATGGAGGGCAACGTCACATGAAACGGTTTCTGGACAGGACGTGGGCGAAATGCGCCGCCTTTTTCCTGACACTGCTATTCGGTGCGCTGACCGTTCTGGGTAGTGCCGGCGTGGTCGTCCTCGCCAACTACAACGTGTTTCTGGACGGCGGGGAGTACCTCCGCCAGACGCTCTATGAGGATCAGTGCTTCAATGCCATTTACAACGCGGACAACTTCCTCCGCACAAAGCTGGCAAACATCGGGCTGCTGGCAATTGACGGCGTCTATGATTACAGCATCATCGACAATGAGAACATCCCGGAGGAGCAGCAGCGGCAGGTGGTGGAGGATCTGCCCCGCGCCTTTGCCGAGGAGTTTTCCCGGGACAACTGCGACTGCCACCTGTCCGTCCGTGACGGTGAGTCGGACAAGGTCGCCTTCGAGAACTTCGCTCTGGCGGACGGCGACACGCCCCTGTGCTCCACGCAGGAGCTGTTTGTCTACACCTTGGCGGACGGTCAAACCGCCATCATCACCATCTCCGCCGATCTGCTGCACGCGCAGGACGCGACCAGCTACTCCTATCTGCTTCTCACATGGCTGCTGGAGCACACCGCGCTGACGGTGCTCCTGACGGTGCTCTTCGCGCTGCTGACGCTGCTGTGCTTCTGCTTCTCTCTGGCGTCCGCCGGACACTGGCAGGGTCACGAGGGCATCCACCTGACATGGCTGGACAGGATCCCCGCCGACGTGTGGATCATCGCGCTGCTTACCGTGTTCCTTCTGGGCAGGGACATCTTTTATTGGAACTTAGGGCTCGACGTTTTCTGTGCAGTGCTGATACCGCTCGTTTTGCTGTTCCTGTGCGCCTTTACCGCCCAGTGTAAGGCCGGGACGGTGATCCGCCGTTCGCTGACGGCGCGGCTCCTGCGCTTCCTTTGGCGCATCCTGCGGCACATGACGGTGCGGCTGCCGCTGGTGTGGAAAACGGCACTGGCGACGCTGGGACTGACGGTGCTGGAATTTATCCTGTATGTAAGCCCCAGCCGAGACCCGCTGTTTCTGGTGGTCAAGCTGGCGGAGCTGCTGGCGGTGCTGTATATCGCCGTAAGCCTGCGGACACTGCAAAGGGGCGGCGAAAAGCTGGCGCGCGGCGACTTCTCTGAGCCTATCGACACCCGGTTCCTTCTGTGGGACTTCAAGCGGTACGGGCAGGAGCTAAACGACGTGCAGGGCGGCTTGGAGCAGGCACTGCAAGAGCAGATGAAGTCCGAGCGGCTGAAAACGGAGCTGATCACCAACGTCTCCCACGACATCAAAACGCCCCTGACCTCCATCGTCAACTACGTGGATCTGCTGCAAAAGGAGGACATCTCCTCCCCCGCTGCGCGGGAGTATATCGCCGTGCTGGATCGCCAGAGCAAGCGTCTGAAAAAGCTGACGGAGGATCTGGTGGAGGCGTCCAAGGCGTCCTCCGGCACGCTGACCGTGGAGCTCCAGCCCACAGACGTCAACGTGCTGCTGTCCCAGGTGGAGGGCGAATATCAGGAGCGGCTGGCGTCCTGCCATCTGACGCTGGTGGTGCAGCCGCCGCAGCCGGGCACCACCATCCGCGCCGACAGCCGCCTGCTGAGCCGCGTCATGGACAATCTGGTGTCCAACGTGTGCAAATATGCCCTGCCCGGAACCCGCGTCTACGTGGCGGGCAGCGTGCAAAACGGCAGCGTGACCATCAGCTTCAAGAACGTGTCACGGGACGAGCTGAACATCTCCCCCGACGAGCTGATGGAGCGGTTTGTCCGTGGCGACGCCTCCCGCCACACGGAGGGCAGCGGGCTGGGTCTCTCCATCGCCCGCAGCCTCGTGCAGCTGCAAGGCGGCACGTTCGCGCTGTCCATCGACGCCGACCTGTTCCGTGCGGACATTACGTTCCCGCTGCTGCCGGACGGCGAAGCAAAATAAGCTCTCCCGTTTGCCTCTGTGTCCCCACCGGCTCCAAGCCCCTGTGTTTCCAAACGAATCAGAGGGCGCAGAAGCGCAAAGCGCGCCTGGAGGTTACGCAAAACAGGGTGCCGGCAGAAAATCTGCCTGCACCCTGTTGCTTTTTCCCGCGGAACATGGTAGGATAAGCGTTGTCTCCCCCAGACCGCCCCGCACAAACCCCGTCTGCACTGTCAATGCTCCATGCCGTTGCCTTGCAGGCGGCGTCTCCCGCACACACCGCCCCACATAGAGATTCACCCCCCCACAAAACCAAATATCCGGGTATAGCGAAGTTGGTATCGCGCTTGATTTGGGAGAATACGCCCAGCCGGATAAATAAACTGAATAACCGGGTGTAGCGCAGTTGGTAGCGCGCCTGCTTTGGGAGCGAGTCGCTCCCCCTTCAAGCCGGAAAACGCTGTCCCCGCAATCCCTTGATACGCCTGCGATACAGGCACTTCCCCCGCAAGCCGAGGTGGTCAAAAAATTGCCGTGACCACATGTTTGACCACATCTGGCGCAAAAACTCAATAACCAAAAATCCGGGATTAGCGCAGTTGGTAGCGCGGGTGGTTTGGGACCATCAGGCCGGGAGTTCGAGTCTCCCATCTCGGACCACAGCCCCCTGAAATCGAACGATTTCAGGGGGCCGTTTTCTTATTTAAGTACGCATTTCTTTGAACAGTTAAAATATTATCGCTCTTTTAAATTCTTGTTCGCAGATTTTCATTCTCGCGGAAAATTCAGCGTAATTTAGCGCATCCACAGGAATTTTCAAGCCGTGCTTGGTAAGGCTGATGTCGTCACGCGGCATAACATTTTTCTCATAGGTAGAACCGCAATTCATCCGCAATTTCAAATCGGCAGAGCCTTCTGCTTCTGGATAGAGATAATAGCCAGTCTTCGCATCAAAGCGGAACATATAGGCAAGTACCTGTAAATAATCTCGATTGCCGATGTTATCAACGGGCTTGTACTTGGCATCCGCAATAATCCGCGTTTCGCTGTTCCGGCTGATGAAATCCGGATATATCAGTCCCACATTCCCGTCAAACAGTTTCTGTGCGCCCGCGCCGTTCTTGTTCATCGGGTGATAGAAAGTTTCTTTGATGAGCGAGTTGATATACTCCTCCCACAGCCATGCACCGTCAAACAAAATGCCGTATATCTGCCTCGCCCCTGTGCCGATTTGGTGTTTCTGGTGTTGAAGGATCAGGAGGCACAGCCTCTGCAATGCGAGATACTCGCGGAAATAGGCATGGCGGACAGTATTCTTCTTATTCTGCTCAATGATTTTCTGTCGATCATACGGCTCATATCCCGGCGTTGCATCTACAACGAGTTTTACCTCATCTTTTACTTTGACAAACAGGTTGTTCCCATAAGGCTTTCTCTTAACAAACTCTATGGTATGCCGTACCAACTCCATTAGACAGTTGTCATAAGAAAACTCACGCTGGCTGTATGCAACATTTCCAACAAACGGAGTGTTCTTCTCTATATGCCTTGCAACATCAATCGTACCCTTTACGTTCCCGTTATTGTACCTATATCGGATATACTTCTTGAATAAGCCCTTCCGCATAGCGGTCTTGAGGTAGTACGGGAACAGGAACAGCAAAAAATTGAACAGCCGATTATCTTGATTGGAATCAGACTCTAAATCAACAACATTCGGGAAGTCCAGAACCTTGTCCAAAAGATACTGGAAAAAGAAATCTTCACCCTCTCCGCAAAAACGAGACTCGATTATTAGCCGCTCATCACCGCAACCAAGAAAGCCCATCACATTACTCGCGCGGTAGGTATCATTGACGCTTTGAAGGATCATCTGATCTCGCGAAATATCCCCTGCGTCCTTTACGGTTTCGGGAAATACGAATATACCTTCGCGCTCAAGCTGTCCCAATGTTTTATCTGCAATTTTACCTGTCAGCTTCGCTACTTGAGAAAAGGCATCTTTTTTCTGCTGGGAGTTATCCTTGATCCTGAGCAGCTTCATTCTCATCACCTCTGGCGGGTTTCTGATAGCCGTATGCCCTCGCGAATCGATTCATGATCCCCTCCTCATCGTACATCCCCTGAATGTACTCCTGCAGGAGCGGCTGCAGGTAATCTGTCCAAAGCTGGTCAAAATCAAGCGTTCTCAACTTCGCAAAATAGGCTGCGCCAATCTGATAATTTTCGTTCAGATCCTCAACCTCGGCGATTGCCTTATTGAGCTCACTCATTCTTCTGATTGCTTCAGACCTACGATCTTCGTCCTCTATCGACTCATTAATTGCTTCGAGATGTTTATCCGCTTTAAGCTCCACAAAGCGGAAGCGGCGGCGCATGGCAAAGTCAAAGCTATCCACAGAGCGGTCGATATCATTCATGGTGCCGATAATATATACATTTTCAGGAATATAGAATTTTTCATCGGGATCGGAGTGCAGATTAGAATATTGGGTCGAGATTTCTCCAGCTTTACCGCGATAACCGGGATCTATGGCAAAGAACAGTTCTCCGAAAATCTTTGATATCTCGCCGCGGTTGATTTCATCTATGATGAATATGTATTTCTTCAGTTCTGCCTGTTTTGTTTTTTCCTTTGACGTTGTGAATTTCTTTGCTTGGATGGCTTTGTAGATGGCAAAGTCATAGGAGTATCCCTGCGTTGCAAACGTTTTGCCAAAAAAGGTTGTAATATCCTTTATTCTCCCGAACTTCTGCCCGGATTCCAACATCCTTCTCACTTCATCCAAATTCAGAGCAATCCTGTTGACAGTTGCATTTCCGGGGATGGATATGTTGATGTGTTTGTCATCCACACCGGTGATGGTAAATTCATTTCCGTTGATTGTCTTAAATGTATCAACGCCAAACTCAATATCAGAGAAAAACTCCTCCATGGACTCCTGAACCGTGACCTCTTTTTCCACGTCTTCTCTGGTTTTTTGTGAGTCCTCATAGTTCTTTCTGGCGCGGGCGACAAACTTCTTAAAAATGCCGTCCTGCAATTCAAAGCCCATCGTCCCGTCATCGTTGACCTTTGGTCTCAGGCCCTCAACAAAATCAGAGTAATCATAACTCGGATGAAACTGGACAAACTCTATCTGTTTTTTCTGCTCGTCAGTAAGGAGCGTATAGTCTTTAAAGTACCCATCGCTGACGATATCCGCAGCGATCTCCTTGGCAAGATAGGATTTACCGGTACCGGGCGCTCCTCTGAAAATCAGATTTTTTGATTTGATCAGCATAGAAGAGAATTCATTCAGATACTTTTTAGCCCTCTGATCAAGATTTATCTGGGCAGTCGGTTCCGCCGCTGCGGTTTCCTTCTCATCTTTTTCGCGGTACACAAGGACGAATTGATCCCCCGGTTCGCCAAAACGCTTCAAGCATTCCTGCACAAAGACAACCGTAGTAAAGATATTCCAGCTGTAGATCACAAATTGGCGGCCGTTATCATAACTATATGTCAGGTATTCTATCGTGTTGCGGTGTTTTTTGAATTCATCCACACTCGTATAGATACCTCTGATTACGTCGCTGTCCGGATTATATTTACAGACAGGAAAGTTCTCCTTATCCTCAACCGACAATGTGGCAAGCTGCTTCTCAAAAACCTGGCAGGCAATGCGCGGCAGAGTCTGATTTGTGTTTCTTCTTTCGCCTTTGTTATAGGCACGCCTGATTATATCCCCATTCGCTCTTTGGAAATAGGCATCCAAAGGCTTATAGTTATCACCGAGGCTCAGATTATCCATTGTAAAACGTTCATCTGTTGACTCGACACTTTCGGCAGTAATGGCAAGTTCAAACTTCTCCTGCTGCTTAGTCTCGATGGTAAATCCCTGCCCCTCCAAATAGTTTTTCGCTTCAACAGCATTAAATCCAGTTGTTGAAATATCTGTGCCGTTTGCCAAATGGTCAGCAACAGCCACCACATACTTCGGCGGATATTTTTTCCCGTCCCCAGACACAAGTGCATATTTTACGCTTGCATTATGGTCGGGAACTCCCTTCTCGTCGATGAATTTCAGAGCATCAATAATATTCTGCTTTTTCAGCTTCGGTATAGCCATGCTGCACCTCCGATATTTCAAGTTCATTTATGGCTCACGATAGAAGCGTTCGTCAAATGCCTGCTGGATGATGTGGTAGTTTTCTGCCGTGAGGCCGCACACAACATAGTACCATCGATTTTAGCAAAAGACAAGAATTCGCATTACGCATACGCAATACTGTCATAGAATTGTTTTAGTTTTTTACATATTTCATCTATATCAAAACAGGAAAAACAGAGGCAAGGATTCCAATCAATCCTCTTCGCCTCTGTTCTTGCATTTCCGTGATTTCTATTTTCTCCCCAGCATTGCCGCTACCACCCCATAATGCTTCTTCACCGTATTCCGTGCCAGGCCGATTCGTTTGGCGATGGTCGAGAACTCCGTGACCTCCGGGTGGAGGCGCATATAATCCCACAGCTTGCGCTGCTTTTTTGTCAGCTTTTCTGGCGGGGCGATGCCCGCAAGCTGCTCCTTGAGATTTTTGCGTTCCTCGTTCATCTCCGCGATCAGTGCTTTCAGCTTTTCCTCGCACTCCTCGCGGGTATGGGCGTAGACGTTGCGGGAATGCTGTGTCCCGTCCGGCCACACGGGAGAATAGCGTCCCTCAAACAGGTGGTCATTGAGTTCGCTAACGCAGCCGGTGCCTGGTTTCCTTTTCTTCCCCACATAGGGCTGGAAGTCCACGATGCCTTTCTGCTCCGGCTCCGCTTCTTCCTGCGGTTCTGCCTTGCCGATGCTCCGGTCGATGCTGGCGGCGGCCGCGCGCTGCATATCACCGGTGATGTGGGTGTAGATGTCCAGCGTTGTCACCGCCGACACATGCCCCAGCATGGCGGAGAGGGTTTTCACATCCATGCCGTTTTCCAGCGCCAGCGTTGCGAAGGTGTGTCGCAGATCATGAAATCTGACACGCTTGCAGTCTGCCCGCTCCAGTATCGTCTGAAGCCGTCTGCGTGCCACACCGGGCGTGATCGGTCGGTCCGCCTTCACCGGGGACGGAAACATCCAGCGGGAATCCACCTTCTTGCGGTATTCCCTCAGCACGGCCAGCACCGCAGGCGGCAGCACCAGCTTTCGGACAGATGCCTTGGTTTTGGGCGGGATGATCTGCAATTCGCCGTTTACCGTGTACGCCTGCTTGTTGACGGTCAGCACGCCGGTTTCAAAGTTCAGATCCCCCCATTGAAGCGCTATCAGTTCGCCCCGCCGCAGGCCGGTGCAGAGATCCAGCAGGAACAGCTCGTAGTACCCGTCCGCCTGCGCCTGAATGAGAAATTTCTGCAATTCCTCCCGATCCAGCACCTGCATCTCCTTTGCCTTTTTCGGCGGCAGCTTGCAGCCGATGGCTGGGTTTGTACGGAGCAGGTCATCCCGCACGGCCCGTTCCAAGGCAGAGCGGCAGACCGCGTGGCACATCCGCACCATGCGGTCGGAAAGGCCCGCGCCGTATTGCTCCGTCAGACGCTTGCGGCCATTCTTTTTCAGCCGCCCGTAGAACTGCTGCAAATCATTCTGCGACAATTTGTTCAACGGGATCTTCCCGATCTCCGGCAGGACATGGTTGTGGATGACGTTTTCGTAGTTGTTCTGCGTGGAGGCACGGAGCGTCGGCTTGCTGTGGGTTTCATACCAGTAGCACAGCCAGTCTCCGAACTGCATATCCGGTTTGATCTTTCGGTCATTTCGCCCCACCATACTTTCGGTGAGCTGCCGCAACTTCTCCTGACATTCCCGCTTTGTTCTGGCGAGAACATTCTTCGTCTTTGGAAGGCCGCTGTCATCGTAACCGATGACAACGCGGCCCTCCCACCGGCCGTCGCCGCGCTGTCTTACGGTGCCGGTTCCGCTTTTCCGTTTCTTTGCCAAGGTCTCAGCCCCTTTCCGAGCAAATCTTCCATGAAGCCGCCAACGATGCCGCTGGCGGCTTTTTGCATATCCGGTGTGACGTGGGTGTAGGTGTCCAGCGTGAAGCTGGCGTTGGTATGCCCCAGAATCCCCGACAGGGTTTTGGCATCCACGCCGCTGGCGATGGCGTGGGTGGCGAAGGTGTGGCGCAGGTCATGGAAGCGGATGTCCGGCAGTCCCGCCTTGTGTAAGATCGCTTTCATGTGCGTGTAGGCGCAGTTCGGAGACAGCGGCAGCTCCGGTCGAACTGGGTCTGGGAAGATCCATTGTGTGATCGCATTCTCTTTTCGGCGGCGCAGAATTTCCGCCGTGCTGCGGGGCAGGACGATGGTGCGCTCACCGCTGCGGGTCTTGGTCTTGCCCAGCATATCGACCCCCAGCTTTCGGTTATGAAGGGTGCGGCGTACTTGCAGGACGCCGTTCCGTGCATCAAAGTCCTGCCACATGAGTCCGCAGATCTCGCCCCGCCGCAGGCCCGTGGTCAGCTCCACATAGAAGAAGTCACCCCATATCTTGTCTTCCCGCACGGCGTCCAGAAAGGTATCCAGTTCCCTGTCGGTCAGGACACGTTTCGGTGCATGGCTTGCCTTTGGCACCGTTGCGCCCACGGTGGGGTTCTTGGCGATGATATGTGCGTGGAGGGCGTCCTCCATCGCCTGATGGAAGATGGCGTGGAGGCGGTTGATGGTGGTGTCCGACAGCGTGGAACCCAACCTCGGATGCTCCCTGACCCGCCCGTTCTCTTTCAGCCTCCGATAGAGTTTCTGCACATCCTGCGATGTCACCAGCGACACCTGTTTGCCGCCGAGCTGCGGCTTGATGTAGTTTTCGATGCAGCTTCGGTAACCCGCAAGGGTGCCGGGGCGGACGGTGTTCTCTTTATAGTCCGTCAGCCAACGGTCCAGCCACTCGCCCAAGGTCATCCGGCTGTCTTCGGTCAGCTCCACATCCTGATAGCGTTCGATATTCTGATGGAGCTTTTCCGTCAGCTCCTTTTGTGTATGAGCATAGGCATGCTGGAAGATGGGTGTACCGTTTTTCTTGTGCCCCACCACGATACGGCCCTCCCAGCGGCCGTCCTCCCGCTTGCGTACCATGCCGTCACCGGACGGCCTTCGCTTTGCCATTTAGTCCTCCTGTTCCGCCGGATGGCAGATGTGTTCTTCTTCCTCCCGTTCGAAGGAGTAGAGCCCGTCTGCCTCCAACTCTTTCGCCATGCCCCACGCCAGCTTGAAGCCTGCCGTGAAGCTCATCAGCGTGGCTTCAACCAGCAATGTGTTCTGTGCGTCCAGCAGGCGAAGCAGCTTTCTGCGCCCCGTGGCGTCCATGTCCCGCCGCAGTTCCTCCTGCGCGTATTCGACCTGCTTGTCCAATTCACTGTGTTCCTGCCGGTCGAAACGCTTTTGCAGGGCTTTCATGTAGTCATACATTGCGGCACCTCCTTTTTGGCAACCACAACACATACCACAACTCCGCTCACAAAGCTACTGTTTTTCAAAATGTTTCTTTGACTATTGCGGCGCAAAAACTGAACACCTCGCCCCGCTTTACATATGGAATTTCATTGAAAATCCCTGCTGCTGTTCCAACTCATGGTCATCCGGCTTGTGGCCGAGGGCGACGCGCTTTTGCCGCATCTGCGCCAGCCGCTTGCGGTCGATTTGAACACCGTTGGCAGTGGGAGCCGGGGCGTTGTCCCGGAAGATATTGCCCATGTGGTAGAGCAGCCGGGTGGCTGACAACAGGACGGAGGGCGGCTCCTGTTCGCCGCGCTCCATGCGTTTCATGAAAAATCCCGCGTAGGTGTGGCCGTTATCCCGCGCCGCCGCGAACCATTCGTAGGCAGCGTCCATGTCTTTGGGAATACCCTCGCCCATGAGGGTCAGCTTGCCCAGCAGATATTGCGCATAGGCGTTTCCATTGTTCGCGGCCTGCCGCAGGTATTCCGCCGCAGTCGAAGTGTCTTTTGACACATTTTTGCCGCTGAGATATTCCTTGCCCAACCGGTAAGCGGCGAAATCGTTGCCGTTGTCCACCGAGCGTTTCAGCCAATAGATGCCCTTGGCAGAATCGTGAACGTCAGCATCGTCGGAGAGATACAGCTTGCCGAGGGCGTACTGCGCCGCGTCCAAGTCCTGCTCGGCGGCGCGTTCCAACAGCTTTTGTGCTTTGGTTGTGTCTGGTATCAGCAGGCCGCCGTCGCGGTACGCCGTGCCGATGACGTATTGGGCGTATGCGTCACCGTCCTCCGCAAGCTTCTCCAACTGCTCCGCCGCTTCGTCCCGTTCCTCCAGAGGGAAACGATCATCATTCGCCGCGCTTTGCAGATCCTGACATTCATAGCTCATGGCGTAGGTGCTGATCTGTTCGCCGTCATCCTGCATATCCGCGTCCTCGAAGGAAATTTTGTTCACGCGGATATGCTCCGCTTCTTTGATGACGGCGTTCTTGATTTGGCGAAATTCCTTCTGCTGAGACAGCGGCGGACGCAGACGTTTCTTCCCCTCGAAATAGTAATCCTCCACCTGGCATTGCAGCTCCCACCATGTCTGGTAGCACGTATCCACGGTGGGCAGCCGCGCCATTTGGTCAACGATCTCGTCCACCAGCTTTTTCATTGGCTTTGGAAGATAGCCATAGGTTTTCTTTCCGCTGACCTGACCGAGCTGCCGCGACAGCTCCCAGATCATCTGCTCCGCCTCCGGGTGGATGCAGGTCATCTCCCGCATGGCCTTCGCCAATTCCAGCATGGCTTTCCGCGCTTCCGCCACCAACTCATCACGAGATTTGCTTTTCTGCTCATAGACGTGCAGCAGCTCCTGTCGGAAGATCTGGTTGGTCAGCGTGGACTTGATCTGCCGTATCCCATCTTTGGACAGGTATGCCTGATTCGGCTTTGCCGACCACGCCATCATGTGGACATGGGGATGGGTTCCCTCGTCATGGAACGCCGCGTACCAACGGAAATCCTCTGGCGGTATCTTCATCGCCGCAGCGATGTCATTGCGGTGTGTACGAAGCAGAGTGCGCCATGCCTCCGCGTGATTGTACCCCAGCCGCTCCGCGTCCTCCCGGTGGAGGGAGATGATGTGCGTCCACACGTTGCCGGTGTAGTGATCCAGTTCATCCGCGACAGCGGCGAGGTCAACGGCATCATCGTCACCGAAGAGTCCGTGTTCCCCCAGCCGTTCCGCTCTGGGCCGCAGGGCGATGTACTTGGCGTAACCTTCCATCGAGGAGAGCCTGTCCCAATTCGATTCCAGCGCCAGCGTGATGAGCGCGGACGCCGTTGCTTTTGTCGGGTGTGAGAGGTAGTCCTCGTACTCCATCAGCTCTTTTGCGTCAGGGAAATCCTTCACCAGTTTTGCGATGAACTGCTCCTGTTTTCGTGTTGGCGGACGGTCATCCGGGATGATCTCCACCCGTTCTCGCGTTGCGATGTACTTGAGATACCCACCGGCGCATTGCTCGCCGCCGCACTTGATGTACGGGCTTTTGACGATCAGCCTTGCCATGCTTCGCTCTCCAGCTCACGGAGCTTTTGCTCCATCCGAAGCTGACCGTTGGTGCGCTTGACGGCGGCGATGCTCTTGGCTCGTTCCTGCCGCAGCACTTCCTCGCTCACATTGAGGCTTTGCAGGAGGATGGACATTGCCATGTCCATCTCCACCGTCTGCTTGTAGAGCAGCGACGCGATGCGATCCTCGAAGAGCTTCAGCCGACTGTCGATGGCGGATTGCACCGCACGGGGCAGCGCGGCGCTTTCGCCTGCGGCGAGCATATCCGCGTAGCAGTTCACCGCCTTTTCGATGAACTCATTTTTGCTGCGGCAGTTATCTTCCTGATACCACCGCTCTATTTTGGCGGCTGTTTCATCCGTCATACGGAAGTTCAGCCTGTTTTCATTTTTGCTCATAATTCCCTCCAATCTGCCGTAAGGCACGCTTGTTTTTGTTGAAACACCTGCGCTTGCGGGGACAAAGACGCCACTCGCTCCAAAAGTTTGCTCAAAAGGCGCCACAACCGCCTGCGTTGAAACCCCCGTCAACTGCCCGCACTGCGGGCAGAAGTGATTGGGCAGAGCGTCGGTTCCGACGCCAGCCCTTTATCCTGCTTTCTTTTTCGTCCTCGGAAAAGCCGCAAAAGCGTAGGAAACGCAGTCATACCAAGACTTTCAGCACATCAGGCAACACCTCCGGCACAAACGCCGCAACGTTCGTTTCAAGGGGCTGCGGTGGGTACACACTCGCCCTCGCCAACAGGATCGCACACAGCGGCTTACACGGCGAAACACGGGGCGTTTTGGATGGGGGTGGTATCACTACCCTCGGAGCGTTTTGCGCGGTTCGGAAACCCTGCGCGGCCGGGTGTCAGAACGGCAAACTTTGCCGCTTTTGGACCTTGGTCGGGTGCGCTTCCGAAGAGCGCAGAGAGTCTGCGGGACAGCGATGCGTTCATGCGCGTCGCTGTCCCGAGGCGTCGCGGCCCCGCTGGGCTGCGTGATCCCGTTGCTGTTTCTCTCACCGCACCGATGGGTCTCACGGTTCTCTTTGGTCACAGCAATAAAACGCAGAGAACATATCTGCTGTTTTCACACGCTGGTCTGTTCCATGCGTCTTGCCGCTCGCTGCCGTTCCGTTGCTCTGTCCACAGCATCCATCTGCCGCTGATAAAACTGGTCAATGGAAAACTGGATCGGCAGGATCGTGTAGAGCAGACTTCCGTTTTGCTTGCGCCCGTCCCGCGTGATGATGCTGGTGCGCTCCGTGACGATGAGCCCGCGTTCCTCCAACTCCTGCACGTACTTCCGCACGGTGTTGTTGCTCATGTCCACCGCCTTGCCGATGGTGGCGTAGCTGGGATGGCACTGATAGGTTCTGCGGTCTTCGATGCGGAGCAGGTAACCGTAGACAGCGATCGCGCCGTGAGACAAGCCCAGCTGATAGATCTCGTTGGGCAGAGGAAAATAGTTCTTGACCGGGTCGCGCTTTGTCCAGGTTCTCATCTGGCACCTCCAGTCTGCCGCTCTACCCACTGTTGGAATTTATCCTTGGGCACCACGAACCGACTGCCGATACGCACAGACGGAAATACTTCTTCGTGCATCAGCTCGTAGGCACTGGAGATGGACACGCCCAGCACCTTTGCCACCAGTTCCGCGTTGAGGAACAGCGGCAATTCATCGTAGCTGTGATAGGTTGATATTTTCAAAATCGTTACCTCCAATAAAATTCAGAGAAAAATTACTTGCGTTTCGGAGGTCCCTCTGTTAGACTGTTTGCAGATGGAGTCTGCGTTTTCCGAAACGCGGCACGCCGCTGGACTGCTGCAACAGTTCAGCGGTTTTCCTTTTTGTAGGAACGATGTATGTTTCTTCCCCCTTTCTTAACGATCTTCTGCCACGCACCGTACCCGTTCCTGCCCTGCGGCCTTGTTTGACCTGCACAGCGTTTTCACTGCCTTGGTACGCTCGACCGCTTTGCCGCGGCGTCCTGGCGTTACTTCTCCGGCGTGTATCATCTCCGGTGATGGGTATTCAGTTGTCGAGGTGCTTTTTCGGATTTGCGACCATCTTTTTCATTGACAATCCGCAGTCCTCGTGTTAGACTAACTGTAAATTACTTTTGACAGTCTTTCCGTGATTGTATGGTAACATACTTTTCACCCCTTGTCAAGACTGTCTCTATTTCTATATTACGATTGTCTATTTTGAGGTGATCTGCCATGTGGTATGCCAAAATGTATTTCTCTGAGGGCAGAGAGATTTTTCAGTATGATTCCCTTGGTACGCAAGGCGTTCCGGATGTCCAGGGGGAGTTTCCCTTTTTGGAAAGCCTGCTCACCTTTCTGGAGATGGATTATGGGGAGTTGACACCCTCTCTCCAACGGATCGCAGATCGTTGGAGGCGGTTGATCGTTGAGGATGACCGGCAGGCTGGCACAGATGCCATAGTGGAACTGAGCCAACTGAAAAGTCGACATATCTATCTGGAGTTTCTGTATGTGCGTTGGTATGACCGTTTCTCCAGAATTGGGATTTATGGTGACCGAGGCAGTGCGGAGGATGCACAAATGCTGGATGAGCTGCGGCAGCTTCCCGAGCAGCTTCCGCTGTATCAGCAGCAGATCCAGCGATTTTTTGAGTTGGTGCTGGATGTGGACAGCGCGGGACGGGAGCCGCAGTCACAGGCGGCAAAAAATTATACCTACGATATGCCGAAAGATCCCGGCCTGTTTTGTTTCCACCCCATCCCGCTCAGCTTTGAGCCAGTGGAGCCGGGGCGGTGTTCGCCGGTGCTGTATTCCTCCAGTATCCGAGACATGATCGACTACTCTCTGCGGAGCTGTGTGGAGCGGAACATCACCGTGCGGCGCTGCAAGAACTGCGGACGCTGGTTTCCGCAGACCGGGCGGGTCAGCGCGGAGTATTGCGAGCGGCCTGTTCCCAAAGGGCAGCAGCACTGCCGCGACATCGGCGCTCTGAAGCAGTGGACGCTCCGGCAAGCGGGCAATGACGCTTTCAAGGCCTACCGGAAAGAATACAAGCGGCGCTTTGCGTGGATCAAGGCCGGACGGATCACCGACCAGCAGTTTTACGATTGGAGCGAACGTGCCAGAGCGGAGAAGGATAAATGTGAGCAGGACCTGATCTCTCAGAAGGAACTGGAGGTCTGGCTGAAGGAATCCAAATGAAAAACCGTGTGCTGACCTTGCGGTCAGCACACGGTTTTCTTTGATTATAGCGAGGCAGATTTTAACCCGTCCCATGCGGGATCTGAATGCTATTTTTCTTTATTCCCCGCATCTTCCAGCAGATTTGTAACCACTTCGCTGAGCTGCGCGGCGTTCTTGGAAGTGATGACAGGAACGCCGGTCTGCGTCTCAATGGCCTTCCGTGCGTCACCGGCCACCTTGCCACCGGCACGGGCCACGTCGATGTTCTCCGAAAGGGTTGCCGGTGCTTTCTGTTTGGAAATTTCCGTGGTGGTGGCCTCCGCCAGCATATTCAGCACCAGCTCCAGCGTGGTCATGTTATCACGAAGGTTTTCCTTTTTCAATCCTTTTAGGTTTTTGTACTGCCGGGTGGACATCCCCGACCATGCACGGGAGATCTCATCGGTAAGGATGGCGTATTCCACGCCCTTCTGCACGCCGCGGGCATCCCATTCGTCGGTCAATTCTTTGCGAACTTGGATGGCTTGCAGCCGCTGGTTGATCCACTCGCGGGTATAGCCCTTTTTGAGATAGGTTTCCAACGCTCGCTCGATGGTCAGCTCTGGGTCGATGGACTCCTCAATGCGGTCCCGTCCCACCTGTGCCAGCCAGAGTTTGAACGGCTCCGCTTTGGGTGATGGGATGGACTGGATGATACGCAGAAGCTGCTCTGTGTCAGCCACATCGGTCAAGCGTTTCCGCCCATCCGAAGCGGTCATTTTCAACTGCTTACAATTTGTAAGCAGTTGACCTGCACCCTCGTTATTCAGCCGCTTCTTTAAAACTGCCCAATATGTGCTGGCATGACGGGCATCTGGCTGATCCGTCAAAACCGCAACGACATCTACAACGGAAAAGTACCATTCCTCTTTTTCCTCGTCCCACGCCGTGCGAATGCGTTGATTTTCAAAAAGCTGGATCTTATCATTTGGCTCCATATATGCATTCTCCTTATTAATCATCCTTCATATGTCCGCTCTCTAACGGCACCATATAGGTGCACTTCTTTTCTTCGTTAAGATAGTTGGTGCAACCATAGAATATGTCACCATTCTTCGGATTCTTTTTGACGATTGAATAACCATCTGTACATTTAGGACATTTCAAAATGTCATGCATGTGCGTCCTGTCATTGGTCATGAAGTCGCAAAGCTCTGCCTCATTTGTGCATATCCAGAGATTCAAGCCGTAGTTTTTATTAAACTCATACTTTAGCGGGAAGCCGCATACAGGACAACGCAGGTTAAACAGATCCACCACTTGCATATTGATCTCATCATTATGCGGAATGTTGAAATCTTTAATGAGCTCTACAAGAAATCTGGATGGTTTTGTTTTAGGGGCCGCAATATATACCCTGTTTTTTGTCCGTGTCATCGCCACATAAAACAATCGCCGCTCTTCTGCAAAGGGCATACTATTGTCCTCATATGTAACGAGCTTAATAATAGGATCATCTTCTATCTGGCACGGGAACCCAAATTTTCCTTCGAACATATTGATCAGAATTACGTTGTCATACCCAAGTCCCTTAGAGCTATGCGCCGTCATAAATGTTATCTTTGCATTTGGATACTTTTCGCTTCTAATCGCACCGCCCGGCAATTCGCTGAACCGATTCGTTCGGTACAGCTTGTACATGTCATAATTGTATCGTCCAATCAACAAAATCGAACTCTGCTCGCCGTACTCAGATAGGATCTCACCAATGATATGCTCGATGGTTTCTGCAAGTCGCTCCATAGGTTTGACACTATCATCGAAAACTTCAAGAACAATCGGGTTCTCAAGATGCTTCGGAGAAATCAACTGCTTTCGGATTTGCGAAGTATTTCTTTGTACAAAGCCTCCAGCAATATCGATAAGCTCCTGCGAATTACGGTAGGTATGAGTAATCTTCAACTCCGTTCCAGCCCCCATAAGCTCCAGGAAACGAGTAAATAGCGTAATATCAGAGCCAGAAAACGCATATATCGACTGCCAGTCATCACCGACCGCAACAACCTTCGCCTGTGTAATTTGAGATAGTCTTTTCGTTAGATTGAATCTCTGCCGAGCAATGTCCTGGAACTCATCAATGATGATGTACTTGTAAGGGAGCGTGACATTCTGCCGCTCAATTTCCTGCAAATAGAAGTGTGCATCATTTATCATGTCTGCAAAGTCTATCTGATTGCGCTGTTTCAGCACGGATTGATAGTGGTGGTACACCTGCTCGGCAATATCCAGAAACAGAAGTGTTCTTGGATTGTCTGTTCTTTCTCGCAAAATAGCGAAGCCGCCATCGTCATAACCGGTTGTTTTGTATTGCTCAATAAACTTCATCATAAAGATGATCAGCTTATAAATGTACTTGTCTTTCCCGGTTTCTACAATCTTCTTATAGACTTCTTCCAAATTACGAGGCTTTAGAATAAAGCCCTCATTTTCAAGCACTTCTTTCAGATGGTCCAGAAGAGGACGCCGATCCGTATAGAAGGACCATGTTTCCAGTAATGTAGTTTTATTGGTCTTATGAAGACGACGCTTATCACTAATGGCACGGAGATAACGCTGCCTCTGCTGCGGGGTAAACAGGCTGTTGTAGCCGCTCTCGCTGAGTGCATAGTGCTCCAGCCAAACGCTATGCTCCCCCTGCGAAATATAGAAATCGGGCGTGTATTTTTTGTTACGAGAAGGTGATCCAAAGGGATACACTCTTTCATACTCATAATCCAGTCCGTTCAGATACAGGAAGTTTGCAATTTGCACTTCCTGCATGGAACGCAGATATTCTCCGGTTATGGTCCGAGTTTTTTTCGTGCGTTGCTGTTCGACTTTTTTAATGTACTCGCCCAGCCCACTTTTCAGTGTTTCAAAGTCCTGCGCCGCTTTGTAAAGGTGGTATTGATTCAGATCCGTAAATTTGAAGACATCCTCGGACAGATCAAAGTAATATCCCAAGAACAAAACCAGATTGCGCATAAGCTGCTTATTGTGAAAAATCGACTTTTCCAGCATATCAAAAATAATCTGCTGAGAAGAAAAATTGATCTCAGGCGGTTCTTCCGAAAACTGTTTCACAATATCATACGCAAAAGCATGAAAGGTGCAGATCTTTGCCGGAATACCAAGTCCCTTATTAATTCGATCACGCAGTTCTCCAATCGCCTTGTTCGTATAGGAGATCACAATGATCTCTCCCGGATCTATATTCTTCTTCTCAACCAGATACTTGACCTTTGCCGCCATCGTTGTGGTTTTTCCCGCACCTGCACCAGCTACCAACAGGCAGTAGTCATCATCGGTAATTACTGCACGGCGCTGCTCTTCATCCAGCTGGATATTAGGGTCAATCTGTTTTAGGATATTGTCAAAATAGTCTTTATCTCGCTCCAGCGCGCGGTCCACATATGTTGAGTTATGCGCCGTAATATCTCCATCCAAAGATTGCATCTGGCGCAAGAAGCGGCGCAGTGAGTCGATATCAACTCGTATCGCCGCAGCGTTATTGCAGACATATTGAAAAATAAGCTTATTGGTTAGGCTCTCGTTGTATTTTCCATATGTATTCCGCAGCCTCTGCGCATCTCTGTGCGAAATATAGTGTTCTGCCGAAAACAACTGGGCGTGGTCTCGTTCGAAAGAAATCAGGACGTTTTGCAGATTTTTGTAATCCAGTCCCGCCTCTTTCATGTGCGGAGTATTCTTACTCAAAGAGGAAAAGTATGATGCTGGCAGCCCGCAGTGAGGGCATTTTTCAGCTCTGTCGGAAATTGAATTTCCACACTCCGGGCAACGAATTAAGGCCATATCTGTGTCCTCCTTGTGGCATCGCAAAGTAAACTATGCGTCAAATCCAAGCTTTTTCAGCCTTCCTCGTACTGCCGATGTGCTGCGCTTTAGGGTAATGGCAATCTCACTCACCGGTACGGACTTCTTATATAGGTCAATGAGGCAGTCATCGTGTTCTTTCGTCCATGGAGCCCCTTGCATCTGTGTCTGCATATTCTCCGCCGTGAGAATTGCATCCAGATTGTCTATGATAAAATGCTGCGCGGCATTGTTGTAAACGACAACCTGATAGGGTCCGTTGCTGCTCGTTCGTTCTTCCACGGAAATGCCGTTTTCTTCGCCAATTTTCGTTGGCCTTTTCGTGCGCTTTCCGTCTGGTGTGAGCACCCATTCCATCATTCCAATTTCCGTAAGCCACGTGAGGATTCCTGAATAGGTAAGTTTTTGCATAGAGTCATTATCCGCCAGAGCGTTTATCCGTTTGGCGATTTCGCTGACCGGGATAGGTACCTCAGAATAGGCAAATTGACTTCTTTTCTCAATGGAGATTTCAAGAGGAATCTTTTTCGGTTTCTTATTCGCAGCCAACTTCGTCCCGCCATTTTCAATTACCTGCCGCAGCACGTCGGATACGAAGAAAAAGCAACGTGATAACCGAACATTGTTAATAAGATCATCGTCTGGAGCTATGGTGTCATCGATGGGATTGATGCCGTTTGCCAGCTTGTCCATATACATTTTTGCCCGTTCTATTTTTTCAAGTTCAGTCATACGCTCCTCCTTATCCCACAACCAACTTATTCGTCTTCTTCAAGAACTTCGCCGGGATCGGGCGGTCCAGCTGCCAGGTGATATTCATCGGCCTGCTACCCTCATGCTTCACATAGTTCGCCATGCCCAGATAGGTATACGCCTCCGCACTGCTAATCACATGGTCTGGCTTAAACTCACAGGCGGACAGTAACACCTTAAGTACATTCTACTTCTGCCTGTATTTGTGCTGAGAGTTTTTCTCCTATGGCGATGGTAACCTTGGGTATCCCGTAAAACTAATCTGGCCAATAACTCCATCCTGGCTGGTGATGTATCTTTTCACCAGCCTATTTCGTTATGCTCTTTTTCGGTCTCGTAAATTTTGCGAAACTTTTTTCATTTCAGCTACTGACTTTTGTTTGCATGACTCCCCACATCAAAAAACTCAATTGTCATTTTACCAGACATTGTCCGTCATTCTTCAAAATCGGAATCCATATAATCCAACTTACTTTCGTTCAACAGCTTCTTTCGCTCCTGCCATTGCGGCATATACTGGTTTAAAATAGCGACAAACTCCGGACCATGACTTTTGACTTTCAGATGTGCCAGCTCGTGCAGGATTACATATTCAAGACTCTCTATCGGCTTCTTCGCCAACTGAAGATTTAGCCAAATTTTTTGTGTGTTTGTGTTGCAGGTGCCCCATTTGGTGGTCATATATTTGCTTTGCCAACTGCTACAGTAAAGCCCCGTAGTTTTCTCCCACTTGGGAAGATATTTCGCCACTTCCTGTTTCAAGAGGTTACGGTACCATTCATTTACGAAGCTTCCTCTCTGCTTTGGACTGCTTTCTTTTCTAACCGTCAGAATAGCCTTGTCACCCGAAAGCGTGAGAGCATTGCCTTTGTAGCTGTATTCCACTTGAAGAAAGTACTGCTTACCCCAAACATATAATGTTTCCCCGGACACATACTGCCGCTCGCTTTGACGCGGCTGCTGTTGAAACTTCTCCTGTTGTTTTTTGATCCAGCCGAGTTTTGTCCGAACGAACATCGTAATTGCTTCATCTGTCAGTTGCGTGGGTGCTGATACACGAACCCTGCCGTCCGGTGGAAGCACAGAGAGATGCATATTTTTAATATTTTTTCTGATAACTTCCACAGGAATATTGGAAATAACTATTTGCATCAGTACTCCTCTTGTTCCACAACAATTTGATAAATTCGCTCCACTTCGCTATCGTCATTCAAAAGTTGATAGAGTGCTCGCTTGATTTTATTTGCCTTAACCGGATTATTTCGGAAACCATCGAGCCGCGCCTTGACAATGGCTTTGTGCAGCTTCAAGGCAGTCGCCTCATCTTCTCCGCAATTATCATAGAGTGCCCGCAGTGCGCCATTGGAACGAATACTCTCAGGGTACTTTGTGTTCTCCTCGGGCTTTGCAACATTTTTCGCCAGTTCCATATATGTGTCCAGCAGCTGCCCGTAGGCAATCACTCCGCGGCGGCGGTCAAGTATCAACTGCTCCAGGATTTCAGACATTTTTGCGTAATAAGCAGGGTTGATGACCATTCGCTCAACAACCTTTTTGCGGATGTTGTTCTCAATGGTTTCTGCCGCACTCTCCTGCTCACCTTTTTGCTCGCTCTTCAGCTTATCTTCCTGCGAGATGATGAAATCAAGCAGGGTAAAGTCATCCATGCTGCCGATCTTTTGCGACTCGCTGGCTGAGATGTAGTTGTCAATCAGATACCGCATACCCGGTTCGTAGGCTTTCAGATCAATAAAATCGCCGCTGGCCCTACCAATCGTGTCACGCATATTCACATAGAACGCAACCCTGTCGTCCAATGTGCTTTGCTCGGAAAGGGTATACCCTAAATCCGTCATACGAGGCTTTAACTCCGCAAAAGCGCGAATCAAGCGTCCAACAAGCTTGTACAACTTCTCACGAATGCGGGCAAATGCTTCGTCCTGATTTTCGTCGCGACCACTTTCACCACAGAAATAGTGGATATAGTCGAGTTCTTTTCTGGGCAATTCGACGCCCTCGCAAAGCTCATCCAATTCCTCCAGGGTATCAACGAAATACTTTTTCGCTTCTGTAGCTCTATCTTTCAAAAGCCCATCGACATCCTCGGCATCATAGCTTTCAAAGGCACCGGTGGTATACTTGTTCATGGCATCCGCCAAGTCTCCGAACAGTTCCTTGTAATCTACAATATAGCCAAAGTCTTTGCTCTCGCCATCCAGACGATTGACTCGGCAGATCGCCTGGAACAGGCCATGGTCATGCATCGCCTTATCGATGTAGAGGTAGGTACAGCTGGGAGCATCGAAACCGGTAAGCAGCTTGTCAACTACGATCAGCAGTTTCATGTTTGCAGGTTCGTCCACAAACTTGCGTTTTGCTTCCGCTTCAAAAGCTTCTACTTTTTTGGCAATCTGCGTCTTGTCCTCCGACGGGTCAACGCCGATCATTTTCAGATAAGTGCTGTATTTTTCAAATGTTTCGGTTTCTTCCTCGTCGCTGACAGTATCCGTTCTTAAATCACCGGCTTGCGGCGTATAGGAAGAAATAATCGCACATTTCCGGAAACCCTTGCTTTGGAAAATTTCATAGTATCGGCATGCCGAATACACATGATCGGCCACAAGGATAGCGTTTCCGTTTCCATCCATCAGTCGTGCCTTGGTGGCAAAATCAAAGATGATATCATTGGCGATTTGCTCCAAGCGGGAGCGAGAGGAGAAAATCTTTTGCAGGTTACCCCAATAAGCTTTGAGTTTTGCTTTTGCTCTGGGGGCCAGACCAACGGTTTTTGCCTCAAACCATACGTCGATTCTATCCTGAGAGGTCATGCCCTGCGGCACATCTCTGGCCTCGTACCGCAGATCCAGCACAACGCCGTCTCGAACACCTTCGTTGAACTTGTAGGTATGGATATATCCGCCGAAGGTTTCCAGACTGGTCTTTTTGTCCTTCTTCAAAAGTGGCGTGCCCGTGAAACCGATAAAGATGGCATTGGGAAGAATCGTCTTCATGGCCGCGTGGAGCTTGCCGGACTGAGTGCGGTGGCACTCATCCACAAACACCACAATATCGCCCTTTGCGGAAAAATCCTTGGGCAATGCGTTTTTCAAATCTTCGATGTATTTTTCGTAATCTGTTTCTGAGCTGTCGCTGCCGCGCTTTCCGAATTTATGTACCAGAGAACACAGAAGACGGTCATCGAAAGCGTTCAGGCGTTCAAGCAGATCTTTTCCACTCTTAGTGCGGACGATATTCTCATCCACACCCTTGTAATTCTTTTCGATTTGCTCATCCAATTCCTCGCGGTCGGTAACGACCAATACACGCGCATTGGGATTATTCTCCAAAATCCACTTGGAGAACCACACCATCGTCAGACTCTTGCCGCTGCCCTGGGTATGCCAAACGATGCCGCCGCTCTTCTTGTCCGTCAAACGATGCTGCGCCCGCTTGATGGCATAGTACTGATTATAGCGGCAGACCTTTTTGATGCCCTTATCGAAGATTACAAAGTTGTGGATCAGATCAAGAAAACGCTTTTTGTAAAACAGAGCAAAAAGCTGTTTTTCCAACTTGCCGGGAATCCCCTCGCAGTATTCCTCAACCTCGATGTCCACAATATCGCGTTCCGTCTGATGCTCGGTAAAGCCGTCGTCTTTCCATTCCAGATAGTACTTCTCCGGGGTAAGGAGCGTACCATAGCGCAAGCCCTCGCTGTCGTTCCCGGCCATACAGAACTGAATGGTGGTAAAGAAATCTTCGATGAAGTTCGATTTCTGGTTGGTCAGATTCTGACGGATGCCGTTGGACACGGACACACTACTCTTTTTCAGTTCGATCACCGCAAGTGCAATACCATTCACATAGACAACAACATCCGGACGCTTGGTGTTGTTGCTGACAATAGTGACTTCTTCCGCAATATAGAAGTCATTTTTACTGACATCTTCAAAGTCAATAAAATACACAGTCTTAGGGGACTGCTCCACGGACTCCTTGACCTTGGCTCCGTATTTCAGCAGGCTGTAGACCTCTTTGTTGGCATGGTACAAACCCTGCTGCAGATTGGTGGAGGTCTTCACCAACGTATCGACGGCATTGGCTGCAAGCTTTTCGGAGTAGCCCTGTTTCAATAGCCAGGCGTGCAGCCGCTCCTGCATGATGTTACGGTTTTCACTGTCATGCAGGTTCCCCAGATATGTATAGTGCAGCTTGTCCCGAAAGAACTTGATCACACGGTTTTGAGTTTTGCGCTCGCTGTCACCAATATTGGGCATTATGCATCCACCTTCTTTCTGTCAACTGTAGCTGTATTCCGTAAATACCTTCTTGCTCCTTTGGAAAGTTCATGCTCCGATTCATTGATTTGGATTTTGTGTAAACTGTTTGTTGAATGTCTTTACTCTCAATTCCGGGAACGCAGATACTCCGCCACTTTGTCAACTTCGGGAAACAAAGTTGCCTGATTTATACCGACATATTCTAATTCTTTAAGAATTGTTCCTTTGATAGAATGTGGCACAATAACTTCGCATGCCAAGTGTTTGCGAATCTTCATGTCGCTTTCTGTATCATTTTCGTCAAGGCCAGAGACAATAAAAGCGCCATCCTGCTTCAGAATTCTCGGATTATCTTTATTCGGCTGTACAAATTGAGGCTTCAGCATATCAAACGGAACGATTTCTCTTTCAAATGCACCGTTGTGACGTTTGATAGCGTGATAATACCGTTCCAGTATGGAGTATCGATATTTCCCGTTGCTCTGCTGAGGGAACTTATCCTTCAATATGTACCGATACGCAAGCAGTCGCAGCTGCTTCTGATCCCTTTTGGGAAACTCTGCGAACTTAGATAGCATTTGGATTCTATCACTATCAGCATATAACACCTCGTTGGCATTGACACTAAAAACGTACACGACGCCGTCTTTATCCTCGTTGCCTGAGCACGCAAAATATAGGGCGACCAAAGGATTCGATGTAATATCCAAAAGTCGCGTGGGACATCCGTAGTGCTGCATGTAAGTCAACTTCTCCAGATTGCTAAGGGTTCTGAATGCCTCTGGGCATCGAACGCTAATTTCATTGAAGTAGTAGTTTTCCTCATGCCGTTCATTACTTCTATAAATTCCCGATGTGATTGGATGTCTGCTGTTACTTACGCCACGATAGAAAAACGCGAGAGGGTTTTTGCTGTCACTGTTTAATTCAGCTTCACGCTTTCGCCTATACACGCAGCTGTAAAGATACTCATGGTACTGGCTAACATAGGCTGCGAGTTCCTCACTCGGGAAATCCATTTTTGGTTCCTTGTCTGAGGGGAACTCATTTTTCGCAATGAATTCTTTGACAGCCTCATTCATTTTCGCCAAATACCGGTTATCTACATTATCACTGATATCTGCAATGAAAGGACGGTCGCAAATGATTTTCAAATAATCGATTAGGCTCTGTATTTCTTTCACACTAAATCCCTCCCCAAACCTTAAACCACACCCAAATCAGTTAAACAACTCAGTACATTTTTTGATTGCTCGTGCGATATCCCTATCGGAAAAATAAGTTTTTGACAACTTAGCTTTCCATTCTTTGCTGGAGGCAATCAAGTCCTTAATTGACGCAACAGATATAGGAACGCCCGCCTCATTCAGGTCGCATATTGCCATGTCTACCGTAGCGAACAATTCCAAGTCGTTGCGGACGGTGTGCAAAAAGTTTTCTTTCAACCACTGTAAATCCGACTTCATACCCCACCGCTCAACATAACTGAGAGCCTGTGCCATATTCTCGCCTCTGGAATAGCGTGTTCCTTGTTTGCCGTTTTCAGATACGATATATTTGTTCTTTTTTGCAATAGGTTCTCCGCCTTTATATCGCACGGTGTCTGCATATGGGCCAGCAGCTTTCTTCTTGAAATCAGAAACGCTTACAGCCTGATGCCGATGAAGCAAGTACAAAAGCTTCTGGACTTTCACACGCCCAAGAGGATACTTGTCCGAATAGAAGGCGTCTACAATCGCGGCAATGGCAACGGCATCGTCAAACTGATGGTTGTGTGCAGACCTTACAGGCGATTTTTTTGCAGTGGCTTTCTGTTCTGTGTGTACCGAATCCACAATATCATTCTTTAGCCTGATCTTTCCTGTCAGGAGCTGCTGCATCATGCCCTGTTTGACTTGACGGTATTTTGTCAGTTTCTGTTCCAGTACATCAATTTCACAATCTAATCCAGAAAGCAGCTCTGCTATTGCTACTTGCTCAGCATGTTCAGGCATTTGAACTTCAATGTTTTCGATTGTTCTTGCGCTCAAACTTGGAACACCAGAAGCCTCATTATAGCTCAGCCAGTCAATTTGACAAAACACAAAATATAGGAATTTCGGACAATAACCTTCGTTGATTTTGGTATAGAACAAGGTGTCGATTGACCAAAACGGTGTGACCATATACTGCGGTTTGTTAATGGTTCCTTTGCGCCCAATTAACACACTTGGTTCGTTCCACAAGAATTCGGTAGCTTTTCCGATTTCTCCACCTGTTGCTAAAATGGGGTATTTCCCAATTGGTGACTCCACATCATGTTGGGGCATTCCATGGCCTACTGTCAGTGCGTTTCTAAGTGGAACGGTTTCCCATTCTCCAGAAAATCCCGGCAGGCGGCGTTTGCCTGTCAGCAGTTCCTGCATCGTGCCCTGCTTAATGGCTTTTTTCTTGGCAATTTGTTTTTCAAGCGTAGCTATCAAAGAATCAATATCCGAAAGTGCATCAGCGATTCTTTCTTGTTCCTTAATATCTGGATAGGCAACCACAAGAGCAGATACTTTTTCTTTATTAAGATTCTTTACACTACTGCCCGCAGCCATGCTGATATACTGTTGATACACAGAATCAGAAGAGAGCAGGTAATAAAGGAAGTTTTTAGAAAAAGTCTTCTCATATTTTTGAATTGTGAGCCAGCCGTCATGGATACAGCCATCAATGTTCAGAATATATGGTCTTCCAAAACTCATAGAGTTTGACAGAATGAAATCTCCTGCATGAACCGTTCTCGATCGCGCTACGCCTGCGGGAATGATTTTCTCTTCTGTGGAAGTAATATATTTATCACCTTCGCGCACATCACCGATTTTAATCCAGTTGATACCGTCTTGTGCTTGCGTAAGATAGTCCTGAATAGGACGTGGAGAACCGCCTCGATATATTTTTACCTTGCTGCCAAAATCAGAGACCGACCATTTTACTGGCACCATGCCTATTTCCGTCTGCTTATATCCCTTCTTTACCATACAAATCCCATCCTTTTCAGATGATCCTTGACCTTAGCCTCATACTCAGCAACAGCGGCAGTCAATTCCGGCAGGGTATCCTCATACCGCTCCACCAGTTCCATTATGCGGTTGGTCATCTGGTGGGAAGTGGTGACATACAGTGCCTTGATTCCTTCGAAGATGGTGGCATACCATTTGCGGTTCACCAGCAGATCCAGAATCTCTTCATCGGTCAGCAACGCATACTTCGCCCGAACCTTTTCCTCCAATTCAGCGTTCATTTCCCTGACGGCCTTATTCTGCTTGGAAAGAGAATCCGTCAAGTCCACAAACTGTTTCAATGCCGCGTATTCCTCTCCCTTGGGATCAGCTTTTTTCAGCACCTTCAAGCGGGCGGCGACAGACTTGGCATCCACCTTATCCTTGTCGTTGAGGTGATCCTTCAGGTATCCCTCATCGGCAGTCTGCTCCTCCACAAACTCGTCCAGTCTGCTCTGGGTCTCTTCGGCAATGGCCTGCGCCTCATTGATTTTCTTGCGTTCGGGGGCAAAGAATACAGACTCGATCAGTGCCCTGGGCAGCAAAACGCCCTCCCAGCCAATGACCCTTTCCTGCCCCTTTTTCTTGCCGGAGGTGTATTCCCCCATGATGTTTTCCCATGTCCGTGCGGCACCATAGCCGTCCACCGACACAAGATAAACATCGTCGCTCATGACTTCGTACCAGTAGGAAAGCAGCACCTCGTAGACATCGTACTTGTCCACCAGCTCCAGGCCATCAAAGCAGTCAATCAACTGCTCCGACAGCTCGACGATATAGGGCTTGACTTCCGTGTCTTCATCAATGCTCCGAAGCCCGGGATCCACCATCTGCATCCACGCGTCAAAAGCCTCGTCGATGCGTTCGGCGTAGGCAGAAAATTCAGGGTCGTTATAGACCACGTTGCGGATATCCTCTTTGGGAATGTTCAGCCGATAATAGCCCTCCCGCATCTGAGAGAACAACTTGCTTTTCAGACCGGGAAACAGTGCCCAATACTTCTCCATGGAATCTACATCTGCCGCGGGAATACCGCCATGCAGATGGGCGTCAATGTCCTGCAGATCTTCCGGCGTAGAGCTGTCAATGTAACGGGGGATATTCAGGTTATACTCGTTTTTCTTCTTGATCTCATCATTGGGAACAAAGCGGGCATACTTGGGATCGTCTGTGATTTGCTGATTGAATGTGGTGACGATTTTATAGATGTCCCGCTCACGCAGGCGGTTCTTATTGCCGTCCTTAACGAAGTCGTGGCTGGCATCAATCATAAAGATACCCTTGCGCTCGGCGGCATCAGCCTTATCGATGATGATAATGCAGGCAGGGATACCGGTGCCGAAAAACAGGTTGGCGGGCAGGCCGATGATGCCCTTGATATAGCCCTTGTCAATAATGGCTTTGCGGATAGTCGCCTCCACATTGCCACGGAACAGAACACCGTGGGGAAGAATGACCGCAGCCTTGCCGGTGCTTTTCAAGGACTTCAAAATATGGAGCAGCCACGCAAAGTCGCCGTTCTTTTCAGGCGGTCTGTCGTCATAGCCATCAAAGCGGCCATAATCCTTAAGACCATCCGTCCAGTTTTTCAGAGAAAACGGAGGATTGGCCACCGCAAAGTCGAAACGCTTCAGCACCTCATCATCGGAGCCTTCTTCAAAATAGCGTGGAGCAGAAAATGTATTTCCTGCTCTGATCTCACCGGCAGCCTTGTTGTGCAGGACAAGGTTCATCTTGGCGAGACCTGCGGTGGTTACTTCCTTTTCCTGTCCCCAAATAGCAATCTCGAAGGGGGCTTCATCCGCTGCTCGAATCAGAAGTGAACCAGATCCGCAGGCAGGGTCATACACGGAGTAACCCTCGTCGCGCTCCTCGATGCTGTCTATGCCAATCACTTTGGCAAGAATACGGGAAACTTCGGCCGGTGTGTAGAACTGGCCCTTGCTCTTGCCGCTTTCCGTGGCAAAATGCCGCATCAGATATTCATAGGCATCGCCAAGAATATCGTCACCGCTGGCTTTGTTTTTTTTGAAATTGAATTCGTCACGCTGGAAAATGGCAATTAAGCCGGTGAGCTTATCCACCATTTCTTTGCCGCTGCCTAACTTGGCCTCATCATTGAAATGGGCATTGTCGATCACGCCGCGGAGATTGTTCTCCCCGGCTTCTGCCAGCTTGGCGATAACTTTGTCCATTTCTTCACCGATGTTTTTATTGCCCTTCAGCGCAACCAAATCATCGAAGCTGCCACCTTCCGGAACAGTAATATCGGCATATTTTACGCCCTTAAACTTGTCCGTAACATACTTCACGAACAGCAGGGTCAGGATATAGTCTTTATACTGAGAGGAATCCATGCCGCCTCTCAGCTTATCACAGCTCGCCCAAAGAGAACTGTACAGCTCATTTTTCTTTATTGCCATGTTCGTTTACCACGCTTCTCTTAATTTGGTATTTCTGCTTTCCCGCAAATTGGCTTTACGGAAACTGCGTTGTGTTATCTTTTCAATTTGTATACACGGTTCTTATTGCCGCCCTCTGCAATAACAACACCTTCATCCAGCAATCCCTTCAACAGCTGTTTGGCTCGTGTACTCTTAACACCCAGCAGTTCTGCAATATCAGCACTTCTGGCCGAAATATGATCTGTCAGGTAAGTGATAATTTCATTCTTTTGCCGTGCTGTTTTTATCGTCGCTTTTTTATCGTCGCTTTTTGTCGTCGCTTTTTTATCGTCGCTTTTCTTAAAAGCAAGAGACAACATAATCCGGTCAGGATCAAGGCTTTCGGAAATCACCGGCGCTACCCAGCCCTGCTCCTGCCAAACGCGGAAGATGTTGGGGATACCGCTTCCTGCACGCTCACCAATATCGATGAGGTTGAACATTTTCAACATAGTTCCGTTGCGGGGGTCAGAGATACCGCCGCTCTTTGCGGCATCAATTTCGATGCGGAAGCTACCCGGATTAGACATCGTAATGCTATTACGCTTTTTGACGATGACCAACCCCTGTCTGCCGTAATAATCGGCATTCACCAAACAGTTGGCCAGTGCTTCACGCAGTGCCTGATGCACTGGGGTATCATCTATACGGGTACCACCGTCCATTTTGAAGGGCACCTTAATATCCTGAATCAGCTTGTTGTAGACCCGGAAATAGAAGTCATACACATTGCCGCTCCAGTCGCCGGAGGAAGATATGATACGGTCAGTCCAACGGGTATCAGCGTCATACTGTTCCTGATAGTCCAGAAAGTAAGCGTTGAATTCCCGCACAATATCGTATTCGTTGCCGAACATGAGAAGTCCGGCAGAAGTGGGATGCTTTTTCCCATCAGAGCCGATGCCCACGGCACCCAGCTTCAGGAGGAAATCTTCATCCTCCAAGGCTTCCCACACATGGCCGGGACGGGAGAGGCGCATCCTCTGGCGATAGCTGCGGACGCTCTCTTTGTTGAATACGGTCATATCCATTTCATCGAGGATGAGCATATCCTGAGTTTTCACGGAAGCATCCCGCACCATAGCCTGATACTCCTCCTTGGTGCAGCGATAGTCGCCCTCGCCATTTCGGCGGTAGGTGCAGAGAGGATTACCGTCCACATAGACCGGCTTGTAGGAGCGTTCTGCCCGGGGGACATTGATGACCACGATATGATTGCCGTCCACCTCCTGAACAAATACATCCTTGGAGGACAGAACATTCACGCTGGTCTTATTGGGGTTATTGGCGATGTCCCAGAACTCCTTGGTGAGTCTGTCAGGGTCTGGCAGATCTACCGTGTGCAAAGATTTATCTACCCATTCTTCCACGCCCAGCAGGATGATGCCGCCGTGGGTATTGGCGAAGGCAGAGTAGGTTTCCCAAATGCTTTTGGGCAGACCGCCAAGGGCCTTCTTCGCCTCAATGCGGTTGTTCTCCCGATATTTTTCAAGATTACAGAAGTCGATCATACCGCACCCTCCTGAATTCTATTCTCACGCCAGCTTTTTTCAAGCGGCTCATAGGGGAGACCACACTCCTCACAGTACTGCTTCAGAGCTTTCATCGCCTTGATATTGGGGCGGGCCTTTCCGTTTTCCCAGCGATTCACGGTCGTAAAAGAAACACCGAGAGCGTTGCCGAATTCTGTTTGATTCATCAGGCAAGATAATCTAAAATTCTTAATTTCGGAACTAAACGGCATCTGCAACTCTCCTTTACCAGATGATTGAACTTATTATATCACCGATATAGCGTTTTTACAATGCCAGGTACGCACTTTGGTATAAAACACGCTCGGCGGCCAAAGCTTGACCGATAGGTGCTGCGCTACGCGTTCAAGTATTCGTCCATGATCTCCAGCACGATCCTGTCTCAAACAATTTCTCTTGTTCGTCCGTCATGGTGACACGAAGCTTCTCTTTATTCCTGCAGATCAGTTCCGGCTGTTTCTCATACTCCGTACAGAACGAAGTATCACACTCGGTCTGTCTAATATTGCCGTATCAGAACTCTCCAGGGATTTCTATATCGCGATGAAGAAAGTCAACTCGCTTTGAGTGCTAATCGAAAAATATCCGTGATAAAATTACGATGAAAGTCAACAGCGTTTTTCTCACAAGGCGCAGATGCTTTCCCGTAGTTTGACAGGCTTTCCCTTAAAACACAGCTCGTATTAAGGGAAAGTCCCTATTCTTTGTCTATAGCGATGCAAATTCTGCGCCGCCTATTCCTGTATAAAGGACTTGCTTAACCTCTCCGGCAGAGGTACAATGCGACAGACTGGAGAGGCAAATCATCCGTCCGCAGCACTCCGACAGACCATAAAAAACCACTTTCTGGCCCCTGTCACGAGGGTGTTCAGAAAGCGGTTTTTGACCACATGTTTGACTACAAACAGACGTGGAGCATGCGGAAACAGTGGAGGTAAGGGTTGTGAAGATCGTCCGTAATAAAGTAAAAGCGGCTATAAAGCGTCGGAAAAAGTATAAAAATTTTTATTCAAAAGTTTGGGATCAAGAGACCAGGCGTTCGAGTCGCCCCACTCGGACCAACCCCCTCTGAAATCATTGATTTCAGAGGGATTTTCTATTTTGCTAACGATACCCCCCTGCGGCGGGTTTTCGCATCCACTGTATATACCTGCGAACCCCCCCCTCACCCCTCCGCTGCCAACGCGATGGCCTGCTGGATGTGGTCGCAGAAGTTCTCCCGTCCCACCTTCTCCACGAACCCGGCGTGCTCCATCACGTGCAGGGGCTGCTCGTTGACGTGGGAGAAAATGACCCGCACGCCCTTCTTGGCGCACTCGTCGTACAGTGTCTCCAGCGCATTGAATGCCGTCACGTCCAGCGCGTTGACCATGTGCATCCGGATGACAAGGCACCGGGTAAACTCCTTGACGGTGATCTCCCCGATGTGGTCGGCCATGCCGAAGAACAGCGGTCCGCGGATCTCATACACCCGCACGTGCAGCGGCACCTCGGTGAGCTGATCCTCCGGCATGTCCTTGTACTTCCAGCCCCGCACCTCCGTCTCGTCGCTCATGCGCTTCATGAACAGCAGTGCCGCCAGCAGCATCCCCACCTCGATGGCCACCACCAGATCGAAGATGACCGTCAGCAAAAACGTCAGCACCAGCACCAGAATGTCGCTCTTGGGGGCGCACTTGCAGAGGCGCACAAAGGGACGCCACTGACACATATTATACGCCACGCTGAACAGGATGGCGGCGATGCAGGGCATAGGGATCAGCGCGGCGTAGGGCATCAGCACCACCAGCACCAGCACCAGCACGGCGGCGTGGATCATCCCCGCCACCGGCGTGCGTCCTCCGGACTTGATGTTGGCGGCGGTGCGGGCGATCGCCCCCGTAGCGGGGATACCGCCGAACAGCGCGGAGCCTACGTTGCCGATACCCTGCGCGATCAGCTCCGTGTTGGAGTTGTGGTGCGTCGCCACCATGCCGTCCGCCACCACGCAGGAGAGCAAGCTCTCAATGGCGGCCAGTATCGCGATGGTAAACGCGCTGGGCAGCATACTCTGCACCGTCTCAAAGGAGAACGACGGCACCGTGAACGACGGCAGCCTGTTGGAGATGGTATAGAGGTCGCCGATGGTGTTCACCGGCAGATCGAAAAGCTTCACCATGGCGATACCCACCAGCACGGCGATAAGGCTGCCGGGGATCAGCTTATTGATCCGCGGCCAAATAATAAGAATGGCGAGACACACCGCGCCCACCGCCGCCGCCCACAGGTTCACCGTGTCCAGACTGCGGAAGAAGCACGCGGCCTTCTCCATGGTCTCAATGGGCTTTTCCCCGTAGCTCACGCCGAAAAAGTCCTTCCACTGCCCAATAAAAATCGTCACGGCGATACCGGCGGTGAACCCCGTGGTGATGGTGTAGGGAATAAAGCGTATCAGACTCCCCAGCTTCAAAACGCCCATCAGAATGAGGATGATGCCCGCCATGACGGTGGCGACCGCCAGCCCGCCCAGACCGTTCTCCGCCACGATCCCCGCCACAATGGTGGCAAAGGCGGCGGTGGGTCCCGCGATCTGCACCCGGCTGCCGCCGAAGCAGGAGATCAGAAACCCCGCCACAATGGCGGTGTAAATACCCTGCTCCGGGCCGACGCCGCTGGCAAGAGCCAGCGCGATGGACAGGGGCAGCGCGATGATAGCCACGATAACGCCCGCAACCGCGTCCTTGGCGAACTGCTTGCCGGAATAGGACTTCAAGCAGTCGAACAGCGCGGGGGCGAAAACTCTCTTATGCATAAGGTACCTCTCTCATCCGTTTTTGCCGCGGAGCAGCCCTTCCATCATAGCCCTTTCCCCCCGCTGCCGCAACCGAAAAAACGGCGAAAAAGCTTTATTTTAGGCGATTTCTTTGTGGGATTGCCACAAATCCCCTCTTTTCCCGTCTGCCCCCTCCTGTTGACTTTCCGAAAATCCGCGTTATAATCACAGTATATATCGAGGAGGAGAACCCACAATGAAAATCGCAGTTACCTATGACAACGGTGAAATTTTCCAGCACTTCGGACACACGGCGCAGTTCAAGCTCTACGAAACGGAAAACAACAAGATCGTCCGCGAGACGGTGGTGGACACCAACGGCAGCGGCCACGGTGCGCTGGCGGGCTTCCTGATGGAGCAGGGAGTGGACGCCCTGATCTGCGGCGGCATCGGCGGCGGCGCACAGGCGGCACTGGCGGAGGCGGGCATCAAGCTGTACGGCGGCGTCAGCGGCGGGGCGGATGCGGCAGTTGCCGCGCTGCTGTCGGGGAATCTGGGCTATGACCCCAACGTTCGCTGCGACCACCACGACCACGCCCACGGCGAGGGCGGACACACCTGCGGCGACCACGGCTGCGGTCACCACGGCTGCCACTGAATACCGAACACAAGACCACCCGGACAAACCGTCCGGGTGGTCTTGCCTGCTTGTCGATAAATCCCCCGGCGTGTGCAGTCCTTCCGCATTACAGGGGGAGCTCGAGGGGGCAAAGCCCGCCTCGAATCGGATCAAATGCCGCGCTAAGCCTTGCTCTGCAAGGCGTGCGTGGAGCGAAGCGAATATTTTCGTGCCGCAAAGCGGCACGAAAATAACGGCATTATAGCCGCCTGTGCCTTACAGCGATTCAAAATTATACCGTGGCTTGCCGCGGCTTTTCCTGCCGTACTCAATAGCCTCCGCCGGGCAGCGGCAGATGCACGCCATGCAGTGGGTGCACTCCCCGCCCCAGACGGGTCTGCCGTCCCTGATCGTGATATTGTTGGTGGGGCATAGCCGGGCGCACAGCCCGCAGCCGGTGCAGCCGCTGCCGGCGGCGAACGCTTTCGCCTTCACGAAGCAGCCGTAGAAAATGGGATTCACCGGCCCGCTCATAAACCGGTCATAGAGCCGCCTCCCCGTGGCGGGAAAGGCTGCGCCCCTCCGGATGGTGTCGATGGCGCGGTCGATGTCCGGCTCCGCCTTGGCGACGATCCGCCGCGCCTGCTCCTTCTCCGGCGCGTTGAACATGGCGATGTAGTTCTCCGGCATAACGATCTGCGCCGTCCCCATAGCGGTAAGCCCCTTCCCTTGGCACAACTCCCGGTTGTACCTGTCCGCGCTGCCGATCTCCGTGCCGCAGGTCATAACGAACCACACCCGCTCCGCGCCCACCAGCTCCGTCGCCAGCAGCCACTCCCTCACCACGCGGGGAATACGCCACGCATAGGTGGGCGTGACGATAATAAGGCAATTCCCCGTTTCGATGGGCGACGTGTCGCCCGCCTTCACCCGCTCATTCATGTTGAGGAGCGTGTCCCCCAGCGCGTCCGCCAGACGCTGCGCCACATATTTGCTGTTGCCGGTGCCGGAAAAATAAAAAACCATTTCGCCTCTCCTTACTGGTTTGTAAACCGCCCGTTTTCCCCATACTGTGAGGAGGAAAACCGCCTCCCGCCGTCCCTCGGCGGACATCGGGCGTCCCTTCCCCTGTGTCCAACTTGACGTCAGTAGTTTATACAATACAGATTATAACATGATGTCACCCTGCCGTCACCCCCTAAAAGGGCACTTTTGCCCTCCCGTGACGCATCCGATTTTTACAGGAGCGCGGCTGATTTTTTCCGCCAAGGGACGTGCCGGGGGGTTGACATTTGGCGCATCTGTGCCTATACTGTCCGTCGTGGTAAATGTACGAAAAATCTTGCAACAGCAACGCATAGGAGACTTTTATGGACTACTATCTGCTGACCGATCTGGCGGCAACCATGGGATACCATCTGGCGATGTCCGGCGCGGAGACGTTCCGGGTGGAGGACACCATCCACCGCATCCTGCTGGCATACGGCGTGGAATGTGAGGTCTTTGCCATCCCCAACAGCGTCTCCGTCAGCCTGGAAGCGGCAAACGGAAAACCGTTGATGATTATGCGCCGTATCGGTTTTCACGGCAACGATTTGGAAAAAATGGAAAAACTTAACGCTTTAAGCCGCCAGATTTGTGCGAAAAAACCCGCGGTGGATGAGGCGATGGAATGGCTCCACGAGACGCTGGCGTCCTGCCGGACGTACAGCACAGGTGCATTTTACCTGGGAAATGTGCTGGTGGGCATCGGATTTTGCCTCGTGTTCGGCGGTGCGCTGTCGGACTGCCTGTGGGCGGGACTGATCGGTCTCATCATCGGTCTTGTGACGCGCTTCATGGACAGGCGGGAGGCGAACCCCTTCTTCAGCACCATACTGGCGTCGTGCCTCATGGCTCTGCCCGCGTATGCGGCGGCGGGGCTGGGCTGGCTGAAAAGCCCGGACGCCGCCATCATCGGCGCGCTGATGCTGCTGGTGCCGGGGCTGCTCATCACCAACTCCATGCGCGACATCATCTACGGCGACACGAACTCCGGCATCTTCCGCATCGTGCAGGTGGTGCTCACCGCGCTCGCCATCGCCCTGGGCACGGCTGCCGCGTGGCGTCTCACCGCAGGGCTGTACGGGCAAACCGCTTCTGCCGCAATGAGTTGGCCGGCGTGGGCGCAGGCTGCGGCGGTGTTCGTAGGCTGCTGCGGCTTCTGCATTCTGTTCAACGTCCACGGGCGCGGGCTGGTGCTGTGTATCATCGGCGGCGCGGCGGCGTGGATGGTCTATCTGCTGTGCGGCGCGCTGGGGTGCGACGTGTACGCCGCCAATCTGTTCGCAGCCGTGTTCGCGGCACTGTACGCCGAGATTATGGCACGGGTGCGGAAGTGCCCCGCCACGCCGTATCTGGTCATTGCCACGATCCCCATGCTGCCGGGAGCCGGCGTGTACTACACCATGAGCCTTGGGCTGGAGGGCAGCATGATGGCGTCCGTCGCCAAGGGCTTGCAGACCATCGGTATCGCCGGGTCGCTGGCGGTGGGTATACTGCTGGTGTCCACCGTGTTCCGCCTGATCGGACGCCGGAGCGAACGCAGCGGACGCGGATGAAAAAAAGCAAGTCAAGGGATGTTCCTTGACTTGCTTTTTTGCTTCGATCCTGTGCCGTGGGCGGTAGTCACGGCATTTGGATGTTGGTTTTTTGCAGAGCCTTCCGCAAGGCGAGGCACAGCGGCGGGGCGATGATGATAGCCACCGCGCCGTTGAAAAGAGAGGCGGGGATCTTCAGAAGCAGCGCGGCACCGGCAACGGGAGCCGTAAGCCCGCCGAGGAGCAGCCCGTCGTAGGCAAAGGACTTGAAGAAGTAGAGGACGTAATACGCCAGACAGCCCAGCGCGGCGGCAGCCGTGCACCGTCCGTACTTGGGCGTCACACGATCCTTCATGGCAAAGCCGGCCACCATGCCCATAACGCCCTTGGTAATAAAGGTGATCCAACATTCCGCGGCAAAGGCGGGGTTGGTCAGGTCGTACAGGGCAGAGCCGAGGCCGGACGCCACGCCGCCCACACTCCCCAGCAGCAGGCCGGACAGGCAGCACATAATGTTGGCAAGCGTGAAAGAGGTGCGCCCGCCGATGGCGATGGGCATGGTGATACGCAGGTAGTTGCTGACGAATACAAGGGCGGTCATCATGCCCAGTGCGGTCAGCTTGTTGAGACTTTTTTTGTTAATGGGAAACACTTCCTTCTCCTAAGATGCCCCCATCATAACGGCGAACTGGTACTATTGCAAATACCAGTTCGCAATAATTTAATATACCCACATAGGCGCACAGAGCGTCGCGCGCCGCGGGACGGGCGCAGCTCAGTCCTCCACCACCAGACGACCCTCCACCTGACGGCTGAGGTGCTGATTGACCATCAGATATTCCTCCACCACGTCCCGCGCCGAGGTGGACAGCACGCGGATCTTGCCGTTTTTCTCCACCTCCTCCAGCGTGATGTTCAAAAACGGCTTGAGGTTGTTGTAGTGGTATTTCTGCATCGCCACGGTGTAGAGCCGGTCGGCGTACAGAGCCTCGCCGTCCAGAGTCAGCGTGCGGAACGTCTGCTCCCTTCGCGACCAGACGATGTGCATTCCGTGGGAGAACTGGTAGAACTCCGTGTGCTCGCCCTGAAATGCCTCGTCCCGCAGAATATGGCGCACCATCCGCTCCAGCTGGGTGCCGGTGACCTTGAGCATATACACCGCGTCGTCGTAGGGCAGGCACTCCACAAGGTCGGCATAGTGCACCACGGGCCCCAGTGAATAGCTGCGGATGGCTCCGGAGCCCATGAGCATCAAATCAATGCCGAAGCTGTCCCGCAAAATGTCGGCGATGAGGTTGCCCAGCGGCGTCTCCTGATTGCGCTTGGGGTGGGGCAGCTCACAGGTGAACCGCGTGATGATGCGGTCATATTTCTGGGAGGTGGCACTCCTGTAGTGTTGGATGAACGACTCCACCTCCTCGTCACGGGGACAATGGGCGTCGTCAATGGGAACCATCTGCCACGTGAAGCTGTCGATGGCGTTAAGGTCGGTGTCCACCACAATGTCGAAGCGTCCGATCTCGTCGGTGCCGGTGCCCGCCTGCACGATGTAGATGTCGTTGACCTTGAAGGGCTTCTCCATCTTCGTGTGGCTGTGGCCGCCGATGATCACGTCCACGCCCCAGTCCGGGTCAAGGATCGCCGCCAGCCGCTTGTCCTCCTCAAAGCCGATATGGGTGAGCAGCACGGTGAAGTCGATGTCGATGGCGTTGTAGGCGTTGCAGATGTTGCCCACCTCCCGCGCCGCCTCGCCGATGTCCACGAAGGAGCCGATCAGCTCGTCGCTCTTGGTGGCCGCCAGCACCTCCTCCGTGATGATGCCGATGAACAGGATCTTCATGCCGTCGATGTGGGCGATCCAGAAGGGCTGGAACATCCGCCGCCCGTTGGACTTAATGTGCAGATTGGCGTTGATAATGGGGAAATCCGCGCACTTTTCAAGGAATAAAAGGTGCGCCAGACCGTAGTCGATCTCGTGGTTGCCGATGGTGGCTACGTCGGGCCCCACCAAATTCATAATGCCGATGGTGGAGGTGCCCTTGTACTCCGAGTCGATGACGCTGCCCCGGAACATATCCCCCGCCACGGCGTAGATCACGTTTTTCTCCTCCCGCCGTACCCTGTTGACATAGCCGGAAAGCAGCGATACGCCGCCCACCAGCCGCTCGTCGATCTGCTCGGCGAGGAAATCGCCGTGCATATCGTTGGAGTGCAGGACCGTCAGCTTCTTCAGGTTCTTCATACGCCTCTCCTTTCTTCCGCCGCGGAGCACTTCTCCGCCTGTTGCTCCCCTCTTTTCGGCACAGCCCACGGGGCTGCGCCCCGGTGCAGACAGAATGTACCGCCGTTTCTGTCCGTGCGCGTAGAGCCTGTTCACTTGTGGAAGGCGGGCGTCAAGCCCGGCGGGTATCACCTCTGCGGTGCCAATGCGCCAAAAACATTACTTTTATACCGCTATGATATAGGGTATCGGCGGAAAATGCAAGAAGAATTCGTATTTTCAGCGGACGGTCACGCCGGGCGGCGATGACGGGGCTGATAGGGCGGGTGTGCCGTATAGCGCAAAACCTCCGGCACAAGCCGGAGGTTTTGTTTTGCTGTCGTAAGCGGCGGGGGCTTTAGCGGCCTGTCATGGCGGTCATAACCTCGAATTCCTCCGGATCCAGCGTTTTGGTCATCGCCAGTCCTTCGTCGATGTCCACGTTGACGATCTGCTCGCCGCTGGTGCAGACGATGCGGTTGGTCTTGCCCTCCGCCAGCAGCTGCACCGCCTCGTAGCCCATGCGGGTGGCGGTAACGCGATCCTTGGCGGAGGGGCTGCCGCCGCGCTGGATGTGACCCAGAATGGTGACGCGGGGGTCCAGCCCCAGCTCGCGCCTGATCTCCTCGCCCACCGCCATGCCGCTGGCGGCACCCTCTGCCACCACGATCATAAAGTTCGTCTTGCCGCTGAGGCGGGCGCGGCGGATCTTCTCCGCCACGTGCTTTTCAAAGTCGTAGGGTCTCTCCGGCACCAGAACGGCGGTGGCACCGATGGCGACGCCCACGTACAGGGCAAGATAGCCGGAGCGGTGCCCCATGACCTCCACCACGGAGCAGCGTTCGTGGGACTGCATGGTGTCGCGGAGCTTGTCCATGCACTCCACGGCGGTGTTGGCGGCGGTGTCGAAGCCGATGGTATAATCGGTGCAGTTGATGTCGTTGTCGATGGTGCCGGGGATGCCCACCACGGATACGCCGAATTTGGACAAATCCTGCGCGCCGCGGAACGTGCCGTCGCCGCCGATCGCCACCAGACCCTCCAGACCGATGAGCTTGCAGGTGGCGTATGCCTTCTCCTGCCCCTCCTTCGTGCGGAACTCGTCACAACGGGCGGAGTAGAGCATGGTGCCGCCGCGGTTGATGATGCGGCTGACGCTGGCGTTGTCCATCTCCATGATGTCGCCGGCAATAAGCCCCTGCCAGCCGCGGCGGATGCCCACGCACTCAATGCCCCGGGCGTTGGCACTGCGTACCACGGCGCGGATGCAGGCGTTCATGCCCGGCGCGTCGCCGCCGCTGGTCAGCACACCGATGCGTTTCACTGCGTTTTCCATAGTCCATGACCTCACTTTTCAAGGGGGCAAGCCCCGAATATTCGCCCATATTGTACCATACGTTTGGTCTGTTTGCAAGTCCCTACCGGCACCAGCGGGGAATTTTTGCCTGTACAGTCCGGCGTTTTTGTGGTATGATTTTACCTATCTTATCCGTAAGGAGTGACCGCCATGCACCCGCAGTTTGCAGAAATGACGCCCACCTGGTTCCAGCGGGCGTTCGTATACACCGGCTCCATCGGGGAGTTCCGCTACCGCTTCGCCGGAGACAGGGAGGGCGGTGTGCTGCACACCGCCGTGTACTCCAACGTGTGCTACGAGCTGGCGCAGGATCGGGAGGAGCAGGACTTCCCGTGGAACGAGGACGGCGTGGAAGCGTTGAAAAGCTGGCTGCAAGAAAAGTACGAAGCGTACTGCGCCAGACAGGGATAGTAAAAAGCACCCCGGCGGGGTGCTTTTTTGCTGCTTAATCGCGCCACGTACTGCGGAGGAGCAGAGCCAGCAGGGGCATCAGCTCCAGACGGCCCATGAGCATCTCCACCGACAGCACCACCTTGCTCAGAGGGGAGAGGATGGAGAAGTTCTCCATGGGACCCAGAATACCGAGACCGGGTCCCACGTTGCTGATACACGTCAGCGACGCGGCGAAGGACTCCTGAAAGCCGAAGTTGTCCCAGCTGACCACCAGCGCGCCCACCAGCAGCACCAGCAGGTACGCGGTGAGGAAGGAGCCGGCGGCGGAGACCACGCGCTCCTCCACGCCCTGACCGTCCATCTTGACGACGCTGACGTGGTTGGGGTGCGCCAGACGCTTCAGCTCCCGCTTGAGGCTCTTGCACAAAATGAGGATGCGGGAGAGCTTGATACCGCCGGCGGTGGAGCCGGCACAGGCTCCGGTGAACATCATCATCACCAGTGCCATACGGCAGAACGTAGGCCACATGGCGAAGTCCACGGTGGCAAAGCCGGTGGTGGTGATGATGGTCACAGTCTGGAACGCCGCGTCGGTGATGGAGTCGCCGAAGGAGATGCCCGCCTGCAGGCGGAGGTTGAGGCACAGCAGCAGTGTGGTGACGACCACGATGCCCGTGTAGAACCGCAGCTCCTCGCTGCGGAGGGCGTCCTTGAGCTTGCCGCGAACGGCCAGGAAGATCAGGGAGAAGTTCACGCCCGCCAGAAAAGCGAACACGGTGACGATCCACATGACTGCCTTGGACGCACCGGCGAGGGACGTATCGTACACGGAGAAGCCGCCGGTCGCCATGGTGGCGAAGCTGTGGCAGATGGAGGAGAACCAGCTCTCCCCCGCCAGACGGAGGGCGATGATCTCGCACACCGTCAGAACGACGTAGATAATGTAGAGGATCTTGGCGGTGCCGCCCACCTTGGGCACCAGCTTGGATTTGATGGGGCCGGGGCTTTCCGCACGCATGAGGAACACCGCGCCCTCGCCCATGCGGGGCGTCAGTGCCAGAAACAGCACCAGAACGCCCATACCGCCCATCCACTGGGTCAGGGAACGCCACAGCAGGATGCTGCGGGGCAGGTGGGAAACGGCGGTGAACGTGGAGGAGCCGGTGGTGGTCAGACCGGAGACCGTCTCGAACACGGCGTCGATATAGCTGGTCATGGTGCCGGTGAACACGTAGGGCAGCGCGCCGAACAACGCCAGCACCACCCAGCTGAGGGACACCGCCACAAAGCCATCGCGGCTGTGCATCTGTGCCTTTTTCAGCGGCACCGCATGGAGTGCCGTACCCACGGCGGCGCAGAGCGCGGCGGTGAGCAGGAACTCCCGCCAGTACACCTCGCCGCAGACCACCGCCGTCAGCACCGGCAGCAGCAGGAACCCGGCTTCCACCCAAAGGATGTAGCCCATTGTATTGGACACTAATCGTACATTCATAGTCATACCTCGATCAAAGTGGAAAAACCTCTGGGTATTATATAACCGTGCCGGTGTGCTGTCAACCCAGCTGACGCTCCACCGCACGCGAAAGGGCGGGCACGTCCACCGGTGCGCCGGTGAACAGGGTAAACGCCCGCACCGCCTGATGCAGTAGCAGCGACGTTCCCGGTACGGTCGCAAGCCCGCACGCCGATGCCGACGCCAGCAGAGCCGTGCGCCGGGGCTGGTAGACCAGATCGTATACCACCGCCTCCCGTGGGGCGGCGCGGAGAAACGACAGCTCCGGGAAGGGGGGCTTGCCGTCCATGCCCAGCGGCGTGGCGTTGATGAGCAGCGTGCTCTCCGCAAGGGCGCGGCGCAGCGTCGCGCCGTCGAAGGGCACCGCCTCCACCCGGCCGGGGCACAGGGCGGACAGCGTTCGCGCCGCCTCCGGGCGGCGGGCGGCGACGAAAATATGGGACGCGCCCGCTCGCGCCAGCGCGCAGCACACCGCCGACGCCGCGCCGCCTGCGCCCAGCAGCAGCACCGTCCGCCCCGCCGGGTCAAAGCCCCGGCAGCGCAGGCTGTCCACCAGCCCCACGCCGTCGGTATTGTACCCCACGGCGCGTCCGTCACAGAAGCAGACTGTGTTCACCGCGCCGCAGTCGGCGGCGAAGCCGTCCACCTCGTCTAGCAGAGGCAGGATGGTCTGCTTGTGGGGCATGGTGACGTTGCACCCCGCCCACGCGCCATTCTTCGCCGCTGCCACGAACTCCGGCAGCGCGGCGGCGGACACGGGGTGCAGCTCGTAGGTATAGGGTGCGCCGGTCTGGGCGATCATGGCGCGGTGGAGCAGCGGCGAAAGGCTGTGCCCCACCGGGTCGCCGATAACGCAGAGCCGTCCCGCCGTCATAGCACGCCCTCCCCTGCCCCTGCACCGTCCTTTGCCCGCGCCAGCAGGAAGTCCATCGCCTCCAGATAGCCCTCCAGCCCGTGCCCCGCCACGGTCAGCACACACGCCGGGGCGGTGACGGACACCGCCCGGAAGGGCTCCCGCGCGGTGATGTCGGAGATGTGCACCTCCACCGCCGGGATGCCGGCGCAGCGCAGAGCGTCGTAGAGGGCGTAGCTGTAATGGGCGTAGGCTCCGGGGTTGATGACGATGCCGCCGCAGTCGTTCCGGGCGGTCTGAATGGCGTCGATCAACGCCCCCTCGTGGTTGGATTGGAGCAGCTCAACCTGACAGCGGCAGGTGGAGGCGTGGTCGCGGATAAGTTTACATAAGTCGTCATAGGTGCGGTTGCCGTAGATGTCCGGCTCCCGCCGCCCCAGCAGGTTCAGATTGGGGCCGTTGAGGATCAGCAGCTTCATAGCAGCTCCTTTGCCGTTTGCAGAATATAGTCCGTGACCTGCGTGATCGTGCCGTCTGGCACCAGCAGGTGGGCGCAGGCGGCGTACAGATCGCGGCGGTTTTCGTACAGCGTTCGCAGAGCCTCCGCCCCGCCGGAGAGAAGGGGTCGCCCGCCGCAATCAGTTGACATAATGTTTTCGAGATCTCTGTCCAGCCAGAACACCGTGCCGCTGCGCCGCAGCAGGCGGCGGTTCTCCGCCGACAGCACCGCGCCGCCGCCGGTGGCGATGACACAGGGAGCCTCGGCGGTGCAGAGGGCGGCGAGGGCGCGGCTCTCCACGGCGCGGAACGCCGCCTCGCCCTCGGCGGCGAAGATCTCCGGGATGGTGCGCCCGGTCAGACGCTCCACCTCCCTGTCGCAGTCGTGGAAGGGCAGGGACAGAGCCTGCGCCACGGCGCGTCCCACGGTGGTCTTGCCGCTGGCGGGCATTCCGATGAGAATGATACGTCCTGTCATGTTTGCTCCTCCCGCGAAAGCTCCATCAGCAGCCCCATGAGCCGCTCCACCTGCGCCCGGCGCGCCGGGAGCAGGTCGCCGCGGCTTGCCAGCACCGCCGCCTCCCGCGCCTTGTCCCGGATGGGAAGGCGGTGGGCTTTTTTGTACGCGCCGATGGCTCCCGCCATCTCCTGACGACGGGCGAACAGGGCGAGTATCTCCCCGTCGATCTCATCCAGACGCTGGCGCAGTCCGTCCAGCTCTGCCGGCACATCCGGCAGCAGGCGGCACACCGCCAGCGCGGTGCTGCTCTCCACCGCCGGGGCTGCCCGCAGAGCGATGCAGGCGTCGTGCCGTCCCGGTACGGAGACGGTGGCGGGGGTCATATCGGTCAGATCCACGGTCTGCTGGGGCTTGGCAATAGAGGGCGTGGGGCGGAACGTCACGTCGAACACCACGTCCATGCCGTTGGTGATACCGGCGTTGATGCCCCCGGCACGGTTCGTCACCGTGCGGACGGCACCTGCCGCCGCGGTGAAGGGGTCGTTTGCCTCGCTGCCCCGCAGGGCGGCGAAGTCCTCCCCCGCGCCGAAGCCGATCGCCTTCACCCCAGGGATGGCGAATATGTGGCGGGCGATCTCGCCCTCCACCGTGTCACGCCAGTCGGGGCCGCCCAGACCGGCGGGGAGACCGGTGACGGTGCAGCGTATCACGCCGCCCACGCTGTCGCCCTCCGCCCTGGCAGCCGCCGCCCGCGCCCGCAGGCGCACTTCGTCCCGCACCTCCCCACGGACGGTGATGCCGCGCTCCCGCAGGTAGGTGAGGGCGATGGCACCCGCCGCCGTCAGGGGCGCGGTGAGCCGCCCGGAGGTGTGTCCGCCGCCCCGTGGGTCGTTATAGCCCTGCGCCCGCACGGCGGCGGTGTAGTCGCCGTGGGAGGGGCGGGGCTTGTTCTTCAGGGGGGCGTAGTCCCCGGAGCGGGCGTCGGTGTTGTAGAGAATCGCCGCCAATGGGTCGCCGGTGGTGCGCCCCTCGTATACGCCGGAGAGGATCTGCACCTCGTCGCTCTCCCGCCGAGCGGTGGTCAGTCCCCCCTGCCCCATGCGGCGCAGAAGCTGACGGCGGATAAATTCCCCGTCCACCGGGATGCCCGGCGGCACGTCCGTCAGCAGCACGCCCACGGCTTTCCCGTGGGACTCGCCAAACAGTGTATAGTCCATCAAGGCTCCAGCACCTCCCATTTTCCGCCCAGCTCCGCCAGCTCCCGCCAGAAGGCGGGGTAGGACTTGGCGGCAGTCTCCGCACCGGTGAGCGTCACCGGGCTGTCCGCCGCCATGGCGGCGCAGCCCGCCAGCATGGCGATACGGTGGTCGCCCCACGCGGACACGTCGCCGCCGTGGAGACGCGCCACGCCGGTGACGGTCAGACCGTCCTGCTCCTGACGCACGTGCGCGCCCAGCGCGTTCAGCGTCTCCGTTATGGAGGTCAGGCGGTCGCTCTCCTTACGCCGCAGGAAGGCGGCGTGGGTGAAGCGGGTCACGCGCCCCGGCTGCAACGCCGCGTACAGTGCCAGCGGCGGCAGCAGGTCGGGGATGTCGGACACGTCCACCGTCTCCGGCAGGTGCTCCAGAAGCATCAGCACCGCCGCGTCCCCCTGTAGGTACGGGGGCGGCGGCAGGGGGACCCGCAGGGTGCTCCCGCCGGTCAGACGCCGCAGCACCAGCCAGAAGGCGGACGCCGACCAGTCCGGCTCCTCCCACAAGGGCGCGGCGCGGTACCGCTGCCCGCCGGGGATATAGCAGCCGCCCTCCACCGCCTGCACCGTCACCCCATGGTGCGCCATTACGGCGGCGGTCATGCGAATATAGGGGCGCGACACCGCCTCCCCGGTGATCCGCAGCTGCGACGGCTCCGGCAGCAGCGGCAGAGAGAGCAGCATCCCGGAGATCAGCTGGGACGTCTCGTCCCCCGGCAGCTCCCAGCGTCCCGCCGTCAGCGGGCGGGTCATGGTGATAGCGTCCGGCGCGAAGTGCAGCCCCAGCTCACCGGGGACGGGGCGGCGCAGCAGCCGGTCAGAGCCGGTGAACACCGCGTCCGTGCGCCCCAGAGCCATGAAAAGGGGCAGCAGGAATCGCAGGGTGCTGCCGCTGTCGCCGCAGTCCACCACCGGTGTTTCACCGGCGGTCAAGCAGTCCAGTGCCCGGCGGGTCGCCAGCACGTCCTGCGCCGCGTGAGGCGGCAGGGGCGTGGGCTGTCCCGCCAGATAGCGGCAGATCAGCTCCCGGTGCAGCAGGCTTTTCGCCGGGGGCACCATCACCGTGCCCTCCAGACGGGAGGGCGTCAGGCGTAATTTCATGTTTCGTCCTCCCACAGTGCGTCCAGCGGCAGGGAGAGCAGCTCCCCCTGCCCCGCCCGCTGCACGATGGCAAGCGTCACGCGGTCGCCCGCCGTTTTTTTGTCCCGCTGCACGTAGCGGCGCAGCACCGCGTCGTCGCAGTCCAAGGCGGTAGGCAGGCGGTATTTCGTCAGTATTTTCTCCAGACGGGGCAGCAGCGAGCCGTCGCAGCCGTGAGCCGCCTGCCAGCGCAGGGTGCGGCACATCCCGGCAGCCACCGCCTCGCCGTGGGTGTAGGTGCTGAAGCCGCCGGCGGCCTCGTAGCCGTGCCCGAAGGTGTGCCCGAAGTTCAACAGCCGCCGTGCGCCGCGATCCTCCACGTCGCCCAACACCAGGCGCAGCTTGGCGCGGCAGCAGCTGGCGATCACCGCCGTCAGAGCCTCCGTGTCCTCCGGCGACAGACCGCACTCCGCAGCGTCCAGCAGCGCACTGTCCGCCACGCAGCCGGTCTTGATGACCTCCGCCATGCCGGAGGAAAACTGCCGTGGCGGCAGCGTGGCAAGGCAGGCGGTGTCGGACACCACCAGCGACGGCTGGTGGAACACGCCCAGCAGGTTTTTACCCTCCGGCAGATCCAACGCCGTCTTGCCGCCCAGCGCACTGTCCGCCTGAGCAAGCAGGGTGGTGGGAAGGTGCGCCAGCGTCACACCGCGCAGCAGCGCGGCGGCGGCAAAGCCCGCCGCGTCGCCGCAGCCGCCGCCGCCCAGCGACACCACGCCGCAGGAGCGGTCAAAGCCGTCCCGCAGGATGGCGCGGCACAGGTGCAGCCACGCCTCCGGCGTTTTTGCCGCCTCCCCCGGCGGCAGAAGGTACACCTCCGCCGCCAGTCCCGCCGCGCGGAGGCTCGCCAGCACCGTCTCGCCGTACAGGGCGCAGACCGTCTCGTCCGCCGCCACCGCCCAGCGACGGACGGCGGGGAGCACGTCCCGCAGCAGCCCGCCGGCGCGGCCCAGCAGCCCCGCGCCCACGTATACAGTACATTCCGTGCCGTTCAGTTGTGCCCTCAGCTGTTCCATACCGCGCCTCCAGATGTGGTTCTTGACTTATTATTGTATCGCAGCACCGGCGGTATTGCAATATCTTCCGCCTGCACCGCCCGGAAAAACATGAAAAACCCGCCGCACTCCGTGAGCGCGGCGGGTCGTCGGTTCTTTTATCAGTCACCCAGATCTCTCAGCTTGGCGCAGCGGTCAGCCTCCACCTTCAGCACAGTCGCCACCGTGTGACGTCCGTACTCGTCCAGCTTGGCATACTGGGTCAGCAGCTGCTCGGTGTCGTCGGTCAGGTAAAACGCCGCGTCATCCGCCATTGCCTTGATGCCCAGCACCTTGCAGATCTGCATTACGGTATCAAAGGAGGAGCCGCCCACGCCGTTGTGCAGCGCACTGTTGATGGTGGACAGCGGCACACCCACGGCAAAGGCAAACTGCCGCACGCTCCGGTACTGCCGCGAGATCTCCTCACGGACGATGGTAGTCAGATTATCCATTTTTCGCCCTCCAGCAATATTTTTATTGTTTAGTGGTTTCCAAGATAGTCTCTCTGATACGTCCAATTTACCTGCGGTCATTATATCATGCTTTTATCATTTCGACAACCCGAAATAGTTTTTTTCATTAAAAAAAATAGTTTTGCCATTTTCACCACAGAGTAGTAGGCAAATTGCCCTTTAATTTTACCTCTTTCCATGGTACAATAAACCTCCGAGGTGTCTTTATATGAATGACCGCAAAAAATTCCCCCGCACCGGATTCGGACGGCTCGCCGCCGACATGGTGCAGCGATATTACGCCCACGACGTGGCGCGGGACAGTGCGGCACTGACGTATTACCTGCTGTTCGCCATTTTCCCGCTGCTGATCTTCATCAGCACGCTGCTGGGTCTTTTGGAGCTGGACATCGCCTACATCACCTCCGTGCTGGAGCCTCTGTTCCCGGCGGATGTGCTGAACGTGGTGCGCTCGTATCTGGAATACGTCTCCGCCAACCCCAGCCGGCAGCTGCTGTGGTTCAGTCTGGTGTTCTCCATCTGGTTCCCCATGCGCGCCTCCGGGTGCCTGATGCACTCCCTGCGGAAAGCGTTCGGGCGCAGCGCGCCGGAGAGCCTGTGGCGCAGCCAGCTGCGGATTCTGCTGTTTACCGTCTGGCTCATCGTGGTCATCGCCGTGACGCTGTGTCTGGTGGTGGTGGGACGCACGGTGCTGGAATTCGTGGGACGGTTCGTCTCCGTCACCGAGGCGTTCATCACCGCGTGGAGCTCTCTGCGCTTCGTGGTGCTGGCTCTCGTCATGGTGGTGACGCTGGTGCTGCTCTATATGCTCTCCCAAGGGCAGAGACGCCCTCTGCGGGAGGTACTGCCCGGCGTTGCCAGCTCGCTGGCGGCGTGGATGGTGCTGAGCATGGCGTTTTCCTACTACGTGGAGCACGTGGGACAGTACTCCGTGCTGTACGGCTCCATCGCCACGGTGATCGTGGTGCTGCTGTGGCTGTATATGTCCGGGCAGGTTTTGATTTTAGGCGCGGAGTTCTCCGCCGCCCTTACAGAAGAGAAAAAGACCGCCGCCCCATCGGGCGGAGAGGAGGAGACATGAAGATCATTATTGTAGGCAGCGGCAAGGTGGGCTATGCCATCGCCCAGCAGCTGACACAGGAACGGCACGACATCACCCTTGTGGACGACGAGATCGCCCACCTGAGCCGCGCCGACAGCACGCTGGACGTCATGTGCATCCACGGCAACGGCGCGTCCATCAGCGTTCTGCTGGAGGCGGGCGCAAGAGATGCCGATCTTGTCATCGCCGTCACCGGCGTGGACGAGACGAACCTCGTCTGCTCGCTGATCGCCAAGAGTCTCGGCGCACAGCACACCATCGCCCGCGTCCGCAACCCCGACTACCGCCGGGACGCGGATATGCTCAAGCGGGAGATCGGGCTGGACATGGTCATCAACCCCGACTTGGCTGCCGCACAGGAGATCGCGCGGATCCTCAGCTTCCCCGCCGCCTTCTCCGTGGAGCCCTTTGCCGGGGGACGCATCGACATGATCGGCTTCCAGATGAGCGAAAACGACACGATCCTCGGTCGCAGCCTCAGTGATTTCCACCGGGAGCGCGTGGCGGAGGTGCTGATCTGCGCCGCCCAGCGGGGCGACGAATTTCTCATCCCCAACGGTGCCTTCGTGCCCCAGCTGGACGACCGGCTGTACATGGTGGGCAGCAAGGACGAGCTGCACAAAATGCTCAAATCCATGGGGCGCAGCCTCCAGCGGGTGCGGGACGTCTCTATTCTGGGCGGCAGCCGCATCAGTATGTACCTCAGCTGGGAGCTGGCGCGCTCCGGCACCCGCGTCCACGTGGTGGAGATGGACCATGAGAAGTGCCTGCGGCTGTCGCAGGCTCTGCCGGACGCCATGATCATCGAGGGCGACGGCACGGACAACGACCTGATCCGCTCGGAGAATCTCTTCGGCGCGGACGGCTTTGTGGCGTTGACGGGACGGGACGAGGAGAACCTGCTGATGGCTCTGTCGGCGCGGCGCGCCGGTGTGCGGAAGGTGCTGGCGAAGATGACGCGCCCCAACTACATGGATCTGGTGCAGGAGACGGGGCTGGGCAGCATCATCAGCCCCAAGGACATTATCGCCAATCAGATCACCCGCTACGTCCGCGCCCTCGCCAATTCTCAGGGCATGGCGGTGGAGTCGCTGTACAAGCTGCTGGGCGGCAAGGTGGAGGCTCTGGAATTCACCGCCAGCAACGACGGCTACGGCATACTGCACACGCCGCTGATGAAGCTCCCCCTGCGCCACGGCGTGCTGCTTGCCGCCATCGTCCGGGAGGGACGCATTATCATCCCCGGCGGCATGACCACCATCGAGCCGGGCGACCACGTGCTGGTGGTCACGAATCTGACCGGTCTGACGGATCTGAAAAACATTCTGGCATAAAGAGCCGCCGCCCCGTGCCCGCGTGAGCATTGGGACGGTGGGTGTGCAAGCAAAGCCTCCGGCTTCGCCGGAGGCTTTGCTTTGGCGGGCAAAAAACAGGGGCGGCATCCGCCGCCCTTGTTTTTCGCTCCAATTCTTGCTCCAAGCCTTACTCCAATTCGTCCAGTGTCAGCTGGAACGACGGCAAAAACGTCTCCCGGAAGTACGTCAGCTCCGGCAGCTGCATCTCGTCCATGGCAGCCGCCGTCTGCGCCGCCGCCTGCCGGAACTCGTTGTTCCCCGCCTTCAGCTCCTCAAGGCATTTAATGTGCGCCGACAGCTTGTCCGCCGCCTTCACCAGCTCCGCGATCTCCGGATCGGCGGGGTGCAGCGCGTCCTCGTAGGTGGGGCGCAGCTCCTCCGGCAGCATGGACAGCAGCTTCGCCTCCGCCACCTGCTCCACCGCCTTGTAGGCATCCCGGATGTCCGGGTTATAGTACTTGATGGGCGTGGGCATATCGCCGGTGAGGATCTCGCCGGCATCGTGGTACAGTGCCGCCACCGCCACCGCCCCGGCGTCCACCTGCCCGCCGAATTTCTCGTTACGCAGCACCGCCAGTGCGTGCGCCAGCACCGCCACCTGATGGCTGTGCTCCTGAATGTTCTCCCCGAAGCTGTTACGCATCAGCGACCACCGCTGGATGAACCGCATACGGTTGATATACGCAAAAAAGTGTTTCATATTATGTCAACTCCCCTATCAACATTTCACCGATAATGCCGGTTATTTTCACATCAAGCACTTTGTTATGTAAATCGTTAGCCCGGACGCCCACCTCGCAGTAGTTGGGGGCGTGACCGGTGTAATAGCCGTCCTTTTCCTGCTCGAACAGCACCGGGTACACGCGTCCCACGCAGCCTTGCAGGTACGCTTGGCGCATGGTCTCCGCCGCCTGCGCGGCGCGCCCCGCCCGCTGCTCCTTCACGGCGGAGGGCACCTGCTCCATGGCGGCTGCCTTGGTGCCGGGGCGGATGGAGTAGGGGAAGATGTGCATGGCGGCGAAGCCGCATTTCTCGATAAACGACAGCGTGGCGTCGAACTCCGCCTCCGTCTCACCGGGGAAGCCGCAGATCAGATCGGTGGTGATGGCGGGGCGGTCAAAATACCGGCGCAGCAGCGTCACAGATTCGTAAAACCGCGCCGCGTCGTACTTGCGGTTCATGCGGCGCAGGGTGTCGTCGCAGCCGGATTGCAGCGACAGGTGGAAGTGGGGGCAGAGATTCGGCAGCTGCGCGGCGCGGCGGCAGAAGTCCTCCGTGACGGTGCGCGGCTCCAGACTGCCCAGCCGCAGGCGCATATCCCCCGCCGCGGCGGACACCGCCTCCAGCAGATCGATGAGCGTCTCGCCGGTTTTCAGGTCGTGTCCCCAGCCGGAGATCTCGATGCCGGTGAGGACAAGCTCCCGGTAGCCCTCCTGCCGCAGCTGCGCCGTCTGCGCCACCGCCGCCGTCTTGGGCAGGGAGCGCACGGGCCCTCGTGCATAGGGGATGATGCAGTAGGTGCAGAAGTTGACGCAGCCGTCCTCCACCTTCAGCATGGCGCGGGTGCGCTGCGCCATGCCGCCGGCGGGCAGGATCTCAAACTCACGGCGGCGCAGTGCATCGTCCAGCAGCGTCAGGGGCTGACGCTCCCGCGCCGCCTGCTCAAACAGGTCGAGGAACGCCATGCGGTCGCCGGTGCCGGCGATGAGGTCGATGTCCAGCGAAGCCGCCTCCGCCGCGTGGGTCTGGACGTAGCAGCCGCACGCCGCCACCACCGCCGCCGGGTTCAGCTTCCGGCAGCGGCGGATCATCTGCCGGGACTTCTTGTCGCTGACGGCGGTGACGGAGCAGGTGTTGACGATGTAGCCGTCCGCCGCCGTCTCGAAGGGCACCAGCGTGTGCCCGCGGCGCAGCAGCTCCTGCTCCATCGCCTGTGTCTCGTATTGATTGACCTTGCAGCCCAAGGTGTAGATGGCAATACGCATCTTGCACTTTCCTTTTTTCTATCGTATAATGTATTTTTGCGGGCGGCGCATACCGCCGCTTTTGTTCGGTTTATTATACTGTATTTCGCCGCGTCTTGCAAGCCGCGGTTTCAGAAAGTCGTTTCAGGAGGCCTCCCATGATCTATCTCGACAACGCCGCCACCACGCCGGTGCCCAAGGCTGTGGCGGACGCCATGTATGACGTGCTGACGCACCGCTTCGGCAATCCCTCCTCCCAGTACCCCGCCGGGACGGAGATGAAAAAATCCGTGGAGGGCTGGCGCGCCGTCGTCGCCGACGCGCTGCGCTGCGAATCGGCGCGGCTGTACTTCACCTCCTGCGGCACGGAGAGCGACAACTGGGCGATACAAGCCGCCCTGTGGCAGAACCGTCACCGGGGCAGGCACATCATCACCACCGCCGTGGAGCACAGTGCCATTCTGGAGCCGTGCAAGCTCCTCGCCCAGCAGGGGTACGAGGTCACGTACCTAAAACCCGACCGCACCGGGCAGATCACCGCGGAGCAGGTGGCGGACGCCCTGCGGGATGACACCGCGCTGGTGTCCGTCATGCTGGTGAACAATGAGACGGGCTGCGTATTCCCCGTGGAGGAAATCGCCGCGCTGCTGCGCCGGCGCGGCTCCGACGCGCTGCTGCACTGTGACGCGGTGCAGGGGTTTTTGAAGGTGCCCTGCGACCCGGAGGGCTGGGGCGTGGACATGATGAGCCTGTCCGCCCACAAGCTGGGCGGTCCCAAGGGGATCGGCGCGCTGTATATCGGGCAGCGTGTGCGGAATCCCCGCCCGCTGCTGCCCGGCGGCGGACAGGAGCGGGGCGTCCGCTCCGGCACGGAGGCGACGGCGCAGATCGCCGGCTTCGCCAAGGCGGTGGAGCTGCGGCGGGAGGACTACGAGGGCAAGCTCGCCCACATGGCCGCCTTGAAGGACTACTGCCGGACGCAGCTGCTGACCATCGACGGCATGGTCTGTGTCGGCGAGGGCACCGCGCCCCACATTCTGGCAATGTCGCTGGTGGGCTATCCCAGCGGCAACATCGTCACCGATCTGGGGGCGCAGGGCATCTGCATCTCCGCAGGCTCCGCCTGCCATCAGGGGAAGGCGAGCCATGTGGTCTCCGCTCTGGGGCTGGACAAAAAGACCGCCGCCGGCGTTATCCGCATCTCCTTCTCCCCCGACAATACGGAAGCGGACGTGGACGCGCTTTGCCGCGCGCTGAAGTCCCACCGGGACTCCCGCTTCCCCATGCTTTAATTCTGTTTTCTTAATGAGGTGAACCATGCTGCAAGCCCTGAAGCGCGACAAGGCGTTTTATACCTATCTGGCGCGGCTGACCGCGCCCATCGCCCTGCAAAATCTGATCACGTTCTCGCTGGGTCTTATTGACACGCTGATGGTCAGCCGTCTGGGCAACAACGAGATGGCGGCGGTGACAGCCGCCAATGTGCCGGTGTTCCTGCTGATCTCCGTGGTGTTCGGCGTGCAGTCCGGCGTCGGCATACTCATCAGCCAGTACTGGGGCAAGCACGATCTGAAGAACATCAGCCGCGCCATCGGCGTGGCGGCATTCCTCGGAACGGGGCTGTCCCTGCTGATCGCCCTCGTGCTGTTCCTCTGGCCGGTGCAGATCATGGATCTGATGAGCAACAAGCACCATCTCTCCCTGCTGGGCGCGCCGTATCTGCGTCTGATCGGCTTCTCTTACGTGTTTAATATGCTCTCGTCCATCTACGTCAGTGCCCAGCGCAGCGTGGAAAACTCCTCCTTCGGCATGAAGCTGTTCGGGATGTCCACGGTGCTGAACACCGGGCTGAACTTCGTGCTAATTTTCGGTAAGCTGGGCTTCCCCGCGCTGGGCGTGGAGGGTGCGGCTATCGCCACGCTGATCTCCCGTGTGGCGGAGTTTGTCGTCTGCCTCGTCTGCGCGGTACGCAGCAAGGTCATTCCCCTTGACCGCAAGGCCCTGCTGCATCCCGGCGGAGAGATGTTCCGCCGCTTCGTGAAATACTCCTCCCCGGTGCTGGTGAACGAGCTGTTCTGGGGGCTGGGCAACAGCCTGCTGACGGTCATCCTCGGTCATATGGTCATCTCCGTGGAATTTCTGGCAGCCAACGCCGTCATGGGCAATCTGAACCGTCTGTTCCTTGTGGTCTGCTTCGGTCTTGGTGCCGCCACCGCCGTTATTATGGGCAAGGCCATCGGCGAGGGCGAGAGCCGGGAAGCTCTGATGTCCCTTGCCAAAACGCTGTCGTGGGTGACGATCCTGGTGGGCACGGTGCTGGCAGCCGTCGCACTGCTCCTTGTGCCGCTGCTGTTCCAGCCGCTGATCTTCCCCCTGTTCAAGCTGTACGACCTCAGTGCCCACCTTGCCACCACCCTTGCGGTGACGGGCTTCGCCTGCATCCCCTTCCACGCCTACTCCATCTCCGCCATCACCGGTATCCTGCGGGCGGGCGGCGACGTGTTCTGGTCCACGGCACTGGATCTGGGTCCCCAGTGGCTGGTGGCTCTGCCGCTGACGGCTGTGCTGGCTCTTGTGCTGAACGCAGACCCGTGGCTGGTGTCCCTCGCCATTCAGGTGGAGAGCTTCGTCAAGTGCCCCGTCTGCCTGTGGCGCATACGCTCCGCCAAGTGGATCCACGACGTAACGCTGCCGGAGCGCGGCATGGAGGAACGCTGAATCAATCATTATGTAAACCTTTCATCAAGAGGGAGGCTCACCCATGGACTACACCACCACACCGCGCCGCCGCGCCAGACGCCGCCGCGGTCTTCCGCCGATACTGCTGCTGATGGCGGCGGCCATCGTGCTCACCGCATTACTGTCGGCGGTGCTGCTGTCCCTCCGCAGCCGCCCCCGGACGGAGACGGTGCCCGACCCTCACGAGGGGCAGGTGTACATCAACGACGGCTTCAACATGGTCTGGCTGACGCCCCATGAGGGCGTGCCCGTCGCCGGGATGAAGCCGGAGGACTTCCGCCGGGACGAGGGGGAGGACGGCACTCCCGGTGCCCGTGTACGCTACATAGGGGCGGATTACGCCACGCGCTGGGGCGTGGACGTTTCCAACCACCAGGGAAGCATCGACTGGAACGCTCTGAAAAAGCAGGGCATCGACTTCGCCTATCTGCGTATCGGGCTGCGGGGCTACGGTGAAGCCGGCACCCTGTACGCCGACCGCTCCTTCGAGAGCTACTACGCCGGCGCGAAGGCCGCCGGTATCGACGTGGGCGTGTATATGTTCTCACAGGCCACCTCTCTGCGGGAGGCGGCTGACGAGGCTCTCCACACCCTGCGGCTGCTGCGCGGGCGCACGCTCGATCTGCCGGTATACTACGATTGGGAGCCGGTGCACACCGACGATTCCCGCACTGCCCAGAACGCAGACCTGCTCCTGACGGCGCAGGCGCGCACCTTCTGCTCTCTTATAGAAAAGGGCGGCTACCGTGCCGGGGTCTACATGAACCGGCAGCAGGGGTACTACCGCTACGACCTGACCGCCCTGTCGCCCTATAAGCTGTGGATCGCCGACTACGGCGACTATCCGGATTTCTACTACCGCTTTGATGTGTGGCAGTACGACGCCGAGGCACATCTTGACGGCATAAAGGAGATCGTTGACCTGAACGTGGAGTTCGTCCCTGTTGGTTGACATAAAAAAGAACCGGCGGGAGCCGGTTCTTTTTTTCTTCAGTTCTTTTTTCCGTGCTGGGCCTTCATGCGCCGCTCGTGGTTCAGAATGGTTTTGCGGATACGCAGGTTCTTGGGGGTGACCTCCAGCAGCTCGTCGTCCGCCAGGAACTCCAGGCACTGCTCCAGACTCATTCTCCGGGGCGGCACCAGACGCAGCGCGTCGTCGCTGCCGGCGGCACGGGTGTTGGTCAACTGCTTTTTCTTGCAGACGTTCACCACGATGTCCTCCTGCTTGGGGCTGATACCCACCACCATGCCCTCGTACACGTCCACGTTGGCACCGATGAGCAGCACGCCGCGCTCTTGGGCGTTAAACAGACCGTAGGTGATGGACTCGCCCGTTTCGCTTGCCACCAGCGAGCCGGTGTTACGGCGGGTCAATTCGCCCTTGTAGGGGGCGTAGCTGTCAAAGACGCTGGCCATGATCCCCTCGCCGCGGGTATCGGTCATAAACTCGTTGCGGTAGCCGAACAGTCCGCGGCTGGGCACGAGGAACTCCACCTTCATGCGGTTGCCGATAGGCGTCATCTCCAGCATATCCGCCTTGCGGCTGCCCAGCTTTTCGATGACCGCGCCCACGCTCTCGCTGGGTACGTCCACCACCAGACGCTCGATCGGCTCGCATTTCTTGCCGTCGATGGTCTGGTACAGCACACGGGGCGGCGACACTTGGAACTCATACCCCTCCCGGCGCATGGTCTCAATGAGGATGGACAGGCTCATTTCGCCGCGTCCCGCCACGTTGAAGGCGTCCATGGCACCCTCGATCTCGCTGACGCGGAGGGATACGTCCTTCAGTGTCTCCCGGAACAGGCGGTCACGCAGCTGACGGCTGGTGACGAACTTGCCCTCGCGGCCGGCGAAGGGGCTGTCGTTGACGGAGAAGGTCATCTCCACCGTGGGCGCGCTGATCTTCACGAAGGGCAGCGGCTCCACGCAGGTGGGAACGCAGATGGTATCGCCGATGGTGATGTCGCCGATGCCGGACATGGCGATGATGTTGCCCGCCGTCGCCTCGGTGATGGGCACCTTGCCCAGACCGGCGAACTCGTACATACTGACCGCCTTCGCCTTCTTGGCAGGGGCGTCCGGGTCGTGGTAGTTGCACACCGCGATCTCCTGATTCTGCTTCAGCACGCCGCGCTCCACGCGTCCGATGGCGATGCGACCCACGAAATCGTTGTAGTCGATGGCACTGACCAGCATCTGGAAGGGCTGGTCAAGGTCGGCCTCCGGCGCGGGGATATAGTCCAGAATGGTGTCGAACAGCGGCTTCAGGTCGGTGCCCACCACGTCGGGGGAGTAGCTGGCGGTGCCGTTGCGGGCGGAGCAGAACAGCATGGGGCTGTCCAGCTGCTCGGCAGTGGCGTCCAGATCCAGCAGCAGCTCCAGCACCTCGTCGATGACCTCGTGGATGCGCTGGTCGGGGCGGTCGATCTTGTTGACCACCACGATGACGCGGTGACCCAGCTCCAGCGCACGGCTGAGGACGAAGCGGGTCTGGGGCATGGGTCCCTCAGCGGCGTCCACCAGCAGGATAACGCCGTTGACCATCTTCAGAATGCGCTCCACCTCGCCGCCGAAATCGGCGTGACCCGGCGTGTCCACAATGTTGATCTTCGTGTCGCCGTACTGGATGGCGGTGTTCTTGGCGAGGATGGTAATGCCGCGCTCCCGCTCCAGATCGTTGGAGTCCATGACGCGCTCCACCGTCTCCTGATTCTCACGATACACGCCGCCCTGCTTGAGCATCTGATCCACCAGCGTGGTCTTGCCGTGGTCAACGTGGGCGATGATCGCTACGTTTCTCAATTTTTCGTTCTGCAAAGGTAAAACCCCTTTCTCTCGGGTAAATTCACTAACCTTTGTATTATATTCCCGCCTACGCCTGATTGCAAGCCCTTTCGCCAACTTTTTCGTCACATTTTCGCCGCACACTGTTGACACAGCCCCCGCCGTGGGGTACAATATCATGTGCACACGCGTCTGTAGCTCAGTTGGATAGAGCGCGAGCCTCCTAAGAGAACCGAGCTGATTTCAACTAGCAAAAACCAATCTTCATACTTGCCTCCGTACCTCACCGGGATAGAGGGCCCGCCTCCTAAGCGGCAGATTGTTCGATTCCTTCGGGCAGTGAAAATTGCATAAATCTTAAAAATGTCTCAGTAGCTCAGCTGGATAGAGCACACGCCTCCTAAGGACAGGGACATCAATTACCAATGGCACCAATTCCCCTACAACTTCACAATATGCGTCTGTAGCTCAGTTGGATAGAGCGCGAGCCTCCTAAGCCCGAGGCCCCCGGTTCGAGCCCGGGCAGGCGTACCAAAAACGCTGTGATCTCAACGGATCGCGGCGTTTTTTCGCTTTTGAGTGCGTTGTTTCAATGGCAGCGGCAGCACCCGAAATTTAGCCGCTACATCTTGTTTGGCACCCCTTTTTCATATCGAACCGGCTTTTGTATTTTTCGCCGTTTGGCACCACCTTGGCACCATGGCACAAATCAGTCATTTGCAACCCTGGTTCGATATGAGCGATGTGAGCGCACCTAAGAGTTCGGGGGACTGCTGGAGCTGTACGATGATACTTTGCACGTCTAATGCAGGCTGTGGTTCATCAGGCGCTTTCACACTGCGCAGATCTGGGTTTGCGTAAAACGCACTTTCAAACTTCTGGGCATTGACTTTGCGGTCTTCATCAAGAATGTGCGCATAGACCTTTGTGACCATATCGGCCTGCGAATGCCCTGTGTGGCTTTGATGTCGCCGTGATTAAGTTTCAACTTATAAGTCGTGCTGGAATGGCGGAGAGAATGAAACACGACATTAGGGAGCTTGGCATCCCGCTTTAATCGACGGAAAGCATTGGAAATAACTGTTTCCTCGCAGGGGCGTCCATTTGGCAGTGCTACAACGAGATTGTAGTCGAGGTATTCATCACCCAGAAACTCTTTTTGCTTATCCTGCGAATCCTTCCACTCCCGCAAAATGTAAGCCACTGTTTTGGGCATCCATACCTTACGAACACTGCTTTCTGTCTTCGGCGTTTTCAGCACGATCACCGTGCTGGCATTTTCCAAATACATGGTTCGTGGGAATTTTTTGATGATTTCTTCTTCGCCCAAAATAGCAAGGGAGGATTCCTTCACACGAGCCAGCTCTTTCTCCACACACAGATAGGCGTTGTCGTTGGCAATATCTGCGTCGGAAATGTGAATGTTGTCCCAAGTCAACCCAACGATTTCTCCGATCCGCAGCGAGCAGGCAAACGACAGGTTTATAGCAACATAAAGACGTCCATCTTTACATTCATCCAACGCCTTTCGAATCGTCGCCGCATCCCATATCTCACGGGGTTTGCGCTTGACCTTTGGCAGAGTTGTGTTATCAAACGGGTTCTTTGCGACGATGTCCCAGCGTACAGCCTGCTTGAAAGCACATCGAAGGAGTTTATTGATACGCTCAATATTGGCAGGTGTCATGTACTCCGTTTTGCTGTATCGGTTCTTAAAAACAGGGCATTTCGTCCTTTGCAATGTTGTAATAAACCGATCCGCTGCGATGGTAGTTACGTCCTGCATCAGTGTGTCGCCAAGCAGCGGGGCAATATAGTTGCGGATCAGCCCCGTATTGGCTTCATAGGTGCTGGGGCTCCATTTTTTCACCCCATACAAGCTCACAAAGTCATCGAGAAAGGCGGAAACGGTCGTCTTATTGGGTGATATAAAGGTGCGGTTACCCTGTTTATATTCAATCTCTGCCTTACGGTGCTTTGCTTCCGCTTCCGTATTGAAGGACTCCCATTTCTGTTTCTTTTCTCCACATTCATTGAAATAGTAATAAACAACGTGATATTTGCCTCTACGTCTTTTGATAGATGCCATAATAAACCTCCTACAACGTCTGTTTATCCAGTCAATTATCAAAGGACACTTTGGAAACTCTGATGGAAGAACCGATCCGCACCACCTTGAACACGCCTGAGTGGGCAAGATTATACGCAGCGGTTCTGCCTATACCAAGGATTTTTGCAATTTCCTCAACGGTGTATGTCCGCTTTCCTCCAAGGCTTTTGTTGGTGTCTCCGTGGTCAATACTCATAGCAACCTCCTCTCTGTGACCACAGCACCATGCTTCAAATGAATTGTAGCATGGTGCTGTGATACGCGCAAAAAATTGATATGGAATTATATCAGCAGAGGAAGCTCCTATCCTTAACAATGGATGGGGGCTTCCTCTACCAATACACCTTCAGATGCATCTATTTCAAATTCATCTAAGAAAAAATCTCAAGCAAAACAGGCGGCTGGTGGCTGCCAGCCTCACGGGAATCTCACCCCGGCCCATGCTGATGGGTGCGCCGCACGATGCTTTGAGGGCGTCCAATGCGGGAGTATCATTATAAGTGTCAACGGTCATTGCCATTAGAGTGCCACTCTGTTTTTCAGCCGTTTCTTTATCGCTCGCTCCCGCAAGGGGGGGTCATGGCGGAAACGCCCGTGTGCTCGCGTTGACTCAAACGTACCTGCTCGCTCTATTCCGCGCAAAGTGCGCTTTTTCAAGAAACATGGGCATATAGACCCGCAGCCGATGTCAATACTCTTGACAGCAGCTGCCAGTCTATATAAAACCCACAGCGGCAGCGCAAGGGGGGATACGCCGCCGCTGTGGGCGGAGGGGGCTAAATCGTGTAGTGCTTACTTGCGGAGGAAAGCGGCCACCATATCAATGAACTGCGCGTTCGTTGGTGGCTGCGACAACGGGTGGCCCGCAATACGCTCAAG